>Ga0209816_1002203_pt1 | contig 13976 bp, 11 predicted proteins | sample CoawatmetaG01DNA_FD_187509 | JGI IMG/M metagenome (GOLD analysis project Ga0209816, IMG submission 187509) | Marine microbial communities from the West Antarctic Peninsula - Coastal water metaG017-DNA (SPAdes) (version 2) | ecosystem: Environmental > Aquatic > Marine > Coastal ... | reverse complement strand
TGAGCTCCTATTTTAGGTTTACCTGTTCCAGTTATAGCAACCTCATGCGTATTTAATTGCTCTATTGCAGCGTTAATATCTTCAACTTCGATACATATATGATGCATACCACCTTTTGGATTTTTTTTAACAAAATTACCAATTGGTGAATCGACACCTAATTCTTCAAGGAGTTCTATTTTTGTATTACCAAGATCTATAAAGACCGTTGAAACTCCATGATCTGGTTGCTCAACAATGTCAGATACTTTAGCACCAAATACATCCTTGTATTGCCTGGCTGCAGCTTTAATATCTGGAACTGCAATTGCTATATGATTAAGTTTTCCTAACATAATATTTTAAATATGAACCAAGTGAATATTTGTCAAAGGTTTTTTCCTAGTTCGTTTAAATATAAAGTTTTTTGATACACTCTCAAGTTTTTTATGAACCTTTGAATCTTTTTTGCTAAGATTATTAGAATTATCAAAGAAGTTATATATTTCCTCCTCAAGACTATCAATAATATCATCATCTTGTTCATCGAACAAATCAATACCATTACAAGATATTATTGGCGGTGAATTAAGTTTAAGTTTTTTATTGAGTATGCATGTTATATTTAGAGTGCCATTAAAACTCATGCGTTTTCGTTCTGACAGATGATAACTGTCACTTGGAACTAACTTATTCCCATCAAAATATAATCTCCCACTTATACACTGATCAATTATTTCAGGTTCACCAGGTGCTAGTCTAAGGATATCGCCATTTTGAATTAACATAGGATGTTTAACGCCCAATGACTTAGCTAGTTCAGAATGATATTTTAAATGTCGGTGCTCTCCATGTACGGGAACTGAAATTTCTGGTTTAATCCAATTGTACATGTCAATCATCTCATCTTTACATGGATGACCTGAGACATGGATATCTTCATCATACTCAGTAATTACATTAACATGCATTTCTGATAACTTATTAAACATTCCATAAAGTTTTTTTTCATTACCTGGAATTATTTTAGACGAAAAAATAACGGAGTCTTCTTTACTAATTTCAATTCCATGAAAATCATTATTTGCTATACGCATCATAGCTCCTCTTGGCTCACCCTGACTTCCAGTACACAAATATAATAATTCACTTTTCTTTTTTTTCGCAGCTTCTTTCTCATTAATAATGATATTGATATCCTTTAGAATACCAACTTCACGAGCAACAGAAATCATTCGATGCATAGATCTACCAACTACTACAAGAGACCTATTTGTTTCTTTGGCTACATGAGCAACAGTTTCTAATCGTGCAACATTAGATGCAAATGACGTAACGAAAACTCTATTTTTCAACTTCTTAACAACATCAACTAGATTTTTTCGAACAGTTAATTCAGAACCAGATCTACCTTTAGTCATTACATTTGTTGAATCACAAATCATTGCTGTAATTTTGTTTTTATATTTTTCTTTAAAATTTCTTGGATTCGGATTTCCTATCAATGGATCAGGATCAATCTTCCAATCACCAGTATGATAAATTGTACCTAGATCAGTAGTAATAAACATTGAATTTGGCTCAGGAATTGAATGCGCCATAGTTGAAAGCTCAATATCAAATGGACCAATTTTAAAATTAGAATCTAAATCAACAATATTAAGATAGCCTTTTAGATCAACGCCTCTTTCTTCAAATTTAAGTTTAATTATGCATGCTGTAAAAGGTGTTGCATAAATTTGACATTGTAAATCAGGCCAAAGATAAGCAAGCGCACCAACATGATCTTCATGGGCGTGTGTAATAAAAACACCTACGAGATCATTGCGACGTTCAGCGATGAAACTATGGTCAGCCATAATAATATCGATACCTGGCAAACTATCGTCACCAAATGTAATTCCCACATCTACTAATAGCCATTTCATTTCATCGATGTCAGGACCATAACCATAAAGGTTCATGTTCATCCCTATTTCTCCTGTGCCCGCTAAAGGCAAGAATACTAGTTGATCGTCACTATTTTTTTTCATTGATTTTATTATTGATTAGATAAAGCCCTTTTAAGGTAAGTTCGTCATTAAAGTAATTAATTTTTTTAATATCTTCTTTAAAGATATGTGACAGGCCACCGGTTCCAATTACTGTACAGTTGTTAAAATTCATCTCATTCTTAATTTTATCAATTAAACCTTCTACGAGGCTTACATACCCCCAATAAATTCCAGATTCAATAGCGCTATTCGTATCCCTACCAACCACTTTTGAAGTCCTTTTTAGCTTAATTAAAGGTAATTGGGCAGTATCAACATTTAGTGATTTTATAGATAATTTTATACCAGGGCAAATTAATCCGCCTTTGTAAGTCCCAGAAGAATCAATAATATCAAAAGTTGTAGCAGTTCCAAAATCAATAACAATTAACGGAACATCATACTCATTGTTTGCGGCAATAGCATTTATAATTCGATCGGTACCAAGCTCACTGGGTTTATCAATATCAATTTTCATTCCAAGTATTTGGTCTGTAGAATTTAATATATTTGGAGAAATATGCTTTTCTAAAAGAATAGATTTAATTTTTTCCAAAACCTCCGGTACTACAGAAGCGATTGTAAAGTCATAATCAATAATAGGATTAAATTTTTTAATTAAATCAAGAAATATATTTTTACTAGCTTGATTTTCATCTAAAAAATCTAGAAATATATTTTTACTAGCTTGATTTTCATCTAAAAAATCTACTGTAGAAATTCTATGTTGACTCAAGATAGATCCATTAGGATCAATCATTCCGATTAAAATATTTGTATTACCAATATCAATTGCTACTAACATCTAATTCCTTATTATTTTCAATTCACCAGAATTTAACTTGGTTAGACTAGTGTCAGTTCTTATTATAATCTCATAGTCATCTGAAATATTCTCGAATATACCTGAGTCTTCGATTGAATTTGATATATAATTAATTTTTTCATTTATTTTCCATGCATTCTTTAACATTTCTTCTCTAATAATTGCAGCAGATTTATAGGAAAATATAAGAAGTCTATTCTCCAGGTTATTTTTTAATTTTAGGAATACTTCATTTACATCAGTATGATTTTCTAAATGTTTATTAATATGACTTGTTTTATATATATCCAAATTAGGTGATGATATAACATTTATACCGATACCAATTATCGTATACTTATTTGCTCCATTAATAATATTTTCGATTAATGCACCTGATATCTTTGAATCATTAATCAGTATATCGTTAGGCCACTTTATTTTTAATAAGTTTGAACTACCAATAAATTGACTTAAAGTTTCATGTATAGTTACAGCTACTAAACCAGAAAGCATAGGAAGTAATTTTAAATCCCAATTTATAGGAAAAATTAAAGAGCAGAATAAATTACCCTTATTAGAAACCCATTCAGAGCCCATTCTACCCTTTCCTGCTTCCTGTTCATCGGCTAAAAACCACAATAAATCCTTGGGATTATTTTTTTCTAAATATCTCTGTGCTTCAGCATTAGTGCTATCAATTGAAGTGTAATGTTGAACATCAGGGTAAGTTTTTGTAAAATTGTTATGCATATCTATATTAAAAAAAAGAACTAGCGGCGTAATTTGAAATATTAATTAAAGGTAACGGGTATATGCAGAATATAAGTATTAGAAATGCAGCTGGATGAGTTAGAAAGTTTAATGAACGATGTTTAAATCCATCGAAAGAATTTTTATTTTCATCAAAGTAGATAACTTTAATTATTCTTAAGTAATAAAATGCTCCAATAACACTGGCTAAAATGCCAACAACTGCCAATAAAACCATATTACTCTCAATTGCAGCTATGAATATGTAAAATTTACCAAAAAATCCTGCTAAAGGAGGTATGCCAGCTAAAGAGAACATAAATATTGTAATAACAGCTGCGTAATATGGATGAGTTTTATACAAACCAGAAAGATCTGAGATATTTTCATAATATTCACCTTTATTTTTCATACTTAAAATAAATGAAAATACTCCAATATTCATAATAAGATAAATAGTTAAGTAAATAATTAAAGAGCTCACACCTTGAGAAGTTCCACAAGCTAAACCAATTAACGCATATCCAACATGGCCAATAGAACTATATGCCATTAGCCTCTTAATATTTTTTTGAGCAATGGCTGCAAATGAAGCAAATACCATCGAAGCAATAGATAGAAAGATAATTATTTGCTGCCAATCAAATGCAATGTCACTAAACCCAACAATTAAAAATCTAACAGCCAATGCAATTGCTGCAACTTTAGGTGCTAGGGCAAAAAAAGCTGTTACTGGAGTTGGCGCACCCTCATAAACGTCTGGCGTCCACATATGAAATGGAACTGCAGAGACTTTGAATGCAAGACCAGAGCAAACGAAAACAATTCCTATAATTAATCCAATATTACCAGGTGTAACGACTGTAGATATCAAATTTAGATTTGTATTGCCGGTAAATCCATAAATATAAGAGAGACCAAATAAAAGTAATCCAGATGACAAAGCTCCTAGTAAAAAGTATTTTAAACCAGCTTCAGATGAAGCTAAATGATTTCGATTTAGCGCAGCTAAAACGTACAGTGTTAAGCTTTGCAACTCTAATCCAATAAAAATAGCAATAAGATCATTTGCAGATGCCATGATCATCATTCCTATTGTTGCTAGAAGTATTAAAATTGGGAATTCAAATAAATTAATATTTAAATCTTTACGAGAGGAATGGTACATAATTATTGATGCCAACGATCCAGTCAATATCAATATTTTAACAACCTTACTGAATTCATCTATAACTAAGCTATTGTTAAAAGCTGATTGAATTGGCTGAAGTAAGACTAAAAATATAGCAAAAAAAATACTGGCGATAGCCAAATTAATTATCAACTTAATATTATTTACAAATAACCCCAAAATTAACAAGATGATTGCAGATAGAAAAATACTTAGTTCTGGAAGGATAGGTAAAAAAATACTCATTTAATAATTACTTTCCATTTGAATTATTGATTCAATTTGATTTGTCGGTTCAATTAAAGACAAATCATTAGCAATGTTTGAAATTAGGTAGGCAGCTGAAGGCTCTATAATATCTATTAAGGGTTGAGGATAGAAACCGAAAAAAATAGTTAAAAATGCCAATGGAAACAAAATAATTATTTCACGATAAGATAAATCAAGTATTTCTAAAAGATCCTCTTTAATTAATGGACCAAAAATTACCTTACGATAGAGCCACAGTGAATATGCTGCAGCTAAAACAACCCCAGTTGTAGCAAAAACGGCAAAGTAAGTATTAACACTAAATATGGCAAGTAAAACCAAAAATTCTCCAACAAAGCCACTCGTACCTGGTAATCCAATGCTACCCATTATAAATATCATAAACACAAACGCATAAAGAGGCATGCGATTAACTAACCCTCCGTACCTTTCTATTTCGCGCGTATGTATTCTATCATAAACAACACCAACACATAAAAATAGTGCCGCCGAAACTATTCCATGGCTTATCATTTGAATCATAGCACCTTCAATACCTTGTAAGGTAAATGTAAATATACCTAGAGTGACAAATCCCATGTGTGCCACAGATGAATAGGCAATTAATTTTTTCATATCTTTTTGAACCAAAGCAATCAATGAGGCATAAATAATCGCTATAATACTTAAAGTAAAAACAAATGGAGCAAAATAACTCGAAGCTATTGGAAACAAACCTAATGAAAATCTAATAAAACCATAGCCAGCCATCTTCAACAATACACCAGCTAAAATAACAGATCCAGCAGTTGGTGCTTCTACATGTGCATCTGGTAACCACGTATGAACTGGCCACATTGGAATTTTAACCGCAAATGATGCAAAAAAAGCTAGCCAAAATATATATTGGAGCGAAGGATCGATGTCGTACTGCAATAAGTACACAATGTCAGTTGTACCAACTTCAATGTAAATAGCTATAATAGCCAATAACATGAATACTGATCCAGCCAATGTAAATAAGAAAAACTTAAACGTTGAATAAACTCTTCTTTCGCCACCCCAAATACCGATGATTAAAAACATTGGTATTAAACCACCTTCAAAAAATAGATAAAAAAGAATTAAATCTAAAGAGCAAAAAACTCCAATCATTAAAGTTTCTAAAATTAAGAATGAAATTAAATATTCCATTAAAGTTTCTAAAATTAAGAATGAAATTAAATATTCTTTTAAAGAAAATTTAATACTATCAAAACTAGCAAGAATACAAAAAGGCATCAAAAATGTTGTAAGAATAACTAATAGAATTGATATACCGTCGACTCCTAAGTGATAACTAATTCCAGAATTTAACCAAAAATAATTTTCGGTAAATTGAAAATTTGGATCAGTTTGATCAAAATTTATTAATAATACAATTGATACAATGAAGTTCAAACAAGTAACCCATAAAGCTGTTTGCTTTAAATTTCTTATACCACTTTTTGAATCAGAGTTAATAATACTTAGAAGTATAACACCAGCTAATGGTAGAAAAATTATAATACTTAAAATTGGTAATGTTGACATTTAAAGATTTCTATAAATAAAATAAGTTATAAATAAAGACACACCAATCAGAATTGCAAATGCGTAGTGATAAATGTAACCAGATTGTATTCTTTTTGCTCTAATAGATAAATCTAAAACAACTTTAGCAATTCCATCAGGTCCAAAACCATCAATAATACGCCCATCAAATACTTTCCACAAAAAGTGTCCTATTGCTTTGGCTGGCCTAACAAAAATAAATTCATACAGCTCATCAAAATACCATTTATTTAATAAAAACTGATATAGGGGACCATTAAGTTTCACGATTTTTCCTGGAATGCTTTTATTTTTTAAATACATATACCAAGCAAGAAACAGGCCAAGAAAGCCTAATAACATAGGCGCATAATAAATTAAGAAAGGAATATGATGCTCATCGTGGTGATGTAAAGCTATTGAATTTCCCCAGAATAATTCACTATTTGATCCAATAAAATAATCTTTAAAAAAATAGCCTGAAAATAAAGCACCTATAGCAAGAATAATTAATGGAATTAACATTACATTTGGAGACTCATGAATACGACTGATATCTTTTTCCTCTATACGTGAAGTGCCATTAAAAGTTAAAAACATAAGTCTCCATGAATAAAAAGAGGTCATTAACACTCCAAGCAAACCTATAATAAACGCATAAGAAGAAAAACCTGAGCTTGCTAAATAAGCAGACTCTATAATTGCATCCTTAGAATAATAGCCAGCAGTAAATGGAAAGCCCATTAGTGAAATTGTACCAATAAGCATTAACATGTGAGTAAAGGGTATATAACTGCTTAGTCCACCCATCTTTCTGATGTCTTGCTCATCATTAACAGCATGAATAACAGACCCGGCTCCTAAAAATAATAATGCTTTAAAAAAAGCATGTGTAAACAAATGAAACATAGCTGCACCATAAGCGCCAACACCAACCGCAAAAAACATATACCCTAATTGACTGCAGGTTGAATAAGCTATGATCCGCTTAATATCATTTTGAACTAGACCAATTGATGCTGCAAATATTGCTGTAGTAGCACCTACAAATGTAATTAAGCTTAAAATATCAGGCGCTAAATCATACATTGGTGAACATCTAACAATTAAAAATACACCAGCCGTTACCATTGTTGCTGCATGAATAAGAGCTGATACTGGAGTTGGACCTTCCATTGCATCAGGTAACCAAGTGTGAAGAAAAATCTGAGCAGACTTACCCATTGCCCCGATGAATAATAAAAAACATATAAGATTTAAACTACCAATTTCATAGCCAAAGAAGAATATTGAACTAGATATATTTGAGGTACCGGCCGCTAAGGCTTCTGCTTTATAAAAAACTTCTTGATAATCTAAGGTTCCAAAAAGATAGAAAATTGCAAATATTCCTAAAGCAAGACCAAAATCTCCAACACGGTTTACAACAAAGGCTTTTATTGAGGCTGCATTAGCAGTTGATTTTTTATACCAAAAACCAATCAATAAATATGAAGCTAAACCAACCCCCTCCCAACCAAAAAAAAGCTGTAAGAAATTATCCGCAGTTACTAATGCCAACATAGCAAAAGTGAATAATGATAAGTAAGCCATAAATCTTGGTTTAGAATTATCATGACTCATATAACCAATTGAATAAATATGAACCAAAGCTGAAACAGAGCATATTACAATTAACATAATACGAGTTACTGGATCGACATAAATAGACCAACTAACAATAAAAGATCCGACAGCAATCCAATCAAACAACTTAATATGAATAATACTATGATCATTAATATGAATAATGAATGCAAATGCAGACATAAGTGCAGCTAAACTAATAAACGAGACAGTTATGATTTGCGCTGCCTTATCCACCTTTGAATTATTATGGCTAAAAGATAATAAGCCCGCTATAAAAAATCCAATTAAAGGTAGAAATACAATTGCGTAATACATTATTAAATAACTACCCCTTAAGACTGTTAATATTTTCTATTTCGATATTGCCAGCATTTCTATTGTAAACAACAAGAATGGCTAGACCAATTGCAGCTTCAGCAGCAGCAACGGTTAATACGAATAAAGCAAAGATTTGACCGGTAAGATCACCAAGAAAATATGAAAAGGAAACTAAATTAATATTAACTGCAAGTAATATTAATTCTATAGACATTAGAATTATAATTACATTTTTACGATTTAAGAAAATTCCTATAACACCAATGCTAAAAATCAAGCTAGATAAAATAAGAAACTGTTCCAACTGTATCATTAAATATCGACTCCCATGCCCGATTCAACATCTTTAAGTTCAGTACTTGAAGCGTCACGTTCTAATTGATTGCTGATGACTTGTCTTCTAACACCAGGACGATCACGAAGAGTAAGTACAATTGAACCAATCATGGCAACTAATAAAATAACACCTGATAATTGAAAATATAAAATATAATCAGTATACAAAACAGATCCTAGAGCTTGAGTATTAGTCATTTCAGAAAAATTACTAAAAGGATTTGTTAATATTTGAATATTTGCCAAGTCTAGTTTTGTATTAATCAATACGATTATAAGTTCACAGATAAATACAGCACCAATAAAAAGTCCAAAAGGCATGTAATGCAAAACATTTTCCTTACTTTTACTAAAGTTAAAATCTAACATCATTACTACAAATAAAAATAAAACAGCAACGGCACCAACATAAACTATGATTAGTATCATTGCCAAAAACTCTGCGTGAAGGATAACAAATAACCCAGCAGTATTAAAGAATGTTAAAATTAAAAATAAAACTGAATGCACTGGATTTTTAGAAGAGATTACCATTAAAGAAGAAAGTAAAATTACAGTTGAAAATAAGTAAAATGATAAAAGTGTTGCAGTCATGATTTATTTATATTTTGCGTCCGCTTCCAAGTTTGCGGCAAGAACACTTTCCCAGCGATCACCGTTTGATAATAATTTTTCTTTATCATAGTAAAGCTCTTCTCGAGTTTCAGTTGAAAACTCAAAATGTGGACCTTGCACAATTGCATCAACAGGGCAAGATTCTTCACATAAATTACAATAAATACATTTAACCATGTCAATATCATATCTTGTGGTTCTTCTGGTACCATCGTCTCTTGGTTCTGTTTCAATCGTAATTGCTTGAGCCGGGCAAACTGCCTCACAAAGTTTACAGCCTATACATCTTTCTTCTCCACTAGGATATCTACGAAGCGCATGCTCACCTCTAAATCTAGGGCTAAGCTTACCTTTTTCATAAGGATAATTTAGTGTAGATTTTTTTCTAAAAAAATATTTTTGTGCCAATACATAGGCACGTATAAAATCAATTAAGAAAAAAGCTTTTAATTTATTCAATATTTTCATATCAAGTCCGGTGCCAAATTAAAGAAAAATAGTATGCTCGATGTTAAAACAACAGCAATTAAAGAAACTGGCAAGAGTACTTTCCAGCCAAGTCTCATTAGTTGGTCATAGCGATACCTAGGTACAAAGGCTTTTACCATTGCAAACATATAAAAAACAAAAATAAGTTTTAATAAAAACCATATAAAGCCAGGTATCATGTTGAATGGAGCTATGTCAAATGGTGGCAACCAGCCACCTAAAAATAAAATTGTAGTGAGTGAACACATAAGTAAAATATTTGCATACTCACCAAAGAAAAATAAGACAAATGGTATTGCAGAGTATTCGGTCTGATAACCTGCAACTAATTCAGACTCCGCTTCGGGCAAATCAAATGGTGGTCTATTAGTTTCAGCAAGTGCAGATATAAAAAAAACAAAAAACAACAAACATTGGAAAAAGTGGAATAAAAAACCATATGTTTTTTTGTGCCATGACAATATCAGTCAAATTTAATGATCCAACACACATTAGTACAGTAACTATTACAAAGCCCATGGATACCTCGTAAGAAACCATTTGTGCTGCAGATCGCAAGGCACCAAAAAAAGGGTACTTACTATTCGATGACCAGCCTGCTATTAAAATTCCATATACACCAAGAGAACTAATAGCAAAAATATATAAAATCCCAACGTTTATATTTGATAGTGCGGCTCCAGCTTGAATAGGGATTACTGACCAAGCAGCTATAGCTAGAGAAAAAGTTAATATTGGCGCTAGAATAAATAATATTTTATCAGCCCCATCAGGAATTATAATCTCTTTAAATATGTATTTAAGTCCATCAGCTGGAACTTGAAGCAAGCCAAAAGGACCCACTACATTTGGTCCTTTTCTTTTTTGCACAGCAGCCCATATTTTTCTATCTCCATAAACTGCTAGTATTACTCCAATTAATATTGGAACAAAGACCACCATACTCCACATTAAAATTACAAGTATGCTATAAATATTATCACTAATTAATGAGACAGCGTTCATTACTCTGATAACTCATTTCTAGCTTGGCTACATTCAGCCATTGTTTTAGAGCTACGTGCAATTACATTAGTTAGATAAAAGTCTTTTATTAAATAATCAATATTTGATGTGCAAAGATTTAAATTAGAGGCTTTGTTTGCCAAAAGACGTTCGTACTGAATATAAGAACTTGAATCAAAGTTAAATAGATTTACAAAATCTTTTTTAAGCATTGATCGTACGTTTCTAGCTTGGCTACATTCAGCCATTGTTTTAGAGCTACGTGCAATTACATTAGTTAGATAAAAGTCTTTTATTAAATAATCAATATTTGATGTACAAAGATTTAAATTAGAGGCTTTGTTTGCCAAAAGACGTTCGTACTGAATATAAGAACTTGAATCAAAGTTAAATAGATTTACAAAATCTTTTTTAAGCATTGATCGTACGTTTGTTAGATCAACTATATTCCAATTTAGTCCTAATTTATTTCCAATTTCATTAATAATTTTCCAGTCTTCTTTAGCATTACCAGGAGGAAAACTTGCTTTAAATGCATATTGAAGACGTCCTTCAGTATTTATATAAATTCCATCTTTTTCAGTATAAGCTGCACTAGGTAAAATTACATCGGCACAATTTGCTCCCTTATCACCATGAGTACCAATATAAATAACTTTAGCACCCTTAACTCTATCAAAATTTATTTCATCTGCACCTAAAGCTATAATCAATTTAATTTTATTGTCTTCTACAGCACGATAAATTTTTTCTAACGAACCATTTTGCTTATATAAACCCAAGTCTAAAGCACCAGTTCTAGCTGCAGCAATCTGCAGTACATTGAAGCCATTCCAATCATTGTGTAAGAAATTAAACTTAAAAATTAGTTCCTCTATAATACTGAATATTGTGAGTGAATCTTTTCTATTCAAAATTGAATTTCCAACAATCATCATTGGATTTTTTGCATTTAAAAGCTTTTCAACAAAATCATTGCTGTCATCTAATAAACTTAACAGGGCATTCAGGTCTTCACTTAAATGTTTATACTCGTAAGTTAAATCCAAGTTAGCGCCAATAACTCCTATTGGTAAATTTGTTGCAAGCTTATGCTTTCTAATTCTAGCGTTGATAATGGGTGCTTCTTGTCTGACATTACTTCCAATGATGAGAATGCAGTCTGATTTTTCAATATCGGCTATTTTAGTATTAAATGAATATTGTGAGCGATGGGTAAAAGGGATGTTGCATCCCTCTTGTCTGCATTCGACATTGCTAATATTTAGAGCCACTGATAGTTTTTTATATAGATACAAAGTTTCCAAATCACACAAATCACCAGATAAAAAAGCTATTTCATCGGGACTGTATTCCTTAAGATATTTTGTTGTTTCGCTTAATGCGCTTGCCCAATCTACAACTGATAATTTATTGTCTTTTCTTATATAAGGCTCATCAAGACGTTGCGTTAAGAGCCCGTCGCAGGCATATCTAGTTTTATCAGAAATCCACTCTTCATTTATATCTTCATTTAATCTTGGTAATACTCTTTTTACTTTCCAACCATAGGTATCTACTCTGATATTGGAACCAACGGCATCCATGACATCGATAGTTTCAGTTTTTTTTAATTCCCAAGGACGCGCTTCAAATTGATAGGGCTTAGAAGTAAGCGCACCAACCGGACATAAATCTATAACATTTGCAGATAATTCTGAATCAATGGTTTTCTCAAGGTAAGTAGAAATTTCCATATTCTCACCTCTATTTAATGCGCCAATTTGATTAACTCCAGCTACCTCATCAGCAAATCTTATGCATCTAGTGCAGTGAATACATCTTGTCATATAAGTTTTTATTAATGGACCCATATGTTTTTCTTTTACCGATCTTTTATTCTCATCAAATCTAGAACGTCCTGATCCATAGGCTACTGTTTGATCTTGCAAATCACATTCACCTGCTTGGTCACATACTGGACAATCTAGCGGATGATTAATTAATAGAAACTCCATTACACCTTCACGAGCTTTTTTAACTTTCTCAGTGTTTGTTCTAATGCTCATTCCCTCGTTGACAGGCATTGCACATGAAGCTACTGGTTTTGGAGCGCCCTCGACTTCAACTAAACACATTCGACAATTGCCAGCGACTGATAATTTGTCGTGATAACAAAAACGTGGGATTTCTTTACCCGCTTCTTCACACGCCTGCATAATTGTTAAATGATCTTCAACTTCAATTTCTGCGTTATCAATTTTAATTTTTTTCATTAAGCAGCAAAACTTCCTTTTTTAAGTCGTTCTTCTATTTCATCTCTAAAGTGTCTAAATAAACCTTGGATCGGCCAAGCAGCAGCATCACCCAAAGCACAAATAGTGTGACCTTCTATTTGTTTTGTAACATCAAGAAGTTTGTCTATTTCAGCAGAAGAAGAATTCCCAACAGCAATTTTTTCTAAAATTCGCCACATCCATCCCGTACCTTCACGACAAGGTGTGCATTGGCCACAGCTTTCATGTTTATAAAAATATGCTATTCTTGCAATTGCTTTAACTAAATCTGTTGATTGGTCCATTACAATAACTGCGGCAGTTCCTAATCCACTTTTAACCGCAGACAATGAATCAAAATCCATCAACACATCATCACAAATATGTTTGGGTAACATAGGAACTGATGAACCACCTGGAATAATTGCTTTAAGGTTATCCCAGCCACCAATTACTCCACCTGCATGTTTTTCTATCAAGTCTTTAAGTGGAATACTCATCTCTTCTTCTACGTTACATGGGTTATTAACATGCCCTGAAATACAAAAAACTTTAGTACCCTTATTTTTTTCTCTACCAAATGAAGAAAACCAACTGGCACCTCTTCTAAGTATTGTTGGGATAACAGCAATAGTTTCAACATTATTTACTGTTGTCGGACTTCCATAAAGTCCTTTATTTGCAGGAAAAGGAGGTTTCATTCTTGGTTGGCCTTTTTTTCCTTCTAAACTTTCAAGTAATGCGGTTTCCTCACCACAGATATAAGC
>Ga0209816_1002201_pt1 | contig 13979 bp, 15 predicted proteins | sample CoawatmetaG01DNA_FD_187509 | JGI IMG/M metagenome (GOLD analysis project Ga0209816, IMG submission 187509) | Marine microbial communities from the West Antarctic Peninsula - Coastal water metaG017-DNA (SPAdes) (version 2) | ecosystem: Environmental > Aquatic > Marine > Coastal ... | reverse complement strand
TTTTCCAATCCCTATACGAATCTACGTGCTCGGGAATTGTTTTATCTTTGAGATGCGGCTCAGATCCGACGTTCCAAAACAAAACATCTTTAGCTGGATTATTGTTTGCATAATCAAGTGCTGGGGACCAACCTTTTGCGTCGTATTCGCCAATACAAGGAAATGGTGGCATTTCATCTTCTTTAACGCTCTGAGTAAATGCCAATGGATGACTAATAATTCTATCATGACCCACCTCACCAGCTTTCATATTTCTTGCAACTGCAACACCATAAAACTCAGCATTAGGCCATGCAATCTGCAAAGACCGGTGCAGTACACCTGTCGATAGTACAGTCCAAACAACATCGGGCTCTTTTATATGCGAGGCAACCTTAACAAATCCAGCAGTCACGTCTTCGTGCTTAAGGCCGAGGGGCACGTAAAAAGCGTTTGGTCTTTCTGCTGCCCATTTCTCAGCGGCTAATTTAAGATTCGGCATTGCAGCAATACGTAAGAAATGTGGTTCTGCGCCACGTTCAATACAGCAGGCTTGATGCTGTGATATTTTTTTTGATGACGGCATAAACAGAACGACCTTTTTGTTGTGGCGTTTTGCAACTTCAATAAGTGAAACTCCAGCGAGGCCGAACCTTGGTTGGCAATATACAATAGTATCGATGTGCTCGGGAAGCTGACTTATCATAAAATCACCACCACGAACTTTACTTCCAGTTATGCAATCATCACGAACAACACGTACGCCGTCGTGCATAGCAATTACCGGTTCAGGGTTTGGGTCTATCCAGTTTTTTGTCTTATTTAAATAGTACTCTCGTGCATCTCCGCGGGAGTATACACCTTCCATTATTAAGCTTTCGACGTCTTTATTTACGTAATCTATTTTATGATTATTGTGTGGCATTATCTTCCTCCTTTGTCATGTTTTTTATACAATTTATTTATCTCTGATGAAGTGAAGATCGGATAAACCGCTTCTGCTTTTTCTCTAGAGTAGTTGTATTCCTTTTGAATAATTTCAATATCTTGAGATGCATTTTTCTTCCTACCCCATTTTGAAAATCTTCGTTTTGCAGTTACAATATGCCGATAAAAATCATACTGCATACGATTAGGAAGTGTATGCTTAATGTTTAGTTCATTCGCAAATAATACAGTATCTTTAAAATAAGAAAAGTTACGATTAATTACAAAGGGGACATACTGTTTCTCGATAGAATCCGGATTTACTGTCTCTAAGGATTGATCAGCTTTGCAGTCTTGCAGCAGATGTTTTCCTTTACGGCCGTCATTAATAGATTTAATGAACGTGAACGGAGTTATTTTGCTTATTTCCATTCTGATGATGCCATGATTTCAGTTAGACAAGCAACTGTATTAAGCTCTTTGTCTGCAACAAACCCTGCCTTATATTGATAGTCAGCCAAAATGAGGATGATCGCAGGAATAGATTGCGGTTGGGCAAAATCGTACAGCGTATCGTAAATTCTACGGAAGATGACAGAAGAGTCAATATCCGTATTGTTTATCACCCACGAGCGCATGCTTTTAAAATCTTTACTCTTTAGAAATCCAACAAGAGCTGCGATGTTTTGATCAGATAAACCGATGAGAATGTCAGAAGTAATCTCACCAGATGATGCGTATCTTTGGCATTCGTTAATTACTCTACGCCAATCAGGCGCATACCGCATGATCAATTCAACAAGGATTTTGTTGTTGTAGTCAACCTCTTCCGCCTGCAACATAGATTGAAGGCGTTTCATGAAACTAGCAGCTAATTCAACTAACTGCTTTTTTGTAGTGTTAAACTCGACAACAGAACAACGTGAGTGCAGAGGCTCAATGATTCGGTTCTTAAAATTACATGTTAGAATAAATCTGCAATTGGCGCTAAACTCTTCGATAAACCCACGTAACGCAGGTTGTGTTGACTGAGCGTTAAGGTAGTCAGCCTCATCTAAGATTACAACTTTAGTTCCGCCATTCAGCGAAACAGAAGATGCGAACTGCTTGATCTTAGAACGAAGAACATCAATCCCGCTTTCTTCTGAAGCATTAATGACGATGTGATCGAGGTCTAGCTGATTGCATAAAGCTCGGGCCACAGTTGTCTTACCAAGACCGGCAGTACCTGTGAGAAGCATGTTATGCATTTCACCGCTATCAACGATTTGTTGAAAAGTCTTCTTTAGACTTTTAGGAAGGATACATTCTTCAATTGTTTTTGGGCGATATTTTTCGCACCATAGGAATTCACTTTTACTCATAATATATATATTTTACACTAATTTTTACTGATTGTACATAAATAAGTCGATGCAGTGGGATTCGGACCCACACTTTGTCACGCATTTAATAGCGCCGTCTCTTCATTGGACTATGCACCCTTATAATTGGAGCTTTCTGTCGGGTTCGAACCGACGACCTGCTCATTACAAGTGAGCTGCTCTACCAACTGAGCTAAGAAAGCATCATGTTACCACTTCCACGGAAGAAATACTTTACCAAGTGCCTCCCCTAAAGTAATATTTTTCTGGAGTCCCCATTTATCGACGACAACATCGAATGTGACATCGGTAAATATTACATCTTCAGAATTCTTCAAGGCTCGTGATTTTGCCCTTTTCATATCATTCTCTGTAAAGAAAAATATTTGGCCGTCTTCACTGACTAATTGAAAATATTCTGTGCCTGCAGAAGTCCGTTTGCCTTTATTTTTAACGGTCTGGATATATGCGTATTGTTTTTTCATAATTTTAAGTGGATCGGCCAGTTTTACAACATGACCAGGTTGGTGATCGACTACTCCGCGGGATCCACCGGAGCTTCAGCGACCGGAGCCGCTGGAGTTTTGTCGTCTTCCTTTGGTGTGTGAAATTCGATAAATGCAGCAAATGCATTTCGAACTTTACCTACAGCTTCGAGCTCAGGACCTCGGAATGCTCCACGTGCGGAGCAAAGGTCAATGATTTCTGCGACTGCGCTAATATGCTCAAACTGAATTTGAGGTTCAGTTTGAGCATCCTCTGTTTGCTTATCTTCTACTTCTTGAGTAGCTTCTACTGGTTTTTTTGCCATAATATTTATTAAGAGTTAAATGTTGAGTTCTTTTCGAGAGCAATCCAATATTCGGTTTTGCTATTAATACCTTTCCACTGCGAGATAAGTTTAGAACTTACTGAGATTTCGTAGTCGTCTGGTAAAAGTTTTAAGTTTGAAATGAGAAATTGAAAGTCATATGTACGAGATTCATCATCCGCGATATTAAGGCGGTACGTATTTGCTGATGAATTACCTGGATCTTTTACCTCTAAATAAACTTTATCGCTATCTTCAGAGGATGAAATAGAAACAACAGCATGACCTAATGCGCCACCTGCTTTTCTAATTTCGCTAATAGTGCCAGACGTGAGTTTAGCAGTGAAATCAGATTCTGGCATGCTTACATCTTTTTGAGGAGAAGTGAGGATGAGGGGATCTGAATATCGGTAATTGACTGATGCCATACTATTTGTAATGGCTACAGAATTATCACCGAACTCTAACTCGGCGTCTTCAATAAGATTGAGAGCTGAGAGAAATTCATTTAGGTCGTAAATACCTACTTCAGTATCGAACATTTCACTCACAGTCACATTAGCCATAATATTTTTTGCATCAGCAATTGTAGATAACTTACTACCTTGTTTAATAACAAGATTTTGGTTAATCGATGAAAAGTTTTTTAGGACTTCGATAGTTTCTTTGCTTATTTTCATAATAGGTATATTATACTACGTTTGTTTTAGTTTGTAAATAATAAAATTCAAGAATAAACATCATGCAACAAATGGCGTGTGCGGCGTGATGAATGCCGGTCTCCGGGTCGGCTGTTTCGTTACGTTGCAACGCCCACATATGACGCTGCGCTGCAGCAAAATAACGATTATCGAGATCCTCAAGGTGTTGCCAATTATTTCTATCATATTTCTGTGAGCCATAAGTCAGCACTTTAACGACATCTTCGAATGCGTTAGGAGGTACTAGACTGTAGTCTGGTTTTGCTGAATCGTATTTAATTCCATTCATTTTAAAGAGGGTGCCCTGCCTCCAGTTAAAGAGGCAGGGACTTAATCAGGTTAGGTTATGCTATGAAAGTATTGGTGTGTATGTTAGATATTATACACAGAAATAGGCTGTTTGTAAATAACAAAGTTTAATCTTTTTTTATTTGACTAAAGTTTTTAACCTTCTCAAACTCCATTTTCATAGGGAACTTTCCTTCAAGGAGATCCTGCTTATGTGAAATAACGAAAACATTAGTTTCCTTACCGAGCGTATTTAAGATTTTGAGAAGGTTGTCAACACCGTCTGCGTCCATACTCGAATCGAATGTCTCATCGAGGATCAACAAGTTGGTGTTAGCGCTATTTTTCATCTTAGCAATTTGTCTCCATGAGAACAATAAGCTAAGGTCGATCCTCTGTTTTTCGCCTTCAGAAAAGGAGGAATATGTGAATTCATCTCTATGACGAGATTTGATTGTTTCGTTGAATGAATCATCGAGGTGAAAAAGAACAAAGAAGTCTAAAACCTGAAGGTATTGATTAATTAACTTATTCATAATAGGAAGATATTGCCGAATAACCTTCGTCTTAATTCCTGTATCACGAAGAAGTTCAGCGATAGCATCGTAATACGAAGTTAGTGTGGACTGTTCTAAACGTATTTCATTTAGATTATTCCTCTTCTCTTTATCTTCTAATAGCTTACCTTCTGCTTCACTCGTATCTTGCTGATCTACATTCTGTGATAGCGATTCAACTCGTTTTTTAAGAATATTAATTCTTGTTGAGTTCTGAAGCATACTGTTGTTGACTTCATTCAAATGAACGATCTGCGCATATAAGTTATCTACTTCAGATTCAGAAACCTTTAATTTGTTCTTTGTATCACCGTATTTACTATTAAGAGATTTAGCGAGGTGCTTGCATTCTTCGTTCTTACTTGTTTTAAGATCTCGCGAGATGTCCTGAGCGCATGTAGGACAATGATCGTTCTTCGCATAGAACATAGACTCTTTAACAACATCATCCATTTTTCTTTTAAGATTGGAAATCTCAACAGTATGAGTTGTTTTGTTCGTTATTGCCTTCTTATGGTTGTCTACAGTGCATATATAGCTTAAATCGTACTCACTTTGGAGAGATGCATTACTATCTAACAGCACATTAATTTCTTCATCAACGTCGGCGATCTCTTTTCCTCTTTTTTCCTCTTGACTAGAATCGATCTTCTTCAACTCATCAATGTGCGATGTTTGGAGTTTAAGAGTTTCCTTAAGAATATTCAACTCATTCTCGGTGTCAGACATTGTATGACGAAGTGCAACGATTTTTTCTTTAAGGACACCATTCATTTTTGTAAAAATAGCAATATCAAGTAGGTCCTCAATAACATTTCTACGCTGATGGGAGGGCAGCTGCATGAACGGAATAAAGTTTGAAGAACCTAATACGACTACTTGGTGAAATGATTTGTGATTTAGCTTTAGAATGTTTTGCTCAATTATTTTTTGGTAGTCACGTGAGTGAGATTCTTGGTTGAGCAGTTTTCCGTTTCGGTATACTTCAAATATGTTCGGCTTGATTCCGCGGACTATCCTATATTCGATAGTTCCGACACTGAACTCAACAGTAGTTAAACAGTTTTTGTTGTTAATAGAATTGATTAACTGTGGTTTGTTAATACTGCGGTGAGGCTTTCCAAACAATGCGAAGGATAAGGCATCTAGCATGGTGGATTTTCCAGAACCATTCGAGCCAACTATAAGTGTGGCGCTATCTCTATCGAGATACACGGTGGATTCGTTGTTTCCAGTAGATAAAAAGTTTTTCCAGGTGAGTTTCTTAAATACAATCATTATATAGTGTCTAGTGCTTGGGCTTCAACCAAAAGTTCTTGCATCATCTTTTTAAGAACATCAGCGTCTAGGTTTGTTGCTGTTGCGTCGATATACGTGTTTAGCAAAGTTGGTGTATCATCGACTTTTACATCTTGGTCATTGATTTTATCTCCACAATATTCGTCGAAGTTTTCGATGATTCTAACTTCATACGGGTTAAAATCGTATATCTGTTCCATGAACTTGTCAAAAATAAATAAGTCTTTCTTTTGTGTAACAATGACCTTTATATATGTTTCTTTAATTAGGTCAGAACTTATTTCTGGAATAGCATCTTCGTCATAGTAAATTTTCTGAAAAAGAACATTTGGGTTTCTAATAGCCTCTAGCTCTCTTGTCTCAGTGTCGAGGATGTGGAAATATTTAGGATCATTCGCATCGGACCACGTTAGTTGGTATTGCGTTCCAAGATATGTCACATTGCCTTCGTTGCTCTTAGTATGGTAGTGGCCAGAATACACCGCATCATACCGATCAAACAAAGATTTATCCATACCGTGAGATTTAATATTGGCATTGCCCATATATTTAAACCCTCCCAACTCAAGATGGCCCATGAGGATCGATGCTTTAGAGTTTTTAACAAACTCCATTGATGCCTCTTGGTTATCTTCGCAAATCCACGGAAGCAAACCGATATCCAAGCCTCCGATATTCTTGACAGCAGGCTCCATCTGAATCCGAATTCTATCGTCATATTTTGCCAAGATCTGTTCTAGAGAATTTAGGTTGTTTGTGTTTTTGTAATATACGTCATGATTGCCTGGAATTATATCCATGTACATATCATAATCGTAAAGCTTCTTAATAAAGACTTCGTAATTATGCTTTAGAACCTTAAAGTTGACAAACCTACGATGGTCAAAATAGTCACCAAGATGGATGATGTCCTTAATGTCGTTTTTTAGTAGATACGGAAAGAAAACCTCATCATAGAATTTAGCAGAATAATCTAAGAAAATGTCAGACCCGTTCTTTACCCCTGAATGGGTATCGTTGATTATAGCGAGACGCATATTACAAAAATTCGTCAAGTAAGCCAGTTGTTTTATTCTTTGCGCGCATTTTCTTTATAAGAGGCGGATTAGAGTTTACCGGGTTTTGAGAACGATTTTTCAACGTTTGCGATTTAAACCTAAGTCTATCAACAATTCCTGTTGCATCTGGATGACCTGAGCTGTGCATAAACCCATCTGCTCCGGCATGTTCCATATAAAGTTCTTTAATATCTTGGTGCTTTTTCTCTTTGGCAATGCGTCTTAAAAATGCGTAAAAACTAATCTGTGTGAAATAAGAAAAGGCATTTGGTAGCCCGGTGCGGGTTGCTTTCTTTACGTCATAGTTCATAATTGCCTTAACACAATTTTCGACAGCATCCATCACCATCTCCTCACGATAAGTGTATCCAGAAAAGTTTGGCTTGTGCGAAAGGCCCTCGGCAATTTTCATGAAGCACGTACCAATATATTCGGTAATTATTGGTTCTTCTTCATCTTTGCTTCGAGCCTCATTCGCTGAATTCACATAGTCAACAACTGAGCCAGAAAACTGTTTATTGTTGACATAATGCGGCCGATCTTTAGGTTTCTTTTTCATACTCTGTAGACGTATTATACTCTAACATGGCGCATTTGTACATAACTTATTTAAGTTTGTGCATAACTTATTTGCGTCTCTGTGCATTATTTGATTTACACAGTTTATTAAATAGGGTATAATATTCTTAGAACAACGAAAGATAACTTACTTATAACCGCCGTTTCCACTTACTCCTCCATTCTGCATCCCTTGGTTTCAATGATGGATACTTATTAAAGATGCCTCCTTTACCTTTACTACTATCAATATCATTATTAAATAATTGGTCTAGAATAACCTTAATTTCCTCAGGAGATAAAACACCATTTAGATTACTCATGAGAAGGTAACGATGATATTGGATTACGACATCCTCAACTGGTGGAGAAGATGCAATAATGTTAGAATCTAGTAAGCGAATTAGTTCATCATTGTCGTTAATTAGCCATGGAGAGAAAAAGATTTTACCTGATGAATTCATGTTGACCTCTACCGCGCCACTAATGTAGAAAGCTTCCTTATCTCGGTCGTAATGATCTTCAATAGCAATAATGTGACTTCCGTCTAACAGTCTATAACCAATCACGTAGAATTCTCTTATATAATCTTCTAGCGCGCTATTCATAGTGGTACTTCATGCATTGCATATTTAAATTTCTGTTTAGAATATATTTTAACACGTTCTATAGCGTGATTCAGTGTGTAGTTCTTCTTTGATTTCCATGAAAGATCGTCAGCTAAATCATATATTGTTGTACCTTTACCATCTTCAGTCTTCCTCAAACCTCTACCTATTGACTGTAAAACACGAATTTGTGACTTTGTCGGAGAGGCGAACACTATGTTGTGCAGGTTAATTATATTTATACCCACAGAAAATGTTCCTACACTAGCAACAATAATAGCATTTTCCTCTTGTTCAGTTAACTCCCGAATCCTTTCTCTTTCATCTGCGGTAACTGCTCCAGACACAAAAAATACCTTTCTTCCTGTACCTTTAAGTCGCTTGACAAACGCATTATAAAGTGGCTTCCCGTGTTTACCAACTAGGTTATATAGTACTAAAGAATTACCCTCTTGATCGCATGTCAGATTTACAATTAAACGATTTCTCTTCTCGTGACTAACAATAAAATCAATTTCATCCTGGTACTTTAGGCCTTTACACGCCTTCCTCTCTTCTTCGGAGTACTTAAGAACTAGACATTGGATATTGAGTTGAGCGAGAGTGTCAGCATCCATCAGTTCCCTTGTTGTAGTAACTTTATAAACAGGCCCAAAGTTTCCTTCAAGTGTCATCTTGTTAGAGACTGCATCGTCAATCGTTCCTGTAGTCCCAATCCTAAAACCTGCATTCACTAATCTATTCATTATTGTAGTTAGAGACTTAGCTTTAAACGTGTGAGCCTCATCTCCTATCACCATACCGTAATTAACAAACCACGACTGAGGCAATTTAATAGCGCTTTGCCATGTAGTAACAACTACTGACGCTTCAAAGTTTATTTTCTCTTTACCGGAATAGATCCTATGGACATCTTCTTCAACGTCAAATGAACTGTCTTGCCAAGAATACGATTCAAAGTCTTTGTACATTTGCTCAACTAGAGAAGTAGTTGGAACAACGACCAGTACTTTCTTATCCATCTCATGGCTCAAATAGTGCCGCATCATCATATAGATAATTAGTGATTTTCCTGAACCAGTAGGTGAAATTAATATGGCGCGTTTGTTCTGTACTCCGTGGACAAATGCATCAAGCTGATAATCTCTCGGCCTGATCAATTTCTCTTTCAGACTAATCACAGATTGTTCTATGAATTTTTCAAGATCTCCTCTTTCATGGAAGCTGTGATTTTTTAGTGACTCATCATGCACTAGTTTGTAACCTCTCTCCGCACAAAATTCCGCGACCCTTTTCATCAAACCATAAGGAATAGTCTGTGATCTCGAATCAAAAAGACGTATCTTACCGTCCCACAATTTGTTTCTGTAGGCTGGCATGAACTTATAACCTTCTGCATAAAAGGTAAAGTATTCACTTAGTTCCATTAGAATGCCAGAATCGTCTGACCTAAGGACTACTTTAGTTTCGTCTTTTTTGTGTGCTGTCAGCATTACATGCCTGAGGTGAATTTCTTAAAGTCTAGTATGTTCTTTATGTGGGTATGCCTCCATCGGATATTGCTCATTATTTCTTCCAGCGTTTCAATAATGGTTTTCTGGTAATCGAGCTGAGCCTTAATTTTGACAAGATCATCATCTGTAGAGTAATACATATCCATGTCAGATTTCATCGGTTTACTCATACCATCAAACGGATCGTATTTCCATCCTCGGCTGTCCATATCATCTTTGGCCATCTTCCCGTTATAATACAGCCACTTATCCTTTTTCGTAGATCCATGCTCCATTTCCTTTTTCTTAAGCATAAGCTTTGCCATAGAAAAGAGCTCTAGGTATTTCGCGTGCAGTTTAGAAGATTTAATTGTTTCCTCATCAAGACAAATGTCATCAATAACTGCATCCTTTTTCCACATAATTAAAATATTATTCAAATCCATCATATAGTATTATTTATCGTTATTTAATAATTAGAAACTCGTCGTATCTAAAGGATACATCGGCTTGTGCATACTCGACATCATTTGATTGCACATTAAAATCTACTCCACTCAAAGAAATGGGGAAAGCATTCTTAAACTGAAATTGCTTATTAACAATGTTATGACTTGACATTACAGAAAGAATCATATCAGAGATTTCGTGCTTTTCAGTGTTGTCCTTTAGCCAATTGTATATTTCTGTATAGTTCTTCATATCCTCATCAATAGCAAACCTCAAATTCAGGCCGCCAAACTCTCTAGTTTCGCTCGTTTGATATGAAATTCCTCCTCTAAAATTCATTTGGACTTCACCCGAAGTTACTTCAGGAAGTGCAAAGCTTGTTATAAAGTACTCTGTATTAGCGTACTTCTGCCGGTTAATCGTGAGTCTAAAACCTACTGGAGAAAGAAGATTGGTGTTAGCAGTTAAATTATTCTGAGCCATAATAATATTTATACAAAAAAGAGGGCCCCCTTTCGAGGGCCCTCTTAAATATAGCTTTTAAACTCTACTAGCTCTGTCCACCAACGTTAATATTCTTAACGCGGAAGGTACGGTAGTAAGGGTTAGTATTAGCTGCTCCGATTCCGTCAACTACTCCAGTGATTGGGTTAGCAACAAGACCGTAACGTGTCTTGAAGGCAATCTTAGGCTGGAAGCTGTTCTCTCCAATAGCGCGAACCATTGTGAGAGGGACGTATGGCGCGTAGAACATACCAGCGTCATATGGGGAAGTCCCCTTATAACCAACAGTAGCGTAGTCAGTCGAAGAATAAGGATCAATGTAGACCTTAAGACGACCATTGAGAGTACCAGCAAATGTATTACCAGTAGCATCAACAGCGAGTTCACCTTCACCTGCGAAAGTGAGCTTACCAGCAGCTGCAAGGGCAGAAGCGACGTTGCTCGAGCAGATAACGAAGTTACCTTTGCCGCGGCGTGTAGCAGTAGCAATTGCATTAGCTTCTTGCTCGATCTGGAAGATCAAGGACTGAAACTTTTCAACAGCCCAACGGCCGTCAGCATCAGCAACAAGGTCGAATGCCTCAGTTGCGCCAACTCCACCTTTCTTACCAGTAACAACGATACTGCGAATCACCTCACGGTTGATTTCAGCAAGGATCTCACCGGAAAGAATGTTAGCAAGCTCGGACTCAGCGTCAAGGCCGTGAACAGCTTTGAGGTCTTGAGCAAGCTCCATAGAGTACTCAGCCTTAAGCTGACGAGTCTTAGCAGTAACAGTCGACTTTTCGATAGTGAATCCCATCTCACCGAGATCGCTTTCAATTTCGGCGGTGTTAGTAACAATACCGGTTCCGGTTGTGATACCAGCTTCGGGTGAATCAAATGGTCCACCTGCGTGAGTACCAGTACCAGAGAAATCAGTGTCAGCCTCGTTGAAGAGAGCTTCATCGTGACTAGTTCCGATTGCGGTGTGTGCGACTCCGGTAGCTCCGTTATAGCGAGCCTTCATTGCGAAGATGAGGCCGGTAGGTCCGCTCATAGGCTGGACACCTGCAACATCATATGCAATAAGGTTAGGCATTGCACGTCGAACCAATGAGATAAGCACTGGATCAGGACCGACAACAGCTGCGGTACTTTGATTGGCATCAGCCTCACTCAGTACACCGAATGAAGATGCTTGTGACTGTTCACGCATAGCAATCTCGGTATTTTCGAGAAGTTTAGCGGTAACAGCTTTACGATAGTTGTCTTTGATAGGGGGAGCGTCAGCATGTTCAAGTACTGGGCCCCACTTTTGGATTTCTTTTTCTGCGTTTAGCATAATAGTTTGTCTTTCTTTTGTTGTTTGGTTGGGTTATTTAAAACGAGAGAGAGTTGAAACATAGCGTTTCATGTCACCTGACAGATTGCTATTAGGATCGATTTCCCCCTCGACGATTGTTTTTACTTTAGATGAATCGATTGATTCGGCGATGAATTCTTCTTTCGAAGAATCAGATTTAGTGAAGAAGCCTTCTTTAATTGTGGCTACCTTAGTTGCGAATGTTTCAGCATCTACAAAGTCAACCTCTTCAATGATAGAAGAGAGCTTAGCGACTTGTGTCGAAGCCAAATCAGCAGTTGCTTCAGAGAGAATCTTTTCACGATGAAGACTTTCAACTTCTTCAGCGAGAATCACATTCTTTCCTTGAACTCCTGCGAGTGACTCCTTAACAGTAGTAACTTCATCGGAAAGTTGATCAACAAGATCAACCTTAGAATCAGGTACTTCAATGTAATGTTCAGTGAACACGCCTTGAAGAGCATGCATGAAGTTTTCTGCGATTGTTGTGCGGAGCTTAGTATCAACGAATTCTTGATTATCTTCGATCCATGTTTCTACTACATAAGAAAGATAATCATCAATCTTAGTAACGAGCGACTCACGGATATAGACTACTTCTTCTTGAAGATCGTCATTATACTGATTTTCAAGAGATTCTTTGATCTCGACTACGCGGTTTGCAACAGCACCTTCGAACAGTGTACCAACCTTAGCTTTAAAGCTTTCAGTCAATTCTTGTTCAGAGTCAGCAAGGATTTTAAGATCTTCAACATAGCTTTCGATCTCTTTTTCCTCGTCAATATCACCGCAAGAATTTTGGATAGCCTTATAAGAGGCTGTCAGCTGTTCTTTTTGCATAGTCTTAAGTTGACCGTACATTGCGTTGATAATATCTGCCTTTGTTTTTGGCACTACTATTTCGCCTTCATCTTCACTCACATTAATACCTTTATAGGCGTTAACGAGTTGTGATTTCTTCATGGACTTAAGAGCGTCGAAACTTGCAGCAAGATAACCTGCCTTAGTCTTAACATTAGGAAGGTTGACTTCTTCTACAGAATCGTCATCTTCATCTTCATCTTTATCGTCCTTATTCTCTACTGGATCATCCTCATCGGAATCTTCTTCTTCTTCTTCGGTTTTAGTTGTAGATTTAGCTTCTTCTACTTCTTCTTCAGAATCGTCATCATCCTCATCGGAATCTTCTTCTTCTGTCTTAGTTGTAGATTTAGCTTCTTCTACTTCTTCTTCAGAATCGTCATCATCCTCATCGGATTCATCTTCGGATTCATTCTTCTTAGCTCGCTTTGCTTCGCCAAGAAGTGCGTCTACGACGGCTTGATTCAAAGTTTGTCTTGTGTCCTCAGCAACTTCTTCAGGATTATCCTGCACAAGCTCCTGATTCCCAACAAGGTCCTTTTCATCTACGTCTTCTATAATTTGGTTTTCGTCTGACATATATTCTTGTTTTTTGAATTTAGAGTTTGGAGAGGAAATCATTGAAGATCCGTTCCTGAGCTTCGCTTACGCGCCCAAGTGGAACTTTATTAATTTCAGTCTCATATTCTTCAATTTGCTGAGGTTTGAGAAGGCCATTCTCCCAAATCCATTCGACCCCTTCCATAATGCCTTCAACGAAAGCAGAAGGAGCTGAAGGATCTTGGACAATATCAACAGTTGAAAGGACATAATCGCCCTTAACATATGATTTGCCATCCTTTTGCTCAACAGTACCCATACCACGGCTAGAGACACCTAACTTACATCCACCTTCAACGAGACCTTTCACGATTTTGCCCATTGGTGTATCAAGTATAAGCGCCTTTCCAACAACATCATTACCATCCCAACTAAGTTCGGTAATTCTGTGTGAAACTTTGTCTAAGTTAATCGCTGGTCCTTCGGGGTGATTCAATTCACCCACTGCGCGGCCAGTTTTTACTTGTTCTTTAACATATTTACCACAAGCTGATTCGAGAATAGCTTTTGGATAAATCCTGTTGTTACGGTTTTCTTGCTCCGCCTGCATAAAGACTCCTCTGATGAAAACGTTCT
>Ga0209816_1002199_pt1 | contig 13985 bp, 16 predicted proteins | sample CoawatmetaG01DNA_FD_187509 | JGI IMG/M metagenome (GOLD analysis project Ga0209816, IMG submission 187509) | Marine microbial communities from the West Antarctic Peninsula - Coastal water metaG017-DNA (SPAdes) (version 2) | ecosystem: Environmental > Aquatic > Marine > Coastal ... | reverse complement strand
CAAGAAAATGATTTCTGCGTCGGTAGCGGCGCAGCGGCTGCGCTGATTTCGCCGGTGGCCGCGCAGGCTGCCCTGCTGTTGAATTTTCGGGCGGCGCAGATGCCCGCCCGCTTGCCTTTCGCGGCTGCGCGGCTTGCGTCGCGGCTGCGTCGGTTTCGCTGCGCGGGTCGGGTGATAATTGCGTCGGCCGCGAAAGGGTTATTGATTTTGCGCAGGTACCTAAAGGATTGAATATTGTGCACTGGGAACTTGAGCACCAGGATTGAGACAGTGGGCCGCTTTATGCTACCCGCGTAGTTGCGACGTCATTGCGCTGCCCCCCTAGACCCCCTGTGCAGATCGCTTTTTTGGATCTAAAGTATTGATTGAAATCCAAGCACCTTATATAGTGGCTGGTGGCACTTGGCATTGTTGGCGGGTGTATATCTATTAAATACTCTGGAGCAACCGCTCCCTAGAAAGCTGGTTTAAGACGAAAAATCCATGAAACAAAAAACATCGCTTGGGGGCGATGTCTTTTGCTAGACCTTTTAACGGATCTCTATATTCAGTTGTCGTCGCGTTTTTCACTGTTTCGCGAATTGATTCCAGAATAGCTTAGTGGTCCGGTCAGGTCAACTTGTCTTCTTTTAAGTTAAAAGAGGTGTTGCTACGACTGGCTTTGCATTGTCGGCATCTGGTGAACAGACGCCGGTTAGATTTTGTCGTGATAAATTTTTCCCGAAGAGCCAGTCAGAGGCCATGGGAAAGTTTCTTGCGCTCTTTCATAAGTATGGATGGATATATAAGCCGCTCGGTGGTGGTGGCTGGATATCTGCCAATGAAAAGTGGGCACTGACCGATAGCGAGATTTTGAAGGCTGTGGCCTGCGTCCACCCTAAGCATTTCCTTGGAGCTCGGGCTGGTAAAGCAACCAGATTTGGTGTCTTAGATATAGATGCCGGTAGCAAATACCACAACGTTAAACAGTTAGGGCGAATCCTTGAGGCCCTAGCCAAGGCCGGGATTAGCGAGACTTCCATATATAGGTCTAGTGATTCTGGTGGCTGGCATATCTATTTATTCTTTGATGAGCCGATTAGCTCAAGGGATTTAAGAGCGCAATTGGTCCAGCTTTTGCGGCTCAATGGCTTTGATATTGCCAAGGGAACTCTTGAAGTATTCCCTGCCCCTGGTGATGGCCGGGGCAATAGTTCAATTGGCAATGGCTTGCGCCTGCCACTTCAGCCGGGCTTTGCTTGGCTCAATCAAGACGACCTTGTCGTTGAAGAGCGCGATTCAATTAGTCCGGTGGAAGCGCTCGATCGCTTCATTCGAGATATGGAGTGCGGCAATAGTCGGCACGACTTCCACCAAATGAAGGCATATGTGAGCCGCTTGATTGAAAGTCAGGAGCAGATAACAAGTCAGGTCAGCCAAATCAGTCAGATAAGTAAGGCAAAAGGGGTTGTCGTCCCTTTCAGGAAGCCTGATGGAGTTGAGCCTAGTGAATATGCATTGTGTACTGTTTTGGAGGTCTTCCAGGGCCTTCCACCAGGAATAAATGCCGAGACCTGGATCAAGGGCCGTGAGTTTGCTCAAGTAGGTCTGACCGGCAAGTCCCAGCGGGCTGAGGCTATATATTGCCTGTCGCACTATCTTTTCTATGGCGATCCAGAACGGTGCCTGCCAGCACTAGGGTATGGATATGAAAAAGAGCGCCAATGGGCTATTGAAAAGATATTGTCTAGCCTGCACAACGGATGCAGTAAAGACATAAATAGGGGTCGCGGCGATGCTGTGGCTCAGATTGAACGTGCTGCTAGCTGGCTGCCGAAAGATCGAAGGGGTAAAGAGAATAACGTGGTGCCTTTTGTTAAAAAGGTGCCGATTGCCTGGCAGCGCAATAGCGCCAACTTGAAGTCTGAAGCAACCAAGAAAATCCAGGCGGCTGTCGCTGACTTTGAAGAAGCCGGAATGACATTTAGCGTGCGCGATCTTCAACTCAAGACCGGCTGCAGTAATAAGACGCTGTATAAGCACCGTGGGCTCTGGAAGCCCGCTCAGGAGCGCTTGCAGAATAGCCTCTTGGCGACCGTTACACCTGAATATAACGCTGTGGTGGGAGCTGCTTCATCAGAAAGCTTGCTCCCTTCCGCAGTTGCTAAAAAAATTGCGCCTCCCGGCCTCCTGGCCGCTCGTCGGGTAGCCTATGAGATATCTATGAGGCGTCAAAGAGAGGAGCGAGAGAAGAAAACTAAGCGCCGTGATGGCTTTATTCAGTTAGATAATTCATGGCGCTTAGAGATTCAGAGAATGACGCCGCCAGCTTTGAGTCAATGTGACACTAAGAAACTAAGGGCTTTGTTGGCTATTTATTTGTCAGCAATTTCAAGGTCGCCAGATGATGAATCAGAGTCATGGATTCGTGGTTTAATTACAGAAGTCCGAGCTGAGCTTGACCGTCGACCGAAGCAGCTTGAGCTAGTTTTTTCAGAAGCAAAAGTAGTTAATTTAGTTGAGCCTGATTTTATTCGGATAGAGAATGAGAGAGGGTGAGTTTTCTTCTTAGACTGGGCTAGAATATAAACGCGTAAGTCTTCCTCGGTTTCGTATCGTAAATGGTGTTTAGCAGAGTATAATCATGTTTATATTCTGTAGTTGAGGCGTATGTATGACTAAATCAGACCACATAGAACGTTATTTAAAGGCTCTGTCTGACTCAGGTTCTAGCGTCCTTACTATAAAGAACTACCGAAGTGACCTTCTAGCATTTGAGCATTGGACTACCGACAATCATGCTAAGTCCAAACTAGAAAACCTCAACCTGTCTAAGATTATACAGGACTATGCTGATGAACTGGTCGATGAGGAATATAGCCCATCGACTGTTGAACGAAAGCTTTGCTCTATCAAACGCTTCCTTGAGTTCCAGAATATTGATACTAGACCTATCGCTCACCTAGTCCAGCGCTACAAGCCACAAGTAGAACAAGAGCCCGTGTGGCTGACAAATAAACAGCTTAGTAAGTATCTAGCAGAGCTTGAGATAAATGGTTTTGAAGAACATGTGGCAATAGTTCTCTTTATCCTCAATACTGGAGTGACAGCCAGCGAGCTTTGCCAGTTGACTTGGGGTGATCTTGCGTCTGTTGAAACCCATGGTGGGCGTAAGCGAAGATTTACTATTTCAGTTGGACAGGGCAAGAGAGCCCGCCAAATACCATTGACTGAGGCAGCTGCTGAGCCGCTTCTGGTCTTTGGCTTAGATAGTCTTGCTGATCATTTTAAGAAGAAGTTGAAGAAACCTATCTTTGAAATGCATGGTAAAGCCTTCACACCGAAGATGGTGCATTATCTAGTTGATAAACATGCGTATTTCTTCGATTTCTCAGTCACACCGCAGATTCTGCGCAATACATTCTGTAAGCGGATGGCTGATGCCGATGTGCCATTACAGCATTTGGCTAAGATGATCGGAGTCAAACCTGAGGCTGCTAGAGTCTATTACGCGCAGCCAGTAGCAGGCTTAGAACAGCTGTTGGCTGCAGCAGAGAAGGTATCAATTTAGGTTTTTTTTTGAGTGTTGAGCTTCCGGCATGTGGGGCAGTTTGCCCCTCTGATAGTTCGGATTTGGACGGCCTGGCGCCAGACGTGACCGAGCTTACATTTCCACCAGTACTTACTTGCTGTGCTGCCATTGACTGACTTTGGGGTCTCTGGCTTGTTTTTAGTTGGATGCCATTCTTTGGCTATTTTAGGGAAGCGAGTAGCTAGACAGTTTGTTATCGAGACTCTATTGGAAATGCAAAACGGGCAGCCAATGGAGCCGCCGGTCTTTGTTGAGATTTTTGCTTGCCACTCATGGTCTTTGCCTTTCGGGCATTTCCACCAGATAACAGTGCCTTCGGAGGCGCGGAAATCTTTGGCCGTTAATTTGCCGTTTTTAGTTGGATGCACATATTTAGCTACTTTCGGAAAATTGGCCAGGCTGTTAGTTTTCGAGAGCTTGCGGTTTGTACAAAAAGGGCAGCGCTCGCCGCTCCTTCTGTTGAACGTAGAAACCCAGACGTGATCCTTTGCCGCAGAGCATTTCCAATGGACTTTGTCGTGCCAAGGAAGTTTATAAGGGTCAATGCCTTTGTTTTTCGCGTGGTCGAATTGTGCTAAGACAGAGGGATAGTCGCGAAGATCTGTGCTTTCTCCGAGGTTGCAGAGCAGACAGCCAGACTCGTTGACAGTGCGATTTGCTATTGGTGCTGCGTAGATATGTTTTTTGTCGTTTGGGCATTGCCACCAGGCTTTGACATTGGAGCCGTAATTGAAATCTTCAGGACCCCAGCCGCAGTTCTTTTTGTAGCACCACTCGGCTGCTATTTCCGGGTAGGCGTCGAAAAGAGTAGCCTTGCGAATGCGAGCTGGTTCAATAACATCTTCGATGTTTTTAGATCTTCGTTTTGTTGTTTGACGAACGCTAGCAGAAGGCATAGGTGCTCCAATGGCTAATACTTACCTAGTATTTCATAGTTCTATTGTGTTCATTTCTGATCTTTTGAATCCTTGAAAAGGCATAGCTAGGCCGCGAGATTCTTAATTGAAGCCTTTGAATTGAAGTTAAGTGGTTGCAGGTATTTTCATGCTTTTGAGAATGGCTTTTGCTTGGTTTGTTGAGTATGCTTTTTCTCTCATGCTGTGCCATTGAGTGAAGTTTTCGTGGTGTTGTTGCTGTGGCAGATGGCTACTGTGCTTTTTTGTGTGTTCGTCAACTTTCTTCAGAATGTCAATAAATATGATGTTTTTGCTGAGTTCTTTGAAGAATCGGCGTGTAGCCAGCGGTTGGATTTTGAAGTATCCAGCGAGTTGATCTTTTAAGTAGATGCCACTGTTGTGATCTTCAACGGCCATAAATCCGGTTGGTTTTGGTTTAGGCATTTGGAGGAGCATGCGGGCAGTATGCGGAGACTCAATGGCATCTTGAAGGAAGGCAGAGAGGGCTTTTTGCTGGTTGCCTAGCTCGAATAGGGCCAATGCGCCAATAAAACCATCATCCTCTTTCGCGAATGTTGCTGCTTTTTCCCAATCGCCAGTGTTTAGGTAGCAAGTTGCTCGATAGGCCTTGGCAGAAGAGCGATCGCCGCATTCTTTTTCTAGCTTGTTGCATACCGTAATTGCTTTTTCGTATTGACCAGCTGCAGTAAGAGCAAGAGCTAAGTTGCTCAGGCCGCGCATGTATGGTCTAGTGGATAAGCTTGTCCAGTAGTCGCTCTTTGGTGTCGTTTTTGGGAAGAGATTTCGACCGACCGCTACTGTTCTTTCAAAGTGTTCTACTGCTTCTTCATGTTTCTTTTCTGCCAGGGCAATCAGACCAAGGTAATTATGGCCTTCTGCGTAGTTGTCGAAGCTTTTTACAAGTAGGTTGAATATGGCTTTAGCTTTGTCGTATTGGAGTTCTTCATAGAAGCGCTCAGCCCATTCTTCAATGCCGTTTGGCACATCAGAGCCGCGCATCAAGTAGCGCCAATTATGGGTGTCTTCTCTGTAGGGAGGGTTGGTCGAAAAGTCTATGTCTGCATCTCTAAGTCGTCTATCAATTATTTCGCGCAGAGCAATGAGGTTTGTTTTTTGTGGGACGAGCACATCCTTGGCCGAAGTAACGTCATATGGGTCGGCAAGGACTAGCTTGCGAGAGAAGTTGGTCAAGGCCTTCTCGAATTCTTTGCTGAGGTCTTGTTTGCGCTGGTCGCATTTGTCCGGCAGGATTTCTAGTTTGCTGCTAATTGATTGTTCTATTTTGTCCCAGTCGAATTTTATCGTTGGGTAGGTACGTCGCAAGAGATTTTGAAAGAGGTGGTGGTCGCGGCCATCGTCTTTGCCTATTGCAGCCAGGGCCTCTTCTTTTGAGTAGAGAGTAAAGAGTATATGCTGTTGGACGTTGCCAGTTTCCTTGTCACGTTCACCGGAGACTATGGCGAGTTGATTGCCGTGCTGTCTGACGTAGGCCATGGTAGTGCTCCATTTATGGTTGAGTAATTAATGGCATTGTCTTTAACTCGCTGATTTAAATTTAGCACTGATGCTTTTGTTGTGCAAGTGCGTTTGTGCACAACAAGTTGAGATTGCTGACAGCGCAATATTCACCTTTTCGGGCTAAGTAAAATCAAGGAGATTTGCATTGTCATGCCTGCGCTTATCGCATATGATAAGTATGGGCATGATGAGAAAGTGAAGAGACATGTGGCAAAGCAGGGAGAGAACGCATGGAAGGGAAGCATCAATTCTTTGAGCGTGTTGTCAAGTCAAGCCTGACAGGAGAGCAGCTCCGTGTGCTCATGTGTATGCTCACGGCCGAGTATGATGGCGTTGTTGGTATAAAGCAGAATGAAATAGCTGAAATGCTCGATATTGCCGAATCGAATGTAAGTCGTTCAATTAAGGCCCTGATTGAAGCCGGACTCTTCAACAAGCAAGTAGAGAAGGGATTTGATGGCAGGCCGGTTTGGCAGGTGAATCCAGTATTTCAGCGCGCCGCTCTAGAAAAATCAGTTGTGCTGAAAAATAGTGATACGGCAAAGATGGGACGAGGTCGTGGCTAATGGCTGATTTGAGTGTCATACCACCAGAGTTAATGGTCAGAGTTGAGTTATCAGCGGAAGACTTGCTAGAGCTAGAAGTCAGGGAATTTCTTTTCTCCTATTGCTCTACGGCAGAAACGCCTAGTGCCACTATTAATCAAGGTAATCTTGAAATCGAAATGACATATGCTGATTGGGAATTGGCTCTTGCAGGATTGACCAAGCGCATAATTTCACAGATAACCGATGATGGTGGATTGCCAAAAGAAGAGCTGTGTAGGGTGAAAAGCGCAATTGGCAATACTTTGATAGGGCTACAGGAAGAGAGAATCAGGCGCTTGTGTCAGGGCGAAAACTAGTATTGGTCTGATTGTCTGATTCATCGTCTTGCTTTGTTCTTTTGTTTGTAGCAGAACGGACAACCAGTCTTACTCCCGATTCTGTTGTTTGGAGTGGTTTCCCAAACATGTCTTGAATTCTTGGAGCATTTCCAGAAGAATTTTCTGTTACTTCTTGGCGCTACTTCTTTTGGTGTGATGCCGTTGTTCTTGTTGGGGTGCCATTCTTTGGCTACTTCTGGATGAGATGCTGCTAGGTTGTTTTTGCTACCGATTTTTAGTTTGGCGCATACTGAGCAGGGATTGGGTGAAGTAATTCTAGCCATGATCTTGGAAGTCCAAGCGTGGTCCTCATATTTCGGGCATTGCCACCAATATGGCTGTGGGCTTGTGATCCTGACTGTTTTTGGTGTTGCCGTACCGTTTAGCGTCTTGTGCCATTGTTTTGCTACTTTTGGGTAATTCCAGGCTAGTGTTTGAGTGACTGAGAACTTTAGGCCGCAACAGAACGGGCAGCCGTAGCCATTTACACGGCTCCCTATTTGAGCTTGCCATTCATGGTCCGGGCCTTGGTTGCACTTCCACCAGACTGCTTTGTTTGTCTTTGGTGCTACTTCTGTTGGTTTCAATGTGCCGTTTTTCTTCTTGTGCCAGAGCTTCGCTACCTCTGGATAGAGGCCTGCAAGAGAGTTTTCTTTGGTTACTATTCGGTTGTTGCAGTAAGGGCAACCAGTATCAAGTCTTGCTCTGTATGCAGGAGAAGCTTGCCAGCGGTGTTTTGGATTTTCTGTACACACCCACCAGACATTGGGGTGATATGTGGATGAGAGCGAGTATGGATCTAGTGTGCCATTTTTCTTCTTGTCCCACTGCTCAAGCAAGTCTGGATGATTAGTAGCCAGTGAATTTGTCCCCGATGGCTTCAAGCCGCTACAAAACGGACAGCCGGAATTGCCATGTGAGCGTTGATTTACGGGAGTGCGCCAATGGTGATCTCGTGAGGCTTTGCATTGCCACCATACAAGCATGGCACTACCTGCGGTGACATCGCTGGGCGTTAACTTCTTGTTTTTTGTTTTGTGCCATTGAGCCGCAAGTTTTGGATTGGTCTGGGCCAGGCTGCCGTAGTATGGGTATGGGCGTGCACATTGCCTGCACTCAATGCCCTCTCTTGCTGCTTTTTCCACTGTTGTCCTGATGCTATGAGGGTCATCTGAGCCTAGTGTTTCCTGGCAATGAAAGTAGACAATTAGTGGCGAGTCGCAAGAAACACTGGCATGGTCAAGGTTGTGGTTTCTAGCCCAGTTCCAATACTTAGTCAGATCTTGGTGCTTTTGTCCAAAGGAGTTTTTTATTTCGCTTGTTTTTGCTGCGCAAAATGGGCAGGAGAGGCCATCTTTTGTGCGGCTCTTTACAGGGGCGCAATAGATGTGTTTTGGGCTTTTCGAGCACTTCCACCAGGCTGGGCGGGCACTTCTAGTTTCAATAGTCTCTGGGGTGACATGGTCGTTGTAATCAGGGTGCCAGTCTTTGGCCAATTTGGGAAATAGCACGGAGAGGCGGATGCTCTCTTTTACAGGCAGCCGTGCGCAGTACATGCAATCTGTTTGGCGCTTTAAGAAGTCAATTATCCGTTGAGTCCAGCGGTGATCTTTGTTCTTGGGGCAGCACCAGTAAGCTTGATCGTTGCAGGAATAGGTATATTGCTCCGGTTTGTATGGGTTTCGAGCGTAGTCCCAATAGTCACATTTACTAGTATGGGTCTTTGTTATGTTTGGCCCAGTAATTGGTGTTGGTGGTGAACCTATTGGGCGCCGGGCATAGCGTTTTAAAGATATCTCAAATTGCTAGATTTTGTATTGCTATTGGTCTGAGGATTTACCTATTTGCCGGTGTCAATAACAGCTGGCTTGGTTCTTGACGCCGACTTCTTAAATATGGCATTTGCTGCAGACAGAAATCGATTGTCTTTGAATTTCTCTATTTGCCTTTCTGTCGTTCATGGTTCTGGCTTATAAATGGTTCTAGCTAGTGTCTTGCATGGCTGCCACCGGCTTCTCCGTGTTCCTTTATTCTTGTAGTGGTGTTGCTTTTCTGTACCTTGCAATTGGCACCGATTGTTGACCTGTTCCCAATCCATGGCTGGCATCTATTTGCTTACTTGCCTACTTTCTTGCTTGCGTTGATCGTTGTTCTCTTCTGCTGTGAGAAGCTCTGACTTGGTTGGTTTCTTCAATGGGCTGGTTTCGGCTGCCGTGCTTATTAGTTATTGATTGGTTGTTCTCGCTATCTCCGCCTGTGTTAATCAGGTGCGAGAGTGGCACAGGTTTCTGATTTAGCAATGGCAGACCCTAAAGGGCGCTGCGCGTCCATGCTCAATCAAAAACCAGTGCTTTTGGGGTTGCACCTAGACACAGCACGGAGATGCTAACCATGAACAACCTAATCGCACTAATCGGACACGTCGGACAAGCCCCACACTCAGTTTCATTTGAAGATACAGGCAACAAGGTGGTCAAGTTTTCTCTAGCGGTAAAAGAGTTTTCCTCCAATACTGAAGAAGAAAGAACCCTCTGGTTCGATGTTGATGCCTGGGGTGGATTGGGTGAAAGAGTGCTCAATACGGTCACCAAAGGGCGCGAAGTGGCCATACAAGGCAGGCTTTCCCTCTCTACTTTCACAAAAGAAATAAACGGGGTAAAAGTGCCAGTGACCAAGCCAGTAATCAAGCTCACTAGTTTCCACCTTTGTGGGCGTAAGCCAGTAGCTGATGAAGAAACACAACCAGTGGTAGCTGAAATAAAACCAAAGTCGCGTCGGGGATTCAGGCTAGCTGCGGCAAAAGGCTAGATTTAAGTAAGTGGCCGAGACGAAAGTCTCGGCCACTTCTCTCTTACTAGTTACCTAGTTTCTTCTTCTTCTTCTTCTTCTTCTTTGTACTTTTCCCTTTCTAGTTCTATTTCTTATTTCTATTTTTTTGATTTGACGTCATTGACTGCAAGTGGCTCAGGAAGGGCGTGCCCCGTACTTATCCTTAGTTTTCTTCTTCTTTAGTTGGTTTTTTCTTTTTTGTTTTTGAACGTCTTTTGTTGGTGCGCGCTGCCTTCCATGCCAGGCAAAAGAGCCTAAACCCTTCCACCCCAAGTCCATGTCCAAGCCCTACGGGTGCCTACGGCAGACAGGACTTGAGGCCCCAGGGGCGGGATTTTACTGGCATTGCCGCATGGGGTGCGCTGCGCACTTCGTTTAGTCAAGGCAGAAAAGTAGGCGAAAAACAGGCCGAAAACAAGCCAGTAAAGCAATGAGGAAAAGGGCAATGAATAGCAATGTAGACAGCGTGTTGATGAGTGAGAGCAAGAGCGGGAGTGCGAGTCAGGTAGTAATTAAAGATCGCCGTACAAAGAAGAAGGCACAGAGCAAGGCGAAAAGTAAGAAAGTGAGCAGTCGAATGCTCAAGAATCACTTAAGGTACATTGTTCCTCAAATGAAACTAGCACTGATTAGAGAGTCAGGGCCTGAGCCAATTGTCATTACTTCAGCTGACTCTATTGGTCAGTTTGTTGAGCCATTGCGGCACAGTTCAGAAGAATATTTCATTGCTTTTCACCTTGACTGTAAGCTGCGGGTGACGGGCTTTCATGAAGTGTCGCACGGCACATTATCAGCGTCGTTGGTTCATTCTCGGGAAGTTTTTAAGGCGGCCCTGCTAAATAATTCACATGCAATTATCGTGGCACACAATCACCCATCAGGGATTGAGGACGCCAGCAAGGAAGACATAGAGACAACAAAGCGGTTGATAGCAGGCGGTGAACTTCTTGGTGTTCAGGTGATCGATCACGTGATCGTGACAGCAACAAGCTTATATTCTTTGAGAGAAAACTACAGTCATTTGTGGTTTTAGGTTATTCAGTGCAACAAGTGGCCGCCAGGTTAGCGCCTGGTGGCTACTTTTAAGTTGCAAAAAATTTGCCGGTCCGCACTGGCGGACCGGTGGAAGTCTGGCTTTAAGCAAGGAGGACAAGATGAAATACGAGAACAAGAGGCGGGCAGCTAGGGCCTTGGCTGCCTTGCGAGGGAAGCCGACGCATGGCAGACCGGCCGGATACTATGATCATTCAAGCCGAGCAGATTGGCAGCAGTGCCCAGAAGATGGCATTGCTGATTTGTTGGCAGACATTAGGCATGTTTGCGACGCACTAAACCTTGATTTTGCTGACTTAGATTCACGTGCTTATGCTCATTACTCAGCCGAAGTGATTGTTGATTCAAGCCGCTGTTATCTATGATTTCTTGCGTTTTTTGTTGACGGCTTCGGAGAATTCTTTGCCAGCTTTAAAGCGTGCTATGCGCCTAGCTGGAATTTTGACAGACTCACCTGTTTTGGGGTTCCTGCCCATACGAGGCTTGCGCACCATGGTGTCGAAAGTACCGAAGCCCTTAAGGGTGATTTTCTCACCAGAAGCTACTTGAGAGACAATGGCCGACATGAAAGAGTTGATAAATTGCTCAGCGTATTGTTTTGTGGAGTAGTTTTCTGCGGCTAATAGGTCGACAAGGTCTGTTTTGTTCACAGTGTATTTTCCTTTTGAGTACTGCCGGTACTTCTATAAATTGTTTCATGTGAGTAAGAATAGAGCTGATTTTGGCCTAGTGGAAGAAGCTATCAGGCCTGGGAGGTGAGCCGTTAAGTTAACAGTGGTATCATTGCAGCGATCTGGTACGATTAAGAGAATCCCCCAAGAGCTTGCGGCAAGCTTGATCTTGGGGGATTCTTTCTTGTAGGTAAATGTTCAAGCCATTTTTGATTTGACCAATACTCTATCTTCGTTCATGGATCTAGCCAGCCATGAAATTCCCAAGGCATGCCACGAAAGTCTATTCCTGAGCCGAAGCCGGAGCTGTCTATTTGGCTTCGAATAATAGGCCTTTGGTTAGTCTTGAATATTATTGCTTTGACCTGATCGTTAATAACAAGGGCTTTAGCCTCCCACTCACTGTGGCCGTTGACGTAATAGACGCGGATTCTGCGAATGGCAGCTTGATCTTGCTTTCTATTGTTGGAGATTTGGATGGGAGCAGCGGGAGTTTTCGGTATGCATAGCAGGCTTGGTACAGCTAGGCCAGAAGGCCAGCTGAGAGAAGAGGCTAGGAAGAGTAGGAGAACTAGCTGGATTTTAGACATATTGAGACTCAAGCCACAGATTCTGTATGCCCTAATTAGCATGGTCGTTCTTTGTGAATTGAACGTTCTGATTGCCAATGTTGAGCAGGCACTTTGTGAAAATATTTTGATTGATGGCTCAGCGACAATTGGTCTCTAGTGTCCCTGCCGTTGAGTGGAGATGCTGGCTAATCAGTAGGTTCAATTGCAATTCCAATAGCTGCCTCCTGGAGCTAACTGCCGAGAATAGGGCAGATCTGCGCTCGCACCAAGGGGCAAGCCTCGCTGTGCTCGGTCCTGCGGACCCCTTTTTGCGTGCTCGATATGCCCTTTGAGATTGGCGTTAGCACCAGAAGAGGGCAAGCAAATGGAAGAAATGCAAGTGAAACTCGATCAAGCCAGAGCACAATTCCACCAAGCAGTAGAGGCCAACGACCAGGCTCAGGAAGAGGCCACCTGGGCCAACTACATGAATGTATTCTTCCACGTGTCGCAGTACAACAAGGTCCACGGCACTAAGATTCTCCCAACACTATCAGCCAAGTAATCTGGCTGATGGTTTCTAGACCCAGCCAGCAAGTTGCTGCATTGAATCAAGAATGTCGCGTTGCCACGCGAATATTCGAAGTGCTATTTCCCTGAGGTCTCCAGAACTTTTCTTTCTTGCTCGAAGCGAACGCAAAGTTCGCAGGGTTGCAACATCTCATGATGCGGCGCAAGCTCAGCAATAGCAGTATGTTCGGCAATGAATCGTTTGATATAGATTCCAATGTCAACGGCGCGTTTCGCAGCTAAATCAAAATTGCCCGCATGGGTCCGTGTAAGGTCGTCAGTGAGCGTCCCAACCCCGGCAGACCCGAGCCAAATGAATCGCCATTTTGAGTTATAGGTTTGCAGATGTAAAATCACTAGCCCATCGTTGCTGACTCCGTTTTCACCAACGATGCTAATTTCTGGATATAGCGCTTGTTTAAGGTTCGGAACAAACGTTTCATAAGACTCAACGCAGATATTGTTCATAGACTAGCCCCCAACATTGCGCTCGAATAACAAGAGAATGATAACTGATACCCTCTAACTAGATCACAAGCCCAGTGAATTTTTGCTTTCAACGATAGCTGCAAAGTCAGGACTCTAGAGCGCGAAAAGCGGCCTAGACTGAGACAGTTGCTCTAACTAGGATGGGAAATAGAGATTGTGCAATTGACTTTTAGTATGCCGTGTAATCTACTTCCATGAATGATAATGGAAACCGCTAAAGTCTGATTACAGCAATTCTATGTCGAATATCTCCAAAGTTGTCGATTGTGTCATTGTCATTGCATTCAAAACGAAGCTCCCAGTCGAGTGGAGAATCATTGATGAAGTAGGCTAGGGTATGGTCAATTGGATTTCCGATTTTTGCATTAAAGTCCGGATCATACCAAGCCCAGTACTCACGATCGCGATCGCCATCTCTCCACGCAGTAGCTACAAGATTTGCCCGTGGTCTGAAACTGCAGCGCCCTACATTCACAGTTTCCATCCCTTCTCCTTCGGGACCGACCAAAGGTTGCTTTGGATGGGTTCTCCACTGGTTAATGGCTTGTTCCCATAAAAAGCCTTCCCCTATGTTCACTTTCACGATAACGTTTGAGCCATTCTTGGCACTCGTCAAAACTTCGTATCGATTGACAAAATTCAGGGTTGAGCTTGAAGCTAGTGGTATTCTTCGATAATTGCAGCGTTCTGCTGTCATTAAGATTGCCCTCGTTAGTCGTTACTCTTAACTATAATTCCCTGTTGGCGTTGCCTCAATGCACCAGGAAAGCAATTAAAGCTAACGGAATATAGTTAGCGAATGTGAGCGTAAGCAAGTAACCAGGCAGAGTGGTTTTTAGGCTTGCCAGTTAGTTGGGGCGTTCAATCAAGAACAGGGTGTCAACAAAGGCG
>Ga0209816_1002194_pt1 | contig 13994 bp, 13 predicted proteins | sample CoawatmetaG01DNA_FD_187509 | JGI IMG/M metagenome (GOLD analysis project Ga0209816, IMG submission 187509) | Marine microbial communities from the West Antarctic Peninsula - Coastal water metaG017-DNA (SPAdes) (version 2) | ecosystem: Environmental > Aquatic > Marine > Coastal ... | reverse complement strand
AGTTTAGTTCTGACACAGATACCGAAGTTATTGCACACGCAATTGACTTTTCTTTGCAGACATCTAATTCTTTATTAGAGGCAGTTCAAAAAGCATTAAGAACCCTTGAAGGCTCTTATGGACTTGGTGTTATCTCTTCAAATCACCCAAACACATTAATTGCTGCTCGCAAAGGCTCGCCTCTTCTAATAGGTATTGGAGATAATGGGAACTATATTGCCTCTGATCAGATGGCGCTATTATCAGCTACTAAGAGGTTTATTTTTCTAGAAGAGGGAGATATCGCAGAATTGTCTTTAGAAAATGTCACTATTTATAACAAGGTGGGAGCCATAGTCAAGCGACCAATTAAAGTTTCAAATTTAAAGGATGGTGAGGTTGGCCTGGGAACTTATGATCACTATATGCAAAAAGAGATCTTTGAGCAACCACAAGCAATAAGAGACACGCTTGAGTCACGTATTTCAAAAGATAAAGTTGTAATTTCGGCTTTTGGTTATAAGGCTAAAGAAATTTTTCAAAAAATCAATCAGGTTCAAATTGTAGCTTGTGGCTCAAGCTATAACGCTGCATTAGTTGCAAAATACTGGTTTGAAGACATTGCGAAAATAGCTTGTAATGTTGAAGTAGCAAGTGAATATCGCTATCGTCAACCTATCATTCTTGATAAAACTCTTTTTGTTGCTATTTCTCAGAGTGGTGAAACAGCAGATATCCTTGAGGCCCAAAAAATTGCTAAAAAAATTAACAAAAAAATTACTACACTTTGCATTTCTAATTCTGCTGAATCTTCTATTACTAGAAGTTCTGATTTAATATTTTTAACTAATGCTGGTCCTGAGATTGGAGTTGCAAGTACTAAAGCATTTACTACTCAACTGGTTGGCCTTGCACTTCTTACATGTGCTGTAGGTGTAATGAAAAAATCTGTTGATAGGCGCCAGGAAGCAGAAATTGTTAATGGTTTAAAGCGCTTACCGGGTCTTATTAGTGATACTTTGTTGCAAGAAAATCAAATTCAAAAACTAGCCACTCAATTTATAGACAAAGATAGTGCATTGTTTATAGGAAGGGGCACCATGTATGCAATAGCTATGGAAGGAGCACTTAAACTCAAAGAGATTAGTTATATTCATGCAGAAGCATTTCCAGCCGGGGAATTAAAACATGGTCCAATCGCCCTTATAGACGATAGCATTCCTGTTATTGCTGTTGCTCCTAACGATGAATTACTTAGCAAACTCAAATCTAATTTACAGGAGGTTAAATCTAGAGGGTCACAAATGATAGTTTTTGAAGATCAAGACTCAAAAGTAATACCAATGAAAGGAATGGAAATAATCCCAATCACCTCTAATATAGGTCGTATATCTGCTCCAGTTATTTTTACAATACCACTCCAACTATTAAGCTACCATGTCGCTCTAATAAAGGGCACAGATGTCGATAAACCTAGAAATTTAGCAAAATCTGTCACGGTCGAGTAGTATTGAACAGATTATAGTCCCCTTCCCTCTTGTAAAAAATCCTGATAACTTCTTCATCACTTGGTCTATAAAGTTCAATACAGAAGAGTTATCAAAATGTAGAAAATCAAAACGATTTGAAGAACACCACAATCTCATTAATAAACTTCATGAAGAAGGAATAGGTAACAAGGAAATATCAAAATGGGATTGAAATACTATATTTTTTTTGATTTACTAACTATTTCTAATAACCAGTTCAAATTAATCTCACTATTGATGTCAATAATAACTCTTAATTAAAAAAACAACTTACTTATTTAGATACTTTATAATACATTTAAAATAGACTTAATTCATCAAAATTAGCTATTTTTATTCATAATAACGACTTAAAAAGGACAAGTAAAATGAAACATCAAAAAATAGATGAAATTTTTAACAAACTAGATTTATGGGTTGCTGCTAATGGATCAAGAAGATATATACCTGAGGATTTTGAAGAAGATTTAGATAATAACTTCAACATTTCAGAAAATTTTGGTATTCAACAAGTAAGAAAGGAAATATATGAATTTTCAAAAATCTTGCTTCAAAATAAAACTGGTTTATGTGCGGAAATTGGCTTTGGTTTTTATGGAAGCACTCATATTTTATGGAGAGAAATTTTTGAAAAAGTTGTTACAATTGAATACCAGTTAGATAGAGTATGGGCTTTCAGAGAAAATACAAGTAATTTTTTTGGTAATTTTATTTTTAATGATAATAAGTCACAATTTATTTTTGGAAGTTCTCACTCCCCCTTATCCGTAGATAAATTAGATCAAATATTAAATAATAAAAAATTAGACTTGTTATTTATTGATGGAGATCACAAATATGAAAGTGTAATGGCTGACTATCTTTTATATAAAGATTTTGTTAGTAAAGGTGGAATTATTGCCTTTCATGATACTAAAAATAATATTAATAATTACGGTGTTAGAAGGTGTATTGATAAAATAGAAGAGCGAAATAATGAAGTTAAATTTATAGACTTGCACTTTTCTAAATCAGTAGGTATAAGTTACTATGTTGTCTAGTAGTTTTTCCATAATAGAGTTATTTTTCCTTACAGCAGATATAATGAAAAGAATACATTAAGCGACAACTGATCATTTATGTTTTGATTGAATATCTTAAAGATAGAGAAAGGTGGATATTATAAATATACTTAGTGTTTAGATGTGGTTTAGGGTTCATTAATGGTGATTAACTATGTTAAAAAATAATCCTAATATAACCTCGATACGTAATGAAGATTTTATTGCCTCTTTAAAACGTACAAGCTTTATTCAAAAGATTGAAAATTCCGGTCATTTAGTTATTGACTACAATCCTAAAAAATTCCCTTTTTCATCCTCAATGATAGATCTTCTTATTGAAAACAAATTTTTAAAGAACTCAGTTCCGCTAGATAAACTTCATAATTATTTATCATTAGAAGATATGCAAGTTGATAAAAATCAAATAAATAACGTAATAAAATCTCTTTATGATACAAATCAGACTATTGCAAATCTTTACCAAAAATTTATGTCGGAAATTATCACTAATCATATTGGGGAAAATGCATATATCCAAAAAATACCAACAAACCGATTTAGCTTTCCTTTTTCAAAAGGAATGAGTTCTCGTGATTATCATATTGATATCATGTTGGGTCATCCGCCTGAAGAAATAAATGTCTGGGTGCCTTTTACAAATTCATCACTTGCTAAGTCATTTAAAATTTTGCCACTTGAATACAGTTTAGAGCTATTAAACAAATACAATTATGATATGCAAGCTATTCACCATGAGATTTGGAATAATGACAAACTATTTGATTCTCTTGAAAAAAATTCTACTTCTGTTGATCTTAAGCCAGGACAGGCTCTATTGTTCGATTCAAGATGTTTTCATGCATCAGTATTGAACAAGTCAAACTATACTAGAGTAAGTATGGATGTTAGAATTATTCCTGTAAGGGATTATGATAATTTACCTTTCACATACATTGGAACTGGAAGACGGAAATCTAAATTTATCACAGGAGATTATTACTTAAAAACAGAGGTAGAGTTGTAATTTCTATAACTGGAATGATGGAGGTAATTTGATAAACTTATGGTTTCAATCCACTTCGGTCGAGTAGTTTTGCATGGAACATAGAAAAAACTAAGTAATAGATTTTATTTTATTTGAATAACCACCTGACGATCAGATGTATTAAATGCTTTATAAACATACTCTTCATCTTTAAAAACCTCTTTTAAAGCTTTATATTCTCCACTTTCCCAGCCAGGATAATTATAAAGCTCATCAAAAATTATTATTGCATCTTTAGTCAGAAAAGGTTTAAGTCTTTCTAAAGCATATTTTGTAGATGGATAAGTATCCATATCTAAATGAACAAAGTTTATTTTAGGATTGTGTTTTTTAAGAAAATTATCTAGAGTATCTTGAACAAAACCAACAATTGGTTCAATATTTGAGTTGAGTTTTGGAATTTTTTTATTTAAATTAAAATCACCTTTCCCTTTTCCCCAAAATCCCAACCAATCTTCTCTTAAACCCTCGAAACTGTCAAAAGCATATATTTTTTTTACATAATTAGAAAAAAAATTAGTTGACTCGCCCTTAAAAACTCCAAACTCTAAATAAAATAATTCTTTTTGTTTGTCATTAGATAAAGAATTTTGAATAGCATACTTTCTGATACTTTCAATATCACTATATAGAATAGTTGTTTTGAAAATTTCTTTAAAATACTCATAATTTTCTTTAGTTGTATTGTCTTTTATGAGAGAATCTATAGAGCTTTCTTGAGGTACAGTTCTAAATTCTTTAGGTAAAATCCAATAAATACATCTTGAAATTAAATGGAGGATATACTTAAAGAGTTTTTTAAATTTTTTCATTTTTTTATAGTTTTGTTCTTTTAATCGCGATTATACAGTCAAATTATGCCAACTTAACAATGGATAGTGGTCAAAAAAAACTCTATTAATTGAATTTAAATTTAAGGTTTTTGCTGAGATAATTCCGATTAAAAATATCATCAAAAAACGCATCTAATTCTTACTTTTTATAAACATAAGAGGTAGATGCATTCAAATATTCTTTACCTCTATAAGTTATAATATTGTGTTGATTAATTTTTTAACTATTCCATCTATAAACTTAACTCTTATTACATGATCTATATAAAACAAAATATCATTTATTGCTTGATGTTATATCATCTATCATATAACAATTGGTTCAATTGAAAATTCTATAATTGATCTTATGAGTGAAATTTTTTTTACATGAATATTCAGTTTACTACTCTTGAGTAGTTTTTATAAAACCTTCCAATAGAGGAGAAATAAGTGAACAAAGATGAGAAGGTAATAAAAGACTTTGGCGAAGAGTGGACTAAATATGATTACACTAATCTAGACAAAGAGAAACTATTCGAAAATTTTCAACAGTACTTTGATATTTTTCCTTGGGATCTGATATCTCCTGAATCTGAAGGTTTTGATATGGGCTGTGGTTCTGGAAGATGGGCACAATTTGTTGCACCAAAAGTCAAAACTCTGTTCTGCATAGAACCAAGCAAAGCGATTGAAGTTGCAAAACGGAATCTGAAAGAATTTCCAAACGTGCGATATTTGCTTGAGTCAACTGATACTTGCTCTTTAGATGATGCTTCGCAAGATTTTGGTTATTGTTTGGGAGTATTACATCACATACCAAACACAGAAAGTGCGCTCAAGGATTGTTCGCGCTTGTTGAAACAAGGCGCCCCATTTCTTCTCTATTTATATTATAACTTTGAGAACAAGCCTTGGTGGTTTAGAGGTATTTGGAAAGCTTTTGATTTGGTTAGAAGAATTACTTCCAACCTCCCTCAAATCCCTAAAAAGCTTGTTTGTGATGTGATCGCGATTACGATTTATTTTCCACTAAGTCGCTTGTCATTCTTACTTGAGAAACTAGGTATTGATGTTTCAAACATCCCACTATCCGACTACAGAAAAAAACCTTTTTATCAATCTCGAAATGATGCTTTAGATAGGTTCGGTACTAGGCTGGAACAAAGGTTTTCTAAGTTACAGATAACTGAAATGTTGAATAACGCTGGATTTGATAACATTACGATATCGAATAATACGCCATATTGGTGCTGTGTAGCCTACAAGCATTAAGTGTATATGGGCAATATACAAAACATTTACTACTTTTAAAAGGTATTATTATTGATATGAATTTAAATGTTGAAGACCTTAAAAAGCAATACAAAAATAACGGGTTTTTTGTAATAAAAAATTTCCTCAATATCAATCCTAAAATTTTGATTGATGATATATTATCTTCTGATTCTACCGAACGCTATTATGATAAATATTCAAATCTAAGAAGAATTGAAAAGTTATACAATAAATCTGAATTATTATCTAAGTTAAACATAGACATAATATCTTTACTTGAAAATATCTTTGATGAAAAAATGACAATTTTTAAAGATAAATATAATAGTAAGCCACCCGGAGGTGAAGGATTTTTTGCTCATTATGATGGAATATTTTTATGGAAAGATAAGAATAATTTTGAGAAAAATGGATGGTATGAATATACAGATTGTTTTTTTAATGTATTAATCGCTTTAGATTCTAGTGACTCTTCAAATGGTTCAATTGAAATAGCAAGTATTGATAATCTCTCATTTGACAATTTATTAAGAAATACTATGCAAAACGGAACACCTGAACTAACAAAGCTTGAAGAAGAAAAAAGAAAATTTAATAAGACTAACTTAGATGCTGGAGATATGGTTATCTTTAGTCATAAATGCCCCCATAGAAGTGCAGAAAATAAGAGTAAAAATGAAAGAAGGATTCTTTACTATACATATAATAAGCAAAATGATGGTGATTTTTATAATCAATATTTTGCAGATAAAAAAAATAGCAATCCTGGAAGTTTAATTAGTAAAGCATTGTCTAAGTAATAGCCCAGTATTTCACTTATAAACTAGGAAATTCGATGTTTAACCAAATTCAATTTGCTAGGTAGAGTGACTTATAATGATGAAGAAGGCATGAAAAAATTAATCAAGCAGCATAAAGAATCTCAAGGAAACATAAACGATCTGCTAATGTATTTTTGGATTCGGGGAAAACCGAAATTAAATAAAATTTACTTTACATTTGTATTTTGGATAAAATCAAAATTTCATGGTGTCCATTATGCTGGAGGAGGAAGTTTTTTTGGTCGTATTGATATAACCAGAGCCCCATATAGTTCTATAAAAGTTGGAAAAGATGTAGTAATGGTCTCCTCTTCATGGCGTTCTTCATCATCCTCAATCTTTGCGCCTGTAAAAATTCATACTCATTCTTCTACATCCATAATAGAAATTGGTGATAGAGTTGGAATGAATGGAACCTCAATTGTTGCAAGAAGTCGAAAAATTTCTATTGGCTCTGGGACCCAAATTGCACCTAATGTAACGATTTTAGATTTTGATGGGCATACTTTTTTCACTACTGAAGAACGATGGACAAATCATGGGCTTGAAAATGATAGAGACGTCACAATTGGTAGAGATTGTTGGATTGGAACTAGAAGTATTATATTGAAGGGAGTTGAAATTGGTGATTATTCCGTTGTTGCTGCGGGAAGCGTTGTTACCAAGGATGTTCCTAAAAAGACAATTGTTGCAGGGAGTCCAGCGAAAGTCATTCGGAATCTAGTATAGATATTAATTTAATTTTCAAAACCTTTTATTAAAGGGTTAAGGGTTATTTGGTAAGATTATGAAACTTGGTAAAACATATGGAAGAAGTGTTGAATTAAAACGTGACAATACATTTGATAACGATGTAGTTATTATTGATGGACAAGGGAGATCAGGGAAAAATCTTATTGCTATTCTTCTTACTAGTATGCCTCGCGTAGAGAAAATGAGAATTGATAGTCAAATTGACTATATTCCTAAATATTATTTCTTAGGAAAAATGAGTTTTGATGCAGCAGTAACTTCTTTAAGAACTGAGTTTGATGAAAAGTACTATTATAACTCTATTTCTCGTGATGTAAATTTTCGAATTGATGATTATTCAGGAGTTCTAAAACAAGCCAAACGGCTTGAATACTTTAGACGACTTTTTCTTCCTGCTGATGAAGCTGCAGTAGCTAGACTAAAGAATGAAAAACCAATTTTTCAAGAGATAACTCATGATGGCTTACATGTAGCACCACTATTTTTTTCAGCACTAGAAGATCGTCTCAAGTTAATTCATGTGTTTCGTGATCCTGTAGGGAATATTTATGAACAAAACCTTAGGGGTTTTGGCACTAGGATAGGTAGTGACCCTCGAGAGTTTCAACTAACATATTTGTGGAACAATCACCCAGTGTCTCTTATGGCAATTGGCAAAGAGGAAGCTTGGTTGTCTGGCAACCCTATTGAACGACTAGTCATAACTGTTGAAGCAATGTATCGGTTGAACGTTCAGGGTTATTTTGATCTCAAAAAAAAGGAACGTGAGAAAGTTTTTTTCATAGAATTTGAAGATTTTGTAGTGAATCCATTTCCTTACATGAAAGGTTTAGAAGATTTTATAGGTGAGCGTTTTGGTAGGGCTAAAAAACGCATTTTAAAGCGTGAAAGATGCCCAAGAAAGCTAGATTATTCTGAACGTGAGCGAAGAATCGAAAAAATTCGAAGTAGTATTGGAGATAATTATGATGAGATTTTTATGAAATTAATACAGGATTACGATTGTAAACCTTGGTTGGACTGGAAATAAGTTGGTATAACTAAATTAGAAACAAAATACTTGTTTAAATATAATAAATAAGGTTTCTAGTGGCCTTAGATAAAAGATTATTCAATTAGTCATTTAAGATAAAATTAGAATATGCTTAAAAATAAATTATCAAATAAAGAATTAACTCTTGGATCTTGGTTGACTCTTGGAAGTCTAGCTATAACTGAAATTATGGCTAAAGCAAACTTTGATTGGCTAGTTGTCGATCTTGAACATAGCACTATAAGTATAGATTTAGCTGGTGATATGATTCGCATTATTGATTTATGTGGGGTCACTCCTTTGGTAAGATTGACTTCTAATGATGCAAATCAAATTAAGCGTGTTATGGATGCAGGAGCTAGTGGTATTGTAGTTCCAATGATTAATTCTGCTAATGAGGCAAGAAAAGCAGTTAAGGCTACACGCTATAGTCCAAATGGAACTCGTGGCGTAGGACTAGCTCGTGCGCAAGGTTATGGTGTAAATTTTCATGAATACCTTAAGTGGCAGGTCAATGAGCCTGTTGTTATTGTGCAAATTGAACACATAAACGCAATTGAAAAATTGGAAGAAATTCTGACGGAACCTGGTGTTGATGGTTTTATTATTGGTCCTTATGACCTGTCATGCTCAATGGGCATACCTGGTCAATTTGAAAATGATGAATTTATTAAGGTGATCGATTTTATTCGTGATACTGGAAAAAAATTAAACTGTCCAGCTGGTTTGCATATTGTTGAGCCAGATTTAAAAAAACTCAAAAAATCAATCGTTGAAGGATTTACTTTTATCGCTTACAGTGTAGATAGTCGTATGCTTGATGTAACTGCGCGAAAAGGTATAGCTACATTTAAAAATTTAAAAAAATGAAAGTTATTGGGGTAATACCTGCACGTCTTAATGCGAGTCGCTTTCCAGGCAAACCAATGGCCAATATACATGGCATGCCTATGGTTGAACATTGTTATCATCGAACCAGACTTACTCCAGGAATAACTTCAACCTACGTGGCTACATGTGATGATGAAATTGCCAAACATATCAATGGAATAGGAGGTAATTCTATTTTGACATCAGCAAGCCACACTAGAGCCACTTCAAGAACTGCCGAAGCGATGCAAATTATTGAAGAAAAATTTAAAGAAAAAATTGATATTGTGGTTATGGTACAAGGTGATGAACCATTAATTAAACCAGAAACTATCGAACAAACATTGTCTCATTTTGAAGATTCTTCTGTTGATATTGTAAACATTATGTCTCGTTTGGATAGTTATGAAGATTTTATTGATAAAAATAATGTAAAGGTAGTTGCAAATTACAATTCTGATGCACTATATTTCTCACGTGAACCAATTCCATCTCCTTGGAAAGGAAGCAAGAATTTATCAATGTATATGCAGACTGGTATTATAGCTTTTCGTCGTGAAGCACTTTTGAAATTTAATAATATGGATGAGACAGTTCTTGAACAAATTGAATCAGTAGATATGAATAGAGTTTTAGAAATGGGTGGCTCTATAAGAATGGTTGCAACAGAATTCAAAACTATTGGTGTAGATACCCCTCAAGAGCTTAAAGATTCAGAAGAATTAATGAAAAATGATCCGACTTTAAAACTTTATCAAAAATTATAAATTATGACTGAACTTAAAGTAGGTATTGCAGGATTTGGAGTTGTTGGTAAAAAACGAAGAGCATGTGTAGACCGTCATCCTAATCTACGTTTAGTTGCTGTTTGTGATCGTAATTTTGATGATGAAGGATTATTGGAGGAAGGCGTTTATTATTATCAGAACTATCAAAATTTATTAGACCAAGAACTGGACATTTTGATTATTTGTCTTACTAATGAAATTGCGCCAGAAGTAACAATTGCTGGGCTTCAAGCTGGTTTACACGTTTTTTGTGAAAAACCACCTGGGCGTAATGTTGAAGATATAAAGAGAGTCATTCAAATTGAAAGTCAAAATACATTACTTAAATTAATGTATGGATTTAATCATCGTTATCATGAATCTGTCCAAAATGCTTTAAAACTTGTTAAAGATGGAAAGTTTGGAAAAGTTATTAATATGCGTGGCTTATATGGTAAAGCAAAACTTATTACCTTCAATCAGCCAGATTGGCGAACAAAGCGAGAAATTGCAGGAGGGGGTGTACTTCTTGATCAAGGAATACATATGGTTGACCTGATGCGTTTATTTGGGGGTAATTTTACTGAAGTGCATAGCTTTATTTCTAATAGGCACTGGGGTTATGATGTAGAAGATAATGCCTACGCACTTATGAAAACAGAAGATGGTGTAGTTGGTATGCTTAATTCCTCAGCAACACAGTGGCGACATCGTTTTAACCTTGATATTAATCTTGAATATGGCAGTATTATTTTAGGAGGAATAATTTCAGGAACAAAAAGTTATGGTGCCGAAACTCTTACAGTTTTAGAAGCTGATCCTGATAATGATAATGGTGATCCTAAGGAGAAAATTATTCGATATAATCGTGACCCTTCATGGGATGAAGAAATTATTGTTTTTGTTAATACTATTTTGAACAAAACACCAGTCCAAAGTGGATCTTCAATAGATGCACTTAAAACTATGCAACTAGTATATAAAATTTATTATTCAGATATTAAATGGAGAGAGAAATATGACATCAAAAACCCCGATATTTGAAAATCATATTGATCGTTTTTATTCTGCAGATCCAGAAGTTTTTGCGCAAAGATATATTGATTATCTTTCTACAGTTTTAAAAAATATTGATACTAAAGAAATTGGAATGTTTACAAAAACATTACTTGAAGCTAGGTCTAGAGGAGCAACAATTTTTTTTGTTGGTAATGGAGGAAGTTCTGCTACTGCAAGTCACTTTGCGAATGATTTAGCTATAGGATGCAATGACTATGAAAAACCTTTTCGTGTAATTAGTTTAAATGATAATATTCCTATTCTCACCGCAATAGGGAATGATTTTGGCTATGAAGAAATATTTGTTCGTCAGCTTCAAGTTTATGGCAATAAAGGTGATGTAATTGTAGGAATTTCGGCCTCTGGTAATTCACAAAATTTAATTAATGCTTTTGAATATGCAAAATCTGCCGGTATCAAAACTGTTGCTTTAACTGCTTTTGATGGTGGATTAATGAAAACTTTAGCAGATGAAGGAATTCATGTTCCAACTGATCTTAAAGAATATGGACCAGCAGAGGATGCACATATGGTTCTTGATCATCTTGTTGGCTCTTATTTAATGCGCTTCATAAAAGATGCATGATGAATCTGATTTATTAGAGCTAGCAAAGTCAGTTGCATTTAACGCTGGTTCTATTATATTGGGAGAGGCCAAACAAGAATTCAAGGAATTTGTTTTTAGCCAGGAACATAGTAAAGAGATAAAGGCTTCGGCAGACAAAATACTTGAGAAATATATATTAAGCAAACTTAATCCGACTGGCTTGTCAATTCTTACTGAAGAATCAGGTTATTTAAAAAATAATAATTCTAAATATTATTTTATTGTAGATCCTTTAGATGGGACATTTAATTATGTTAAAGATTTAGGTCCTTGTGCAGTTTCGATTGCATTATGGAATGACAAAGAACCAGTATTTGGAGTCATATTTGATCTTCAAAAACAACAGTTATTTTGGGGTGGGAAAAAGTTTGGTTCTTATTGTAATGGAAAGAAAATAAAAGTTTCAGAAGTTAGTCTTAAAGAAAAGGCCTCAGTTTGTACTGGCTTTCCAGTTAGATTTGATGTCGAATCTAGTATTGTAATGAATGATTTTTTTGAACTGGTCAAATCATACGCTAAAGTCCGAATGTTTGGCTCTGCTGCAATGTCTCTTGTGTATGTAGGTAAAGGCTCTTCTGAAATATATACTGAGAAAAATATTATGCTGTGGGATGTTGCTGCAGGACTTGCAATAATAGAAGGTGCTGGAGGCATTTATCACATTAAAAAAACTTCTGAAAAATGGTCCTATAATGTTTTTGCAACTAATGGACATTTTCATCTTAAATAAAACTTATTGAGATATAGTTAATCTTAATTGTCTCAACATATCAATTATTATTTAATTTATCATCAATATAATATAATTTATCTTATTCAACCCTACGAAATTTATGGCTTCAATTAATACAAAAGATCAAGTTGCAGTTTGTTCTCGCTCTTTTTCTAAAAATTTAACCTTACGAAAAGAGCTTCTGAATCAATATAAGAAAGTAACTTTTAATGATGAGGGCTTAAAACTTCAAGGTGATTCTCTTATTGCATTCTTAAGAGACCATCAAAAAGCCATCACTGCTCTTGAAACTATTGATGATTATGTTCTTAGTCAATTACCAGAATTAAATGTAATTAGTAAGTTTGGTGTTGGTATTGATATGATCGATGTTAAGGCTATTAGTAAGTATGGAAAAAAATTTGGATGGACTGGGGGAGTAAATAAAAGGTCAGTCTCAGAATTAGTCATTTCATTTGCAATAGCTCTACTCAGACATGTTCCAGCAAGCAATAGAGAGGTTATATCTGGCACATGGAAACAACATGTGGGTGGCCAACTTAGTGGGAGAACAATTGGAGTTATTGGGTGTGGACATATTGGAAAAGATTTAATTAAACTCTTGCAGCCCTTTGAATGCTCAATATTAGTTAATGACATACGTAAATACGAAGATTTTTATAAAAAATATAATGTTGAGTATGTAGAGCTAGAAGAATTACTAAAAAGATCAGATATAGTAACTCTTCATGTTCCTTTAGATGAATCTACTAAAGATATGCTAACAGTTGATAGATTAGCTTTAATGAAAAAGAGTGCAATACTAATTAATGTAGCAAGAGGAGGGTTAGTTGATGAAATTGCATTAAAAAATATGTTACTAGATAAACGTCTATCTGGCGCTGCATTTGATGTCTTTTTGGAAGAGCCTCCTCAAGATCAAGAATTACTCAGTCTACCAAACTTTCTTGTAACACCCCATATTGGAGGCAGTTCTCAAGAGGCAATATTGGCCATGGGAAGAGCTGCAATTCAAGGCTTAGATGTCTTTTAATAATAATTATCTTTCTTGTAAACTTAAAAATCTAGTTAAATTAACTTAATTAATAAGCCTAATATTTTCTCATATTATTATAGAAAAAGATAAACCAGCCATTCTTAGAAAAGGATTTACGTATAATTCAAATTGTCCTCTAACAACTATTAAATTGTATTTTTCTATGAGTAATGAAATGCCTAAAGTTGCTGTCGTAATTCCATGTTATAAGGTTAGCAAAAATCTAAAATCTGTCCTTAATGAAATTGGTCCTGAAGTTTCGTCTATATATTGTGTAGATGATAATTGCCCTGAAGAAAGCTGGAAAGCTGCAGAATCAATTGCAAATAATGATAGTAGAATTCGCGTAATCAGAAGAGAGAAGAATGGCGGGGTTGGTGCGGCCGTTATTTCAGGCTATAAGGCTGCATTAGAAGATGATGCTGACATCATTGTTAAAATTGATGGTGATGGGCAGATGTCACCAAAACTAGTTCCAAAATTTATTAAACCAATCACTGAGAATCGAGCTGATTTCATTAAAGGTAATCGTTTTTATGATTTAAAGTCAATATCTGGAATGCCATTTGTAAGAATATTTGGAAATAGCATGTTGAGCTTTATTAATAAACTCTCAAGTGGCTATTGGG
>Ga0209816_1002192_pt1 | contig 13999 bp, 17 predicted proteins | sample CoawatmetaG01DNA_FD_187509 | JGI IMG/M metagenome (GOLD analysis project Ga0209816, IMG submission 187509) | Marine microbial communities from the West Antarctic Peninsula - Coastal water metaG017-DNA (SPAdes) (version 2) | ecosystem: Environmental > Aquatic > Marine > Coastal ... | reverse complement strand
GGTGTGCAGTATACTGAATTTGGTATGCGCAGAAAGGCTGGCAGAGAGTTTATACACAGCTATAAAGTAGATAATACGGAAGACGTGGCTACTGAAGGACAGTATGGCTCATCTTTAGAAATTCCGCAGTATGGGCTTATACTGGAGCAGGGAGCTTACGGCCCGATAGAGGCAGGCAATGAAATTGGATCAACAACCCCATTTAGAGGTCTTATAGCAACAAGAGAATACGACACTAAAGTTGCTTATGCTGGCGACTTAAAAAACATATATTCGTTTTTGCAAAAAGATACAGCAAACCAAAGTCAGCGGGGATTTAAAACTGTTGGTACTGGCTATAATCTTTTAAGAACCTCGGCTGGAACGGTTTGGGATTCTGGAGGAAAGATTAATATAGTTGCCGCTGTTAGGTCGCAAGGCACTTTAACTATAACAACAGACACTCCTCACGGCTTAATTCCAGGGATTACGTTTACGCTTGCTGGTTTAGGTTATACAACATTTAATCCTAATGGTGATCATGTAGCTGTATACCCGACAGGCGATCCGACTTACGGACTATACAGTCTAGTTACTGTTCAAAACATTCCTGTAGGAGATGAAATTTACAGCACTGTTGGTGCAACAGTGGATCTAGACGAAACAAGCTGGGACTCATCAGGAACAACTTGGGATGAGTCTGTTAATGAGTCTGACCAATGGGACTTTGAAGCCTTTGGTTCGTTTGTAGTTGGCGCAAAAGGATCTAGCAAGCCAGTAATTAAAAAGAACAATGTAAATTTCAATGACTTTTACAACACCGATGTTAGTGGCGCAACAGTTACTACAGCCGACAACCCAGGATCATCATATACTGTTGGTCAATTACTTACAGTGGCATCGGTTGCACCTACTGGCGGGTTAGGATTAACAGCTACAGTAACAAAAGTTAATTCCACTAAACTTGTTGATTTTGAAATCACAAACTTTGGTTCTGGCTACGCAAATGGAGATATTGTTACATTTAGCACGTTAGGAGTCGCAGCAACGGCAACTTTAACCGTTCCTGACATTTATTTTGACTCTCTTGAGTGCTTCCATCGTCAAGGACCACACATGCTTGCGTTTAACTACAGCAAGGGCGATATAGACTACAGTACAAGCTTTGCGTGGTGTAGCGCAGACGACTTAGACATTTGGACAGCATCAGCAACAAACACTGCTGGTAGTCTTTTAATTCGTGAAGCAGATACTCCCATTCGTTGCGTTACTCAGCTAGGTAACGGTCTTGCGGTATACACTGAAACTCAAATGTTTATCGTCAACTATGTTGGCCTTCCAAACCTCTTTGGCTATAAGGTTGCGTTAGAGGGTAGCATCGGAGCTGTATCACCTAACTCAGTAGTATCTTTAGGTCGGATGAACTACGGTGTAAACAGAGATGGATTCTTTGCTACTGATGGTACGTCTGTAAGAATGATTGGCCGCGAAAGCGGTATGAATCAATACTTTAGAGATAACGTAGCGGAAAGCGAGCTTGCTCAGATTTACGGCTTTGAGAATTCAAAAGAGAACGAAGTTGTTTGGGGTATACCTAAAGGCGAAGCAAGCATTACAGAAGAAATATATTACAACTACAAGACTAATCAGTGGGGTATTAGAACTTCAATAATCTCTGCATATCTTGATAGAGGTGTATTCCATGAAGCTTTGTCTGCTGACTCAAATGGCAACATATACTTTGAAGGTAACACGCCTAACAATACGAACCCTGATACTCAAGTAACCCAAACAGTGTCAGCGATCACAAAAGCTCATGATCTTAATGACGCTGATCGCGTTAAAGAAGTCACAGCTATTCGTGTAGGTAAAGAAGGTAACGGAACGCCAAGAATGTCTGTTGGCTGGTCTAACACTATAGATGCAGAGCCTACTTATTTAGCTAAAGATTCTTTCTTGATTGACGACTCGTTTAAAAGCTTTCCAATTAGAGCTGCTGGTCGATACATTCATATTAAGGTTGAAAGCACAGGCGCTACTGACGATTGGACACTAACCGATTTAGTTATACAGGGTAGATTTGAGGGTGAGCGATAGTGGCTAACCTTCCAGTAGATTATAATCGTGCAGTTCTTGAAGAGCAGCTAGACGCATTAACTCAGCGTATTGACGACATGAAAACTGTTAATTACTTTATCCCCTTGTCTGCTGCTCCAGTATCTCCTACCATTGGTGATGTAGTTTACAGCAACGGGACAAACACCGATAATACGTTTGGAAGTGGTAGCGAAGGATTGTTTAGGTTTGGCTTAAATGGGGCTTGGCATAAAGTAGGATAGGGGTAAAGAGAGAGATGCAAAAGAATTTAGTAAAGTTAGAGGTCGATCAGGTAGATAAAGTTTGGGATGCTTGCGCTCCAATACTTCAAAGAGCTATAGATCGCTCTGAAGGTTACTACGACATAGATGATCTTTACCAAGCAGTAAAAAAAGGGCATCAAGACCTTTGGGTTATGTTTGACAAAGAAATACTTTTAGCTGGAACGACAAGGCTAGTGCATTACCCCAATAAAAGCGTACTAGAAGTGCTTTTTGTAGCTACGAAAGATAACGACAGCGTAGATGATTTTAGATCTATGATGAGCCAGATAGAAGAGTGGGCTAAAGAGCAAGGCGCGGAAGCAACAGCGTTTGCTGCAAGACCAGGATGGAAGAAGCTTTTCCCTGATTTTAAATTGAAACATACATTAATGACAAAAGATTACGAGGTTTAATATGGGCGGCAGCGGCGGCAGCACACCATCAGATACAACTACAACGACTAAACCATTTCCAGCACAGGAAAAGGCTTTAACTGAATTATTTGGAATGTCTCAAGCTGCATTTGATGCTGGCCCACAGCAATTCTATCCAGGTCAGACAGTAGCGGATCAAGGATTTAACACTTTGGCTGGTCAACAGCTAGGTCTTGATGCTGCCGGTATTCAGGGTGGTCTTGGAATGCAAGCTGCTCAGAACTTGAGTGCAGCGTTTGATCCTACATCAGCGCAAAGCCAGTCAATCATCAATCCGCTAGTTGCTAACTTGCAAAGCCAGATCCTTCCTGGAATTGGTAGTCAAGCTATCCAACAAGGCGCATTTGGTGGTGATCGACAGCGCATTCAAGAGCAGAGTGCTGCTGAGGCTACGTCAGGAGCTGCTACACAAGCTATCTTGCGTAATCAACAGAATGCCATTCAGAACCTTGGCAACGTCCAGAGCGGCCTTTTAGCGCCTGCTAGGACTGTCTCGGCTGTTGGATCTCAGCAAGGCGCTTACGATCAAGCCCTTATTAACGCTGATAGAGAGCGCTTTAGATTCGAGCAGGAAGCTCCTGAGACTGCACTTGACCGATTGGGTAGCCGTATTAGCGGTATTAACCTTGGTCAGATTAGCAATACTTCTGGTGGCGGTGGTGGTGGCAACAGTGCAGCTACAGCAGCGGGTGCTGGAATAGCAGCTTACGGTCTATTTGGTGGAGATAAAAAATAATGATGGGGCTGACTAACAGGTCAAATAATACACCATTGACTGATATGCAAAAGCGGTATGAGGCTGAAACTGGCAGCACAATGTTTTCTGATGCTTCCACAGGCAGTAATAGTACTAGTCTGGCTAGAGGTTATGTAAAAGTACTAGCTAATAAAAAAGCCTTTGAAGAATGGGAAAAGACTACTAGTCGCATGGACTCAGGGAAAAACAGATTTAACGAAATGATGGCTAATCGCAGCCAAAATCCTGCGCCAGGTCAGACTCAGTCAGGAATGAGTGGCTTTGATAAGTTCCAAGCAATACAGGCTGCAAGAGATGATATTCAAAACACCCCTCAACCAATGCAGCAAGGCGGTGGATTTCGAGGTCTTTTCCAAGGTATAGCTAGGAGAATTGATGAAGGCCAAGGTCAACAAGCAGGCTACGATAGGTTCCAAGCCCAAATGGGAGCTAACCCACTAATTCTCCAGCAGCTACAAATGGGACAAAGACAAATGGGGCCACAATTTAATGCCTTTGGTTTTGGCGCACAGCCAGGATTAAACGCTCAAGGTGGTCAAGGTGGTAGTATGCTTGCGAATATATCTAGTCAAGGTATGAATCAGCTTGCAGCAGGTCAACAAAATAACCCAACAATATTTAAAGCGAAGTCTTAAAGGATAAATCATGGCCTTACCATTTTTAATACCAATGCTTATAGGCGCAGGTGTTGGCGCAATCACTAATCCAGAGGATCGTCTTCGTGGCGCATTGCTTGGCGGTACTTTAGGCGCACTTACTGGTGGCTTAGGTGCAGCAGCGGCTCCGGCAGCTCCTGGGCTTGGCGGCTCAGCAGCAACATCTGCTTTAAGCTCAGCCTCTAGCGGACTAAGTGGCGCAGCATCGGCAGAAGCGGCTAAAACAGCAGCTATTAACTCAGCAAGCGGATTAGCAGTGCCAACTCAAGCTTTAGGTGTAGCGGCTCCGGCAGCAACGACAAGCTTGGTAGCTCCTTCTGCGGGATTGTCTACAGCCCTGAGCGCTGCTCCTTCTACAGTTTCAGCACCACTCACAGGTCTGGATAAGTTTAAAGCGGTAGCAAAAGAGAAGCCCTTAGAGACTGCACAGTTTGCACAATCCATGCTTGGCGGTGAACAACAGCCACAACAAGCACCAATATATGCTGCTCCTATCCAGCAAGGCGGAGGTATGCCAGCACCACCTTCTGTAGAAGAAAAGTTAGCAATGACTGGCGGTAACGGGCCTTCCTTTGTACCTAGAGGCTTGTTTGAAGAAGAAAGGCTTATGATGGATGACGAAGATAGGCTTCGTATGTTAAACCAACAGTTTGCAGGGGCGGGATTAGTATAATATGGCTACGCAAGAAGAATTAGAATTTCAAGCTTTACTTAATCAAGCTATGGCTGAGTCCGGTCAGTCTCCTTCTGGTATGCCAGTTCAAGCTGTAGATCCAGTTAGAGCAGAGCGACTTGCATTTGAAGCATCGCAAGCAGCTCCTGTAGCCCCAGTTAATCGCTTTGCAGCTCCTGTAGTGCCAGAGCAGCCAGCTCCAGGGTCTAGGGATGCGTTACTTGCCCAGCAAGATCAGCTTAGACAGAATGCTATAGCTCAACAAGAAGCTTATCAAAAGTCAGCAGAGGCTATTACGCAACGCCCAAGACAGCGCTTTCTGAACGAAGGTCAAGGCTTCATGGATGCGTTTAAGAATCCAGGCGCAGGTCAAAGACAGTTTGCTATTAACGCAGGACTATCTTTACTTTCTAGCGGTGGCACTCAGGATCTATCTCAGCGTATTGGTCACGCTTTAGGTGCTGGCGTACAAGGTATGCAACAAGCTCGTCAAGGAGAACTTGATGTAGCTTCACGATTAGCTCAAGCAGAGCAAGCAAAACTCGGTTTAGAAGAGAAAGGTTTAACAAGAGAAGTAGGGTTTACTAAGACTCTAATGGATCTTGATACGTCTACAGCAGCGGCTGCAACAGCGGCAACTAAAGCAGAAGCAGATTTAGTAAGGCAGAACGCACTGCAAGATAGGCAGGTGGCTACATTTAACCAGGGTCAAACTACTTTTAATCAAGCTCAAAACACAATAAAGCCAACAACCAAAGTTGTGTTTGGTCCTAGCGGCGTTAATGAAGAAGTTTACACGGATACAAATGGTAACTTTGTAACTGCTAATAGAATACCTTTAAGTGATGATCAAGTTTCCAGAATGGGACAAAGACCATCAGCTACAGCGGGCTTCCAAATTACAACTAACGCAGAAGGAGAAACTGTAATTACGCAAGGCGGCCCCGTTAAAGGTCAGCCTGGAAATCTTGGTACAGCTAAACCATCAGCTCTTGCACCTATTGATTTTATGGAGAATGCTCAAGATGATGCTACAGCGCTAACATCTATTACAGACATAATACTTAGTCCTGGTTTTGAAGACATACAGGGTAGTTTTGAAGGTCTAGCTTATAAATCAGAGTTTCTATCAGGCTTTGCACCGAATGAGCAAAGGATGTTAAATTCACAGCTATCAAAGTTAGATAATTTAATAGCTATAAGAAAATCAGATTTTATGAAGCCAATGTCTGATAGAGATTGGCCTATTATTCAGCAGATATTTCAAACAGATAGAAGGTTAGATCAGTCTGAAACTATTGACGTTATGGTTTCTCAAAAAATACCTGCTGCGGCAGATGCTATTGAGAGAGGTTGGAATGCAGAAAACGTTAAACTTCAATCAAGAGGATTGCCAGGTATGACTGGCCCTCAAGCAAGAATGGGGTTTGCTACTAGTGTTATGCTTCCGTTTATGCAAAGAGCTGCACTTCCTTTAAACTCTAATGCAACTAGCGCATCTATGAAGAAAGCTATTAACAGCTTCCCTAAGCCTGATTCTAGTTTAATCGGCCAAGGTTTCTTTTATTCTGCAAAGCTTAACAGAGTTATTCCAAAGGAAGCTATTGAATCTTTAGCGTTATCTGTAAATGATGCGTTAAGAGAGCAAAAAGGAATGCCTGTTGAATTCGGTTATGATGACGCAATAAATATGTTTCAAATTGAGGAATACTAAGAATGGCCGATAACAACACGCCAGTAAATGCAACTGAAGAAGAATTATTAGCAGTAGAGAGAATGATTACTGGGGAAGCTGCTCCTCAAGCAGCGGCGGAAAGCTTTGCAGGACAATTTGAAAATCTACCTACAGCAGATCAGCAATCTTACTCAAGTGTAGTGGGCGATGCTTTTGGATTCACTCCATCATTGGGAGACGGTATAACTGAGCCTTTAGTTGATGAGGTAGCTAAACTTCCTGGTGGCGTTGATGACTTTATGCTAAGTGCAGCTCAGTCAGCAGCCAGGGGTGCAACAACTCTTTTAGATATACCTCCTATGGTGTGGAATGCAAGTGGATGGATCTTAGATAAGGTTACGCCTGACTCTGCATTTCAGCCAACATCCATTGACTACCCTAGCGATATTATTTCAGAAGTAAGCGGTATTGGTAATGCCTCTACACAGCTTAGCGCTAACCGTTTAAAAGCATTAGGAAAGCAAGCTTTAATTGACCTGGGATTAGCGGATGAGTCAATCTTACAGGGTCAAGACTTTAGAATCCCTGAAACAGAATTAACAGATCCTCAGCAAACTAGCATTAGACCTTTAGGTCTTGGAATTGAAATAATGTCTGGCGGAGGATTGTCTGGCGCACTAGGTAAAGTTGGTGCAGTAGGAAGCTTATCTCGCGGCCGAAATGCAATGCTTAATGGACCAAAAACTTCATCAGTAAATCCATACCTGGAAAAGATTGGTGATGGTGGAGGTATTCTGCCAAGAAACTTTAATGACTTTAGAAGCATGGTTCCACAAACTAGGACTACTTCTGGTGGTGTTCCAATAGCTCAGTCTGCACTTCCATCAAACCCATCTAGTACGACAGCTATTCTCGCTAACTCTCCTGAATTAAAAATTCCTTTTACTGATATATCAACAGGTATATCACAGCTAGAGTTAAAGTATTCTGGCATATCAGCTCTTGGGGGCGGATTGGCAAGTGCTGCTAGTGGTAATGACCCAATGTGGGAAGCTGCTGGTACAATTTTATTCCCTAGTGTCGGTGCTCTTAAGCAGGCTATTAAGCAAAAGACTGGGAATGTAAAAGAGACTGTTGAAATGCTAACTTCTCAGGAAGGTCAAGCATTAACCTCTGTAGATTTAACACTCTCTTTTGCGGATGATAAGGCATTAGCTCTTCAAAACTTAGACGAAGCTATTAAAGCTGCGAACGGTAAGCCATTAAACATGAGTTTAGGTATGGCTACTAAAGATCCAGGAATTATTGCGTTAGAGAATGGTCGCAGACAAATAAACACAGACCTAAGCAAGCTAGATGATACTGGTAGAGCAATGCTTGGCGGTATGCTTAACGATATTGCTGATCAAGGTCTTGAGTCAGTTACTGAACTTCACTTAAAAACAAGGCTTGATGATATTGAGAACCGTATTCAAGGCTCTGTTAATGAAGCTATACAAGAAGCAAGACACGCAGCAGATGTTGCTGGCACTCCACTGTCAACAGAAGATGCTGGTATAGTTTTAAAAGACGGTCTTGGTGTTGCAAGAGCAAATGCAGTTAAGATGCAGAAAGAAGCTTACGATTCGTTTCCTGATGCTACAGTAAATGCTAAAGAAGTTCTTGCTGATGTTGATAATTATATTGGAGAGACTTTTACCACTCAAGCGGCAAAAGAAAACTTTATAAAAGGATTTGAAGACGAGTATAGGATATTACAAGAATCTGCCGGAGCAACACCTGCTGCCTCTGTTCCTAATAAAGAAGCGTATGTGAATGCTGTAGACGCTTACAAAGCTGACTTAGCAGTGTATAAAGAATCTCAGAAGCAAGCTAAAGCTGCTGCAAAGCAGAACGCAAGCACTGAATACAATTACACAAACATTGACGCAAAGAATAAATCGTTTGTAGATAACGATGGTCAGAAAGTTGAGCTAAAGAAATTGAGTCAAGAACAGCTTGAAGCTGAAGGTCTTGGATATACCGGTGATGATAAGAAAACCGGAGCTCAATGGGCGATTGTTGATAATGGCCGAGTTGTTGATACCAGGAAGACATTACAAGAAATCAAAAACTCTGTTACTGATAACTATGGTCAGAAAGCATCTGCACCTGGTCCTGAAGCTGTTCCTGAGCCAGTAAAACCTAAGCTTGAAGACTTTGCCACAAAAGCAGATCCTAAAAATCCAAACATTGACATTAGTGAAATCATTGACCTTCGCTCTTTGGTTATGTCTAAACTAAGAAGCCTACCTAAAGCATCTGAGTCTGCTGGCGGTGTTGCCAATCCCTTTAACAGAGCATTCGGGAGCAAATTACAAGAGGCAATGTTTGACTCTATAACTTCTGATGAGTACGGGATAGCGTCTGAAATCACAAAGAAAATCAAAGCTACATTTGACGATCCATCTACCGTTGTTCGCGCTGGTGATGAGATAGGTCAGCTATTAAACTCTAAGATATTTAGACGAGGAGATGCTGGCGCTAAAGCGGCAGACGAACTATTAAGAGCTGCTGAGTTTGAGCCAGGCGTTACAGGAATGGTTGTTGAGAATGTTAAAGCTTCATTCGCTTCATCGGTATTTAACAATGGCGCTATTAATAAAGATGCTGCTGAAAAGTTCCTAGACGCTTATGCACCTTTCTTGCGTAGACCTGAGTTTAAGGCTGTAAGAGAGCAGCTAGAAGAAGCTACAATCAAAGGTAATGATGTAGAGCTTGCAGAGCTTGCAGCAAAGCAGTCAAGAAAAGATGTTAAGCAAAGCGTAGCTCACTTGTGGATAAAGGCTGATAGCCCAAACAAAGCTATAGACTCAATCATTCGTGGTAAGGCCGGTAAGCCAGGCCAAGCTATGAACGAGCTAGTCAAGCAAGTAAGCATGGACAAGACTGGTAAGGCTTTAGAGGGGCTTAGATCGAGCTTTATAAGCCGTATAGTAGAAGATGGTCGAGTAATACCTTACCGAACAAGAAAAGCTATCCTGCCTGAGCTTAAGAAACTATTTGGCGAAGACAAAGGTAAGATCATTGATGACATCTTGAAGAAGAATGATGAGATTGTTTCAAGACCTGGGTACGGCAAAACTGATTCTGATTACCAGAAATCTTTATTGTTAAGCACTATCGGTAAAGTTTTAGGTGCTAAGATTGGTTCTCAGTTTGGTCAATCACCATTAATCATGGCCAATGTTGGTGGTCGAGTTATGGAAAAGGTCCTTGAGAAAATACCTCAAGATAAGATGTCCTTATTAGTAGATGAAATGCTTTTAGATCCAACTCAGTTTGCGTCCTACGTCAAGAAAGTAGATAAAATTAAAAACGTAGATGAAGCTGTAGCGATGGTCCATCAATGGCTTTTGATTGCGGGTGTTCAAACTAACTTATCTATTAGACAGGCAAACAATGCTCCTAGTGTTATTCGTGAAGATCCTAACTTTAACCCACAGCAGCTTGGCAATAGGTTACGAGGAATCTAGTATGATGGATAATCCATTAATATCGCAAGCAATCGCTAATATGAACCCTGCTGCTGCTGAAGAGCAGGTTCAGATTGGCAATAGACTTGTAGATTCTGCATCTCAATTTGATGAGGATCAATTCATTGATAGCATAACCCCCAGGTTAAGGCAGCACGAGGGTGCGGTAAAAGATGAATTTGGCAATCATATACTCTACAAGGATAGCATGGGTAAAATGACTGGCGGAATTGGTCATTTAATCAAAGAAAGTGACAGTAAGTATTACGACAAGCCAGAAGGTACAGTTGTAGCTCCTAGCGATGTTAGTACCTGGGAATCTGATGATTTAAAAATAGCTTTATCTGATGCAAAAAAATTCCTTGGGAAATCTTGGGTAGCATCTAGTAATGAAGCAAAAGAAGTTACAACCAATATGGCCTTCAATCTAGGTAGGGGTAATCTTTCTGAATTTACAGGATTGCAGTCAGCCCTTAAATCTGGAGATATGACAAAAGCTATAGATGAGATTTTGTTTAACACTAAGACAGGAAAAGAAAGTAAGTGGGCAGGACAGGTAGGGCAGCGAGCAAATGATCTTGCTTCACTTCTTTACGTTCCTGAAGATGAGGGCGTTGATGATGATTCTTACACCGTAAGCAGAGGTGGTAAGAGCTACGCTAATGTTACCGCAGAGCAGCTAGAGAAATCTGGATTAAGTCTTGGCGATTACATGAAGACCTGGAAAGGAAATGATGGAGTCAGACCTTAGACTCCACATTAAATTGTTACTTACGGCCTCTGGGAAGAATCTTATTTTCATTCTTCTTGGAGGCTTTTTTCTTTGAAGACTCCTTCGTATTACTCCAGTCTATCCCATCAAACTTCTTACTAAATTCTTCTCTTCCTATCTCAATAGGTCTTGGCTTCGATCCTTTACCCATGATTACCTCTAGTAGTTTACTTTAATCGCTGGATTGGCACTAACAGTACGAGTGTAATAGTTTAAATACTCTTCGTCGTCGTCTTTATACTTCTTTTCTAGCAGCTCAACCATTTTATTGGTGTACCATATAGCCTTGTTAGCGTCCTCTATTGAGTTTCCTTTGTTCATAAGCCTACCGCCAGTATATTTGATTACATTGCCGTGACAGTAGTCTATAGCGCCTTGTGTGCCAAGAACGTCAACGATGTAGTCGATGGTCTCTATGTCACCTTTAGTGTAGTGTGCGGGGTGATTCACGTTATCAGTCATTATATCTCTCGCTAATTAGTTAGTAGCTGGCTTTGGGGATAAGGTAGGCCAGCGCTACCCAAGGAGGTTCAACTCCCCAATGTCGTAAGTAAATCTATAGATCCGTTAAAAGAGAATCAAGTTCGTCCTCAAGCCCCTCGATGTCAGCCCCGCACTCACATAAGAACTTACCAAGAGTCATAGCTGTTGCACTTTCGGTTATAGTAAACGTGTAAGGTTGTTCGTACCCATCAATACTTAAAACTAAAATCTTATCTTCTGGCAAATACTCTGCCATCAAAGCCTTTTGTGAAGTTGGATCGTCTGCGGTAATGCTAATAACTGAAATCATTGTCCTATTCTCTCTAGTTGTCTATCTATTCGTTCGTTAAAATTTTCAATCATATCTCTATAGTCAGCAGGACAAAGCTTCTGCGGCTTTTTTATGTCTGCAAGCATTTGATCAACAACTTCATTGCCATAAAGCTTTTGCATATAAATCGTATACTTATGAGCAGCAATACCAAAAGGCATAGCATACTGGTTACAATAAGCGCATTGAGGATGAATATTATCAATCTCCAAAGCCCAGTATTTACTAGCTTTTTTGGGGATGAAGTGACCGCCTTGCATCCCTTTGTTCCACTGCTTTGTAACTCCACAGGTTACGCAAGTACAATACCCATTAGCGTCAGACTCTATTAACCTAACTAGTTTCTGAATAGCTTGGAGTGCTTCCTTGCGTAACTCATGTGCATTTTTTGCTTTCTTTTTAGCGGCCATTTCTAATTAAATCTTTATGTCTTTTTTAGTTTCAACTTCAATCTGTACTAGGTGAGCGCAATCACCATTAGTCATAACCTGGTTTATCATCCAAAACGCTGGATCCTCACCTGGTTGGAAAGATTTGTATGGAGAATTATATTCAGCTTCAAATGCCGATCTAAGCATTCCCGCAGAATAAGCCTTCCACTCAGCACAATCAGGTCCTTCATTTAAAGTGCTAATTAAAATCATTGAGGTTAAATGAGCGTCAGTAACTCCAAGAAAAAAACCATCACAAAAATCTTGTAAAGATTCCGAAGTACAACTATCCATAATTTGCTTTGAAGTAAATGCATTAGATTTTGTTGAAAACCCAACAAAAATACATGCAGATAATAATAAAGCTAACGTACCGTATTTAGTAAACATATTTCTCTCCTTTAAAATGGCATGTCATCATCAAAGTCATCTGCTGGTGTTGCAGCAGCTTTAACAGGCTTGGCTTGTTCATCTTTAGCCTGGACGCTTAAACTTAACGCAGGGGCTTTAGGATTATCCTTATTACCAATCCAAGCGCTTAGCCAATAGTCTACGCCAGCAACATTAATGCTACCTTTGTATTGCGGGTGTTTATCTGATTTGCGGTCGTCATTTTTCCAGATAGCGCCTCGGTTGTTGTTATCATAATCAGTCATAATTTTCTCCTAGTGTATAGTTTTAGTTGGGTTGTAAGATTGTTTTAAACCTTTGTCTACTGCATTAGTTGTTAATTTTTTTTCTTTAAAATCATACGCATTTAATATTGGTGAGTTAAGCGCATCTGCCATACGAGTTAAAATGTTAGCAATGTGTAGCGCTTCATTCTCAATCGGCTTTTCCATTTCTAAATTAACAGAGAGATGAGCAGCGCCGTACATTATAGGTTTTTTATCTACATCATAAAACACTTCTTTAATAGATATTTCATTGTCTTCTTTAATAATTCTATAATTCCACATTACCAAGTTACTCCAAACCAAAGGCCCGCACCGTGAATGATTCCAACTGGGAACATAAACGCGCCAGCAATTAACAATAAATACTTAGCGTGCATTAGGCAATGAATGATGTGCGTGGCCCAAGCTGCAATAGAAACTATAATTGTTAATGCTGTTATTAAGAGTGATGATTCTTCTTTCATTTTATAATCCTTTTAATAATTTTCGCTCTTCGGTTGTTAGAAAGTAAGTATCACATTTACTAGGTGCTACCCACATAGCTCTTTGATCATCTTCTGGTATCTCGCCAAAAGCTTCTTTAGCTAATGCCAGGTTGTCATCCGTAGGGTCACAGAGAACTTTGCGGATATACTGTAGAGAATCAATGTGAGCTTCTACTGCCTCAGCGCACAGCTCCTCTATAGACTTCTCAACTGGCTTTCCCCGCATCATCGCAGCCTCTGCATCGTCATCTGCTGTTGGAATTCCAGCCATTGCTTGCAAAGAATACCTACGAGCATAGCTCACACACGAACCACCACCTTGCGGGTCTTTCTTGGCAAGCGGTAAGTAGAACTCTGACTCTAACCATTCGCCTGACGAGTGCATCAAGATTGTTGTAACACCTACTCCGCCACCGCCTTCAGAAGTCACTGGAAACTGCGAGTACGACAATCCGTTTTTAGCGAACGGTTCCTTGATAGCTTTTATAACGCTAGTAAGATCAGCGTAACTAGATTTAAAAAACGGGTTCGTTGCATCTTTAACCGCGCCACCCATTTCAGTTTGAGCCTGACATAAGGCTTTTGCTAAATTACCTATACTTTCTGACTTATTCATTTTCTTCTCCTTCTTCATTAATTAGAATGGTAACTCTTTATTAGCGTTACGCTCTGCTATAGCTTTCTGCTCTGTTCGCCACAACTCTAAAGCTAAACTTTCTACATGCTTTGCAAACGCATAACCATTAATAAAATCATTAGACTTCATGTAGT
>Ga0209816_1002191_pt1 | contig 14006 bp, 16 predicted proteins | sample CoawatmetaG01DNA_FD_187509 | JGI IMG/M metagenome (GOLD analysis project Ga0209816, IMG submission 187509) | Marine microbial communities from the West Antarctic Peninsula - Coastal water metaG017-DNA (SPAdes) (version 2) | ecosystem: Environmental > Aquatic > Marine > Coastal ... | reverse complement strand
GAGCTTACTATCCCGATTATTGCCAGTGGAGGAGTTACTGATCTTAAAGATGTCAGCACATTATGTGAAGTAGAAGCTGAAGGCGTCATGGGTGTCATCACGGGACGTGCAATTTATGAAGGTACATTAGATTTCAAGAAAGCACAGATATTAGCTGATGAGCTTGGTATGAAGGCGTAAAGATTAGTTGTATTTCCCTCCTAATTAAATTTTTATATTTTTGTGTTTCTATACATTTAATTTGTTACCGATAAAAGGTATTTAGCTCTATGGGTCTCGCCAAAAGAATTATTCCTTGCCTAGATGTGACCAATGGAAGAGTAGTCAAAGGTGTGAACTTTGTCGCACTTCAGGATGCAGGTGATCCAGTCGAGATATCCCGTCGATATAATGAGGAGGGAGCTGATGAGCTCACTTTCCTGGATATCACTGCTAGTTCAGACAATCGTAATTTAATTTTACATATAATTGAAGAAGTTGCCGCTCAAGTATTTATTCCGCTGACTGTTGGAGGAGGCGTTCGTCACGTTGATGATGTGCGTAGACTATTAAACGCAGGTGCAGACAAGGTAAGCATTAATACCTCAGCAGTAATGAACCCTCAACTGGTAGCTGATGCTGCGGATCAATACGGTGCACAATGTATTGTGGTGGCTATAGATGCTAAACAAGTTGGTGGTACGAGTACAGAATCAATGAAATGGGAAGTATTTACCCATGGTGGACGTAAATCTACGGGTTTAGATGTAATTGAATGGGCAAAAAAAATGCAGTTACTTGGTGCAGGTGAAATACTACTTACCAGTATGGACAGAGATGGAACCCGGAAAGGTTTTAATCTCCCATTAACTCGCGCTGTGTCGGATGCTTTAGATATACCGGTGATTGCCAGTGGCGGAGTAGGAGATCTGAACCATTTAGCAGAAGGTGTTCTTCAGGGACATGCCGATGCAGTATTGGCAGCAAGTATTTTTCACTACGGTGAATATACTGTGCGCCAAGCTAAGGAGTATATGAGGAAGCAGGGTATAGAAATTAGGTTGTAATGGTAGAATAAAATCAGGATAAACTAAGACTGAGCTATAAAGTTATGCCTGAAAATTGGTTAAATAAAATAAATTGGACCGAAGATGGGTTGGTTCCGGTCGTAACTCAAGAGACTTCTAGCAACGTTGTATTGATGGTTGCCTGGATGGATCGTGAGGCGTTAAAACGCACTGTAGAAACAGGTAAAGCAGTTTATTGGTCTCGTTCACGTAAGAGGCTTTGGTGCAAAGGTGAGGAATCTGGTCATACTCAGATAGTAAAAGAAATCTATCTGGACTGTGACGAAGATGTTCTTCTGTTGACAGTAGAACAAGTTGGTGGGATTGCCTGTCATACAGGCAGGCATAATTGTTTCTTCAATAAACTCGAAAACGAACAGTGGGTAGTAGCGGCACCTGAGATTAGAGACCCCAAAGAAATATATAAAAAATGAAAGACTTGACTATTATCCATCGTCTAGCAGAAACCATCGAAACTCGTAAGAGTTCGGGTTCAGGTAGTTCTTATGTTGCTAAGCTATTGTCTGGAGAACATGACCAGCTACTTAAGAAAGTTGCAGAAGAAGCAGCCGAGGTTTTGTTAGCTTCTAAGGATGGCGATAAAGCTCATATTGCATATGAGGTGGCGGACCTTTGGTTTCATTGTTTGATATTGCTGGCTAAGCATGACATTGGACCAGAAGACGTATTAGCAGAGTTAGAGCGACGTGAGGGGGTGTCAGGGATAGATGAAAAGGCATCAAGAAAATCAGGGTAATTATGGAAAATTGCATTTTTTGTAAAATTATAAAAGGTGAAATTCCAAGTAAAAAGGTCTATGAGGACGATGACGTTTTTGCATTTCATGATCTACATCCGGTAGCACCAGTACATTTTATGCTGATACCAAAATTACATATTGCATCATTGGATAATGTTGAAGAGAAGCACCGAGATTTGCTTGGTAAGATTTTTTTGTTGGCTCCCAGGTTAGCAAAGGAGCAGGGCTGTATAGATGGCTTTCGAACTATTATTAATACTGGTCGTGTAGGTGGGCAGGAGGTTTATCATCTTCATGCGCATATTATTGGCGGCGGCACGGAACAATTGCCAGTTATGATTCCAAACCAAAGTTAAAGGAGTAAATGATGGGTTCATTTAGTATTTGGCACTGGTTGGTTGTTTTGGTAATCGTTGTCCTTGTATTTGGCACAAAAAAGCTTCGTAATCTCGGTGGAGATGTAGGTGGAGCGGTAAAAGGATTTAAGGATGGGATGAAAGGTGCGGATGAGGAGGAATCGCCAGCATCGGCTCCATCACAAAAAGTTAGTGGTCAGACTATTGAGGGTGAGGTCAAGGACAAGACACAAACAAAATTATGATTAATAGTAGCCCTAGAGAGAAGCCGACAAAATCAGTAGCTGCTTTGGAAAACGATTGCCATTTTATTTTCTCTCATTAATTCTATAAGCTATGTTTGATATCAGCTTTACTGAGATTATGGTAATTTCAGTTGTGGCATTAATAGTAGTTGGCCCAGAGCGATTGCCGAAATTAGCGCGTACTCTTGGTTATCTATTGGGGCGCGTGCGCCACTATGTTGGTGGTGTTAAAAATGACATTCAGAGAGAGATGGAAGCAGAAGAACTGAATGAATTACATGCGTCGGTGCAAAAGGCAGCTCATACAATTGAAAATTCAGTACAAGAGGAAGTAAGTGAGCTAGAGGCAGCAGGAAATATTAATACATCAACTACCATAACACCTGTATCGCAGCCAGAAATTACGGGAGAAGAAACGCCTCTGGATGAATCTATTTCATCTCTCCCAAGTAGTGACTCTACCAAGTAACTGCTCTAATTAGATCTAAATTAAATTGAAATAATGCTTAGATAGGAAAGAGTATACGTGTCGTATAGGAGAGCATGAATAGATATTCTTGCTATTAGCTCACTTTAAATTTGGTTGCATCTGATCTGTAGGTCTATTTCATTTCACAACATGAATATCGATAATACATTCATTTCACACTTAACCGAACTTCGCGTTAGATTAATGCGTATTTTAGGTGTGTTGCTACTTGGCTTTATTCCTTGTGCATTTTATGCAAGGGAGTTGTATACGATGCTGGCACAACCTCTTCTAGAGAATCTCCCTCTGGGTGGGCAAATGATTGCTACGGAAGTTGCCACACCATTTTTCATACCAATGAAGGTTGCCATGATGGCAGCTTTTCTGATTACCTTACCGCATACTTTTTATCAGATATGGGCATTTGTTGCTCCAGGATTGTATTCAAACGAGAAGCGCTTAGTATTTCCCTTGGTATTTGTTAGTAGTGCCTTATTTTTCTTTGGGATGGCATTTTCTTTTTTTGGTGCTCTACCACTGGTATTTGAGTTCATAACTCAATTCGCACCAGAGGGCGTTGCGGTAATGACTGATATTAGTAAATATTTAGATTTTGTTCTAACTATGTTTATTGCCTTTGGAATTTCTTTTGAGGCCCCCGTGTTTGTAGTGATTCTTGTGAGAATTGGTGTGGTTTCAGTTCAGAAATTAAAAGAGATACGTAGTTATGTTCTTGTGGGCGCATTTGTAATAAGTGCTGTAATCACTCCACCTGACGTGGTTTCACAATTTATGTTAGCAGTGCCACTGTATCTTCTCTTTGAGGTTGGAATACTGGCAGCAGGCTTCTTAAGTAAACCTACACCGGTCTCAGATCATCAACAGTAAGCAGGTAGCGATAAAATGAAATAGAGGCTCAGGAGTAGTCTAGGTGTAGTAAAGAGAAGATAAGCTGGCTCAGCATTGATCATGCTAATGAGGCAAGAGAAAACTAATTAATCGTCACATGCTCTTTTCAAGAGACTTCCAATATTTAATTACGCTTTATTTGTTTTGGACGTTTGTCTACACGAATTTTGAAAGGCTTTTCTTCCTGGTTTCGCAGAATCATAAGCGTAGCAGTTTTTCCTGGAGATAGTGCTGCAATCAGATTAAGCATGTCTGATGAGTTGGTGACAGGCTTACCTTCCACTGCTATCAGTATATCTCCTCGCTTTATTCCGGCTCTATCGGCAGGGCCTTCTGGGTATACCCCAGCAATTAGTGCTCCCTTATTGTTGGTAAGCCTGAATGACTCTGCCAATTCTTTTGTTAGATCCTGTACTTCTACCCCGATATAACCTCTGGTTACGTTACCAGTCTGAATTATTTGTTCCATTATTTTCTTGGCAACGATTGTTGGAATAGATAAACCTATACCAAGTGATCCGCCAGACCGAGAATATATCAAGGTATTAATCCCAATCAAATTTCCTTTAATATCTACTAGAGCACCACCTGAATTTCCTGGGTTGATAGCAGCGTCTGTTTGGATAAAATTCTCATAAGTGTTAATTCCTAGTGTCCTTCCTAGTGCACTAATAATTCCCATAGTAACTGTTTGCCCTAGACCGAAGGGGTTGCCAATAGCAAGCACTATATCTCCGACCTCAGCTTGATCTGAATGCCCAAATGTAATCGATGGCAATCCTTTCATATCAATTTTTATGACGGCAAGATCGGTTTCGGGGTCTGAGCCAATGACAATTGCTTTTGCGCTTCTTCCATCATTTAATCCAATTTCTATTTCATCTGCCGCTGCTATTACATGATGGTTAGTTAGGATATAGCCTTCCGGACTTATAATTACGCCGGAACCAAGTCCAGTTTTACGCTTGGTTTGTTCTTCGAGCTGGCCACCAAGGCCAAGCAGATCACGAAAATTAGGATTATTAAGTAGTGGGTGCCGAGATACTTTTACTTCTTTGCTAGTAAAAACGCTAACTACTGATGGCATGACTTTTTTAGTGACGCCACTAAAACTGTTAAGGTTTAGCACGCTGTTCGGGGCAGATTTTTTGTCGGGAGTAACTTGTTTTAGTGTCACGACACCACCGTTTACAAAACTGCCGCTGACGAAATTATTATGCATGATTCGTGGTAATAACTCAGGGCGCATAGTAGAAATGACAAATAACAAAGCAAGGCATACTGTTGCTGTTTGTGCGAAAATTAACCAAAGTTTATGCATATCAGCGTATAGAAATATTAAAATATAGAATGTTAATAATTAAAGTTTTACCAGAAGGACGGCAACGATGCTATTAAAACAACTTGAATCATATTTGGATCTGCTACTAAATATCTCACATTTTAACGACTATTGTCCAAATGGTCTTCAGATAGAGGGTCGTGGTGAGATTAAAAAGGTTGTAAGTGGCGTAACTGCCTCTCTTGAGTTCTTACAAGCAGCTATCGATGAGAATGCTGATGCAGTACTGGTTCACCATGGGTATTTCTGGCGTGGGGAGAATGAATGTTTAGTCGGCATGAAACGCCGCCGCATTGCATTACTATTAGCAAATGATGTGAGTTTGTTTGCTTACCACCTACCTCTAGATGCACACCCTACAATAGGAAATAATTTCCAGTTAGCAAATAAGCTTGGTTTAATTGAGTCTGGTCGATTTAGTGAACAAAACATCGCGATGTATGGTCATACATCACAAGAACTCACACTTAGAGAGCTTGGATTGAATCTTGAGAAAGTTTTGTTACGTAAACCATTAATAATCGGTGATGAGGATAAGCTTATAAAGCGTGTCGCTTGGTGTACTGGAGCAGCTCAGGATTATTTTGATGATGCTATTCGTTTGGGAGTAGATGTTTTTATTACTGGAGAGATTTCGGAAAGAATTGTGCATGCCGCACGCGAATCTGGCGTGGCTTTTATCTCGGCAGGGCATCATGCTACAGAGCGTTACGGCGTGCAGGAGCTGGGTAGGAATATTGCAAAGGAATTTGGTATTGAGCACCAGTTTATTGATATTGATAATCCAGTTTAATAATAGAGTTAATTTGGGCTGCAATTTTCTTGACAGGTGGTGTGTGTCGAGTTAATCTACGGGGCTATTAAAGTAGCTAATCAGTGTCATTCAGGGAGTCGATTAGCTACAACATAAAAAAACTATAGAAACAACAAACTACGGAACATTGGAACATTAGGAGATATAAAATGGTTGTGAAACTTTGGTCAAGAATGATTTTATTTACTTGCGGTGCATTATTTGCAGCAATGGCACACGCAACTTTTCCAAGTGTTCCTAGTGAAACTTATAAAGCGCTTAATATTGAAAAAACCGCCACACCTAAAGAGTTGCATGAAGCGTTAACAAAACGCTATCTTGATCCAGCTCAAGGTGCTGGGAAAGGCAAGCATGCTCAGTATTGGGAACCAATTCCAATGAGCATGTACTTTGATCCTAAGTCTTTCTATCAGTCTCCTACTTCACCAGATGAGATTGCAGGACGTAAAGATTGTGTTGAGTGCCATACTGATGAATCACCTGTTTGGGTTGCTGCTTGGAAGAAGAGTACCCATGCTAATTTAAGCAAGATTCGTAAGCTTACTCCTGAAGATCCAAGGTTCTACAAAAAAGCAAAGCTTGAAGCTGTAGAAAATAATCTTCGTTCGATGGGCAAGCTTGGTGAAAATGAAAAATTGAAAGAAGTTGGTTGTATCGATTGTCACGTTGATATCAACACAACAAAGAAAGCTGATCATAAAGCTGATATGCGGATGCCTACAGCAGAAGTATGTGGTACTTGTCATCTACAGGAATTTGCTGAACGTGAATCCGAGCGTGACACTCTTAACTGGCCAGAAGGAATTGGATGGCCTAAAGGACGTCCTTCACATGCGCTAGATTACGCAGCCAATGTTGAAGTATCAGTTTATGCTGGTATGCCACAGCGTGAAATTGCTGAAGGTTGTACCATGTGCCATGTGAATCAGAACACTTGTGATCATTGTCATACTCGTCATGAGTTCTCAGCAGCTGAATCTCGTAAGCCTGAAGCCTGTGCTACCTGTCATAGTGGTGTTGATCACAATAACTGGGAAGCCTATTCCATGTCTAAGCATGGAAAGATAGTTTCAATGATGGGCGACGAATGGAATTGGGATGTACAGCTTAAAGATGCATACAGTAAAGGCGGCCAGACTGCTCCTACTTGTGCAGGATGTCACATGGAATATAACGGTAAATACAGCCATAACGTCGTACGTAAAATACGTTGGGCTAACTATCCAGTAGTTCCTGGCATTGCATCAAATATTACTAGCGATTGGGCTGAGGGTCGTAAAGATTCATGGGTAACGACCTGTACCAATTGCCATAGTGAGCGTTTTGCTAGATCTTATCTAGAATTCATGGATAAAGGTACGCTTCACTTACTTGCTAAATATCAGGAAGTAAACAAGATCGTTAAGGGACTTTATGACGATAAGTTGTTGACTGGACAAAAAACAAATCGTCCGAACCCACCACCGCCAATGAAGGCAGGATATTCTCAGTTCTTCCAGTTGTACTGGTCTAAGAATAATAATCCATCATCGCTTGAGCTTAAAGTTCTAGAAATGGGCGAAAACGATTTACCAAAGGGCCATGTAGGATTAGCTCACGTAAATCCGGGTGGATGGACTTATACGGAAGGTTGGGGACCATTGAACCGAGCATATGTCGAAATCATGGATGAAAACTCCAAGTTACGTCATGAAATGGAGCTAGAAAAGAGAATAGCTAAACTTGAGAAGAAGAAATTCAGTTTATTTAACGGTGAGAGTACGGAAGAAAAAATCTCGTTAGGTGGATTGGGTGGCGGTATGTTGTTAGCTGGTACCATTGCACTAGCTGGCTGGCGTAGACGCGAAAAAAGAGCAAGTTGATCTCTACTCCATCTCGGAGCGCCGAACCGGCGCAACCAGGATCTAAATTCCTCCCGTTACTAGGCACTCTCCTGGTAACGGGAGGTTTTCTTTTACTAGGCTGGCTTGCTTATGTTTCACTGAGTCCTGGTCCTGCACCTTATAACTATAAGTTGGTGGAAGAGGGCGGAGTCGATAAGTTTGCTGAACTTGGGCTGAAAGCCTGGCCGGACCTCGCAGTAAGTAAATATGAAGTATATGTAGAGAACGTCAAAAAGCCTGTTGCGGTAGCGCATCTAGTAAAGCGTGGCGAGGAAGCACCTGTATTGCTTGAATGGGAAAGCCTTACCAGTGAATTGCTTACTTCTGTCGACAGCAAATCATCTGAGTTAGTCACACTAGCGGAAGCGATTGCCAAGCATGCACCGAAAGATGCGGTCATACTTTCTTGGTGGGATACCTCGCGCCAGATAGAACTACTTACTGGCAGGGATACGTTATTTCCCTCTCATCATGGTGAGCCGGTAATCATTCCTTCACACTGGAATGAGCGTAGTGACGCAATCAAAAGTTATGAGGAAGAATTCTGGGGTGATCCAGCCCCGGCTGAAGAGCGCAGAAAGCTTCAGAGGTTTGCTGATGCATTAGCAGCTGATGCAGGTAAGGGAGCTGGAATATTACGTGAGCTAGCCGGTTCACGGGAAGCTTATGTGATAGTACATATTTCTGATCTCTACAAGCTGGGTCTAATGCGTCCAAAATTACTTGATCTGGCTTATAAGAGTTTCCCTATGAATAGCGGCAACATGCACGGGTTAGTTAATAGTGTGAAGAGATGGAAGACAGAGAATGACTATAAGACTTATACGCTACAGTCGCTAAATGACCGTGCAGTGCGTGGTTATTTCTTACGTGATGGTCAGGATACCTTACTTGCTCAGATGCTGCCCTTTACAGAGACTAGGCCTATGGAACTAGAAGAGGTGCAGCTGATTTACCAGCATGGAGGTTATTGGGTATATAAAGTCCCATCCATAGAGTCCCCCGCTGGTTGATTTGCAGCAAGCAACTGTTTTTATTTTGATTTAAGTAGTTGGTTCAGTCGTTTAATTTCTTCTTCAGCAAGAATGCTTTGAGTAACATCGAGTTGGACACCAAGGTAGTACAATACATTTCCATTAGAATCAAATAGTGGCGACATTTCTAGGTGATTATAAAATAATTCCCCATTTTTTCGATAATTTTTGAAAGTAATTTCAATAGACTCGTTATTCTTGATTGCTTCTTGCATCATATAACGTTCTTTCTGTTCCCGTTCTTCGCCTTGCATGAAGCGGCAATTCTTCCCTACTACCTCTTCCATTGTATACCCAGTCATGCTCTCGAAAGCCTTGTTAACATATACGAGTGGCATATCCTCCATATCCGGGTCAGCTAGCGTTATTCCATTTACACTTGAATCTAGAATCTTAGATAAAATCTGAGGGATCAATCCTGGATCTTTTTCATCTGTAAAATTCATCTCTTTCTCCAAAGTTTTTGTAAATAATATCTGTAGAACTAAACAAATTAGTAGCCATAGCAACTAATCCTAAAGCTAATTGTTTTTGGATTCAACTAATTTCTTGATGTTTCTTACTGTTTTTTCTGTGCCGTCTTGGACCGCCATTCGAATAAGTTTTTCAAATGGCCTCATGAATAGTTCAAGGCTAAGCAATTCAAAAGTAAAATGAATGTGACTTATAGAAATGCTTTTATCTTCTTCAAGGACATAATCACACCGATAAGGATTTGAGACTCCTTCAAAGCAGATACGTTTGCCTGGCTGGAAAATTGTAACTTTAAAAGTTGATTCCGATCGTCTACCCTGATCAATACGAACTTGGCGACACATAGTTCCAACTTTGACATCTCCATCGGTCAGTGACTCTAGGTCGACTACTTCTGGAGACCATCTTGGGTAATTTTTTATAAAGTCAGCACCAACAAAACTAAAAACTTCTTCGCAGGGGGAATCAACCTTAATGTCAGCTTTACCCACTACGGGAGTATCTTTGTTTAAGCCAAACATAAAAAAATCTCCTTTTTAATACTACTTATTACATCAAATAGGTATCTATTCCTTTTGCTAGTAATAGATCATACTGAGACTCTACTAGCTCTTTTAGGAGTAGGGCAGGTGTGCCACCTACCACATTTTTTTCTACTGCTAGCCATCCTACTGCATCTTTTGGTCCAAGGCTAATAACGTAGCCAAGATCCTGATGAAGATAAGGTTCAAATACCTTCAAGATACTGGAATCCCGTAAAATGTTACATGCCGCAAGCCTACCTTTACGTACTGAAGACTGGGCTGACATGGTATTTGAACCATATGAATTATAATTAGAACAGTCTCCTGCTATAAAAATATTTCTTATTGGTTGGCTATCAATTATAACCTGCCCGAAGGTATTTGCAGATAGCCGTTTTCCTGGGTTATTACCTAGGAAGAGTAATGTTATTTTGGAAGGAAGCTCAAATTCTTCTTTTGTCTCTTTTGATTTAAGGAAAATGCTGTTTTCAGTCTGTTTTTGATAATATGTATTCTGCTGAAAATCGATTCCAAGATCGGACATTCTGGCTTCAGTATATTCAGAGAAGCCTGCAGGGAACTGCTGAAGAACTCGATCATTACTGTGTATTAACCGAAGATTGCATTCTATCTTTTTGCGCTTGATGAAATGAGCAATTTCAAAGAGAAATTGAATACCTGTTGCACCTCCACCCACTACTGAAATATATGGCTTTTCTTGATCAATTGTTTCTAGACTACGATTTATTAGTTCAGATCCAGATATAGTCAGAAAAGTGTTTATATCATGGACATTATTTTCTTGAGAAGCCCGTCCAGAAGCTGCTCCTGATGCTATTAAAACGTAATCAAATTCTATTTTCTCTTCATTAATAGTTATAAATTTATCATCTCTCCACTGCTGAATATTATCTTCTGTTGCATGCAATTCAGCACAGATGTGGCGGCAGCCAAAACGTTCTTCCAGGGAGGAAAATGGAACCATGAAGTCCTGTAACGGATATCTAAATGACTCATGAAGGTGTGTAATTTTAATGTGATGAGATCTGGGATCAATGACTGTTATATTCGCATCTGGCATATAACGTACAAAAGTAGCCAGCGCTGTAATACCCGCATAACCACCTCCAACAATTACAATGTTTAGCTTTTTACGCTGCGGTATATAAAATGGTAAAAAGGACACATCTTCTCCTTGCTTATCTTACGGTTGATTTTACCATTTAGTATAGGCCAATAGTTTTCTCATGTATTTCTATATTATTTGGTTACATTATTTCTAATATTCTGAAATATTGGCATTGAATTTTGATGCCATAAGTAATTGTTATATATTGTTTTTAGTATCTATCTGCCGGAGAATTGGATGATTCTTTTTTTGTGAATCTTTCCTGGGTTCCAGTTTATAAAGGCCCATTTCCAGAAAGACATAACATTCTCTCTTACTAACTCAATTGGTGGGTCTTGACCAAGGAAATTTACTGCTTGTATTAATTGTTTCACAGGGTTTGATACGTCAAGGTGAGCTGCCTTGGTTTGTTTACTAAGTTTCTCACCATGATTGTTCACTGCAACAGGTAAATGCATATATGTAGGTGTTGAGTAACCTAATAATTTCTGTAAATAAATTTGTCGTGGGGTAGAGTCGAGCAGGTCTGCACCACGCACCACATTAGTAATGCCCTGTGCAGAATCATCTACTACAACAGCTAATTGATAAGCGTAAATTTTGTCAGATCGGCGTAGTACAAAATCACCTGTTTCATTCTGAAGATTCTGATTAATTAGGCCGTGTAAAGTGTCTTCAAACCCTATAATATTATTATTTGTTTTAATTCGAACTGCACCGAGGTGATCATCTTTTTGTACAATATTTCGACATGTTCCTGCGTATATCGGACCACTAATTCCTGCGATACTTGAGCTAGATATTTCTTTGCGAGTACAGGTGCATGGATAAATTAACCCGCGCTTTTTAAGTATAGTAAGTACATTCTCATAAATATCTTTCCTCTGATCCTGATAGATCACCTCATGGTCCCATTCCATTCCTAGGGTCTCTAGGGATCTAAGGATTTTGTAGGATGCGTCAGGTACCTCACGTGGCTTATCCAAGTCTTCGATTCTGACTAACCATTCACCATCATGAGATTTTGCTTCCAAATAACTGCCTACAGCAGCGATTAGCGAACCAAAATGTAGCTCCCCGGTAGGAGATGGTGCAAAGCGCCCACGATAACCTAGAACAGAGGGGATGTTTTTTATCAAAGGAAGGGGGTGTAATTTTATGTTATTTAACACCTTGTTTTGTATTGATTATCCTTCTCATAAAACTGAAAACAAGATATGTGTATGCAGACATCTGAATGGTATTATTACATGGTTTCGGCAATTATTAAATCTGATTTTACTGGGTTATTTTGATACCGTTGCAGATCATTATTCTTACATATCTATTAATATAAATTAAAAGAGGATGAATATGAAACACCATGTTGTTTTTCTTGATCGGGACTCTGTTAAGGCAGAAATACGAGGCCTAAATTTTAAGCATACATATGAAGAATATTCTAAAACCTCATTTAATCAGATTGTACCTCGCCTTCAGCAAGCAACTATTGCAATTATTAACAAAGTACAGTTAAGCGAGGAAATGCTTGTTAAGTTACCCAAATTAAAAATGGTTGCGGTTGCTGCAACAGGTTATGACTGCGCTGATATAGCCGCGTGTAAAACTCATGGAGTTGAAGTAGCTAATATCAGAAATTACGCAATACGTACAGTTCCAGAGCATGTGTTTATGATGATCCTTTCTTTACGTAGAAACTTGATAGCATATCGTCGGGATATTGAGAATGGCATGTGGCAAACATCAGATCAGTTCTGTCTGTTTACTCATGATATCTGTGATTTGTATGGCGCAACTATAGGTATCATCGGGAATGGTGCAATTGGCCAGGCTACAGCGGCAATTGCCCGAGGATTTGGTATGCGTGTGATATTTTCAAATTACAAACTTTCAAGTGAAGATAACGTAGAATCTGTTCCTTTCAAAGTAGTGCTGGCTCAGTCCGATATACTCTCTCTTCATTGTCCGATGACTCCGGAAACTCGTGATATGATCGGAATTAATGAACTCAGGAAAATGAAACGTAATGCATTATTAATCAATACTGCACGTGGAGGATTGGTTAATGAAAAAGCATTACTCCAAGCGCTGGATGAAGGTTTAATTGCCGGTGCTGGCTTTGATGTCTTAACTACTGAACCACCTGAAAGTAGTCATCCGTTACTCAATATTAAGCGTCCCAATTTTATTTTGACTCCACATGTGGCATGGACTTCAGATGGAGCTATGCAGTTACTTGCAGAACAGTTAATTAATAATATTGAGTCATGGGTTGCAGGAAATCCACAGAATCTAGTTACTGAAAACATAATATAGTGGGATTGAAAATATGAAAATTCATGAGTATCAGGCTAAGAATTTATTTCGAAAGCATGGGATTCCTGTATTGGAAGGGGTCGCATGTTTTAGTGTAGAGGAAGCGGTTGAGGCATCAATAAAGCTGGGGGGTGATATATGGGCCGTAAAGGCGCAGATTCATGCTGGTGGACGCGGTAAGGGTGGTGGTGTAAAAATTGCTAAATCACTAAATGATGTAAAAGATTATGCAGAAGTGATACTTGGAATGAAGCTGATTACACATCAGACTGACAGGAACGGCCAGGTTGTTCGGCGACTCTTTATTGAGCAAGGCGCTTCTATACAGAAAGAATTTTATGTTGGGATGTTAGTAGACCGAAGTAGCCAAAGGGTTTGTCTAATGGCAAGTTCAGAGGGCGGCATGAATATTGAAGATGTCGCTAATAAAACTCCAGAAAAAATTAACAAAGTATTAATTGATCCGATAGAAGGATTGACTAATGAGGATATAAAGAAAGTTTCTCAAATCATAGATTTTCCAGGATGTGATCTATCTGAAATTACTACATTATTACAGAATTTGTATAAGCTATTCCATAGTACAGATGCGTCACTAGTTGAAATTAATCCACTGATACTTACAACCGACAATCACTTTCTTGCGCTAGATGCAAAAATGAGTTTTGATGATAATTCGTTATTTCGTCATTCAGAAATTGAAGT
>Ga0209816_1002188_pt1 | contig 14023 bp, 16 predicted proteins | sample CoawatmetaG01DNA_FD_187509 | JGI IMG/M metagenome (GOLD analysis project Ga0209816, IMG submission 187509) | Marine microbial communities from the West Antarctic Peninsula - Coastal water metaG017-DNA (SPAdes) (version 2) | ecosystem: Environmental > Aquatic > Marine > Coastal ... | reverse complement strand
AGGATCAAGGGCATGACTGATAAAGAAAGTGCGCCTATTTTGAAATTTCTTTACGAACATTCTATTGAAGCGCATCTTGGGTGTAGGTTGGAGTGGAAAAAAGGATCTTTAGCACTTTGGGATAACCGGGTTTGCCTGCATCACGCAGTTGCAGATTATTTTGGGGAAGTAGCAAAGCATCGTAGGATTATGCAAAGAGCAACTATTGAGGGTGAGGAGCCAATATCAGTTAAAGCCTACAATGAAAGTAGAGTGTAAGTAAAAAAATTTTAGTTTATGGCCTTGCCTTTTTATTTAAGCTGTGATCACACTATTATGTATATACATAATGGGGAATTTAAATTTATTTTAATTATTAATATTTGTAATTTTAAATTTTAAATACTAGATTTCAACATATTAATAAAAGATAAACTTTAGGAATTTAGTTACATGTCTCAGGAACAGCCAATTATCAAATTTCAGAACGTTGATAAGTTTTATGGAACATTCCAAGCATTGAGCGATGTTAGTATTGAAGTTAAACCAAGTGAGAGAATGGTTATATGTGGCCCATCTGGTTCGGGTAAATCTACTTTAATTCGATGTATCAATGGCTTGGAGAGCCATAGCACGGGTAAACTTGTAGTGGATGGAGTGGAGGTCTTTGAAGGATCAAAAGAAATTATTAAGTTACGACAAAATATAGGTATGGTTTTTCAACAATTTAATCTTTTTCCACATTTGACAGTTTTAGAAAATTTGACGATTGGCCCAATTAAAGTAAGAAAAATTGCAAAGCAAGAAGCAGAAGTAATAGCCAGAAAGTATTTGGACAGAGTTCATATTCCGGAGCAAGCAGATAAGTTACCAGCTGAGTTATCTGGTGGTCAACAACAACGTGTAGCTATTGCAAGATCCTTATGTATGGAAAGCCGCATAATGCTATTCGATGAACCGACTTCAGCTCTAGACCCTGAAATGATTAATGAAGTGTTAGATGTAATGGTTGAATTGGCTGATACTGGAATGACAATGGTCTGTGTCACTCATGAGATGGGATTTGCAAGAAAAGTAGCAGATACTATGGTGTTTATGGATGAAGGAAAAATAATTGAAGTAGCGGCTCCTGATAAATTTTTCTCTAATCCTGAAAGTCAACGTTGCAAAGAATTTCTTGAGCAAATTTTGGAGCATTAACAAGATGAGTTCTGCTGAGATTAAAAGTTATAAGGGAATTGCGGTAAAAAGCCGACCAGCGCTTACTTTATTTTTTGCATCAACCCCTGTGTCAGTTTTAATTTATCTGCTGATAGTGGGCTTAATTATGTATTCAGCATATACTGGTGCCCAATCAATGGGTTATAATTGGCAATGGTATCAGCTTCCAAAGTATTTATATGCGTTTACCGACGATGGCTTTCAATTTGGAGAATTAATGTTCGGATTAGGTCACACGATTAATATATCGGTGGTGTCCTTTTTACTGGCTTTTTTACTGGGTTTATTGGTAGCCTTGTTGCGTTTATCTGGTTTATTAATAGGTAGTGCAGTTGCTATTGGTTTTCTAGAGTTTGTGAGAAACATTCCATTGTTGGTACTGGTTTATCTGTTTTATTATGTACTGGGTCCTATATTTAAGTTTGATAGATACACAGCAAGCATATTGGTTTTAGCTGTTTATCACTCAGCCTTGATTTCAGAAATTTTTAGAGCTGGAATTAATGCTGTTGCAAAAGGTCAATGGGAAGGGGCCAAGTCGATTGGAATGACCACTAGTCAGACTTATCGATATATTATTTTACCTCAATCGATCCGGTTTATGTTACCCCCAATGACTGGTGAGGTTGTTCATATGGTAAAAAGTTCTGCTATTGTTAGCGTTATCGCTGTGGCTGAACTTACGACTGTCGGACAAAATATTATTTCTGATACATATTTGAGTTTTGAGATTTGGTTCACAATCGCGGCATTGTACTTTGTTGTGACAGTGATCCTTTCAATCGGTGTTTCTTATATAGAAAAGAGATACGCCGTAGTAACCTAAGCAGCTCAAAGAATGCTGTGAATTTAAATTAGAAAGAAGGAGAACTAAAATGAAGATAACTAAAAGAATAATGGGTTTAGCTCTGGCTGCTGTCATGGCTGTTGGAGTATCCCAACCAACTTTTGCCGCCTCGACTAGTCAAACGTTAGGCTCTGAAAGTGTAATTGAAACCATCAAAAAACGGGGCGTAATTAAAATTGGTTTGGATTTTTTTGTACCTTGGTCAATGAGAGACACTAATGGTGAAATTATTGGTTTTGAGCCTGAAGTTGGTAGAAAACTTGCTGCTGATATGGGAGTTGAAGTTGAATTCATCCCAACAAAGTGGGCTGGCATTATTCCTGCGTTAGTTGCAGGAAAGATGGACGTTATTATTAGTGGTATGACTGTAACACCTGCTAGAAACTTAACTGTTAACTTTTCTGTACCGTATGCGTTCTCTGGCTTAACAATTCTTGCAAATACATCAATGACTGAAGGAATGTCTCTAGAGGATTATAATAGTGAAGATATAACTTTCTCATGTCGTCGAGGTTCCACACCATGCACGTACATAGCTACTAAATTTCCAAAAGCAAATTTGCTTAAATTTGAAGACGAAGGTGTAAATGTTCAGGAAGTATTAAACGGTAATGCTCACGCTACTATGGCTTCAGAGCCTGGTCCTTCACGTGATGCACGTAGACATCCTGAAACTTTAAGTGTTCCTTTTAATATTGCATTTGATGCTGGTGGTGAGGCTTTTGGAATGAGAAAATCTGATCCAGATGCGATGTTTTACTTCAATAGTTGGATTCGAAGACATCATAATAATGGCTGGCTAAAAGCGACTCATGATTATTGGTTCAGAGGAAATGACTGGGCTGATCAAGTCGATCAATAGAAGATCAATTGTAGAGGGAGTAATCCCTCTACAATTTAATTGGAAGAAAACGTGAAAAAATTTTTTTTAAGATTACATTGGCTAGATATTGTCATATTGGCTGTGGATCAATAGTAGATCAATTGTAGAGGGAGTAATCCCTCTACAATTTAATTGGAAGAAAACGTGAAAAAATTTTTTTTAAGATTACATTGGCTAGATATTGTCATATTGGCTGTGGTGTTGGGTTTTTTTGCCTATGTGTTTTTGCAAATGGGTGGAAATCTTAAATACCATTGGCGTTGGGAAAAGATACCTAACTATATAGTAAAATATCACACTGGTAAGGAGAAGTGGATTATTAATCTACTTCTGATTGGTTTATTTAATACGATCCGGATATGCATTGTTGCCAGTATTTTAGCAATTATATTAGGAGTTTTTCTTGGTATAGCACGTTGCTCAAAAAACCTTGCAATAAGAATGTTAGCTCGAACATATTTAGAAATTCTTAGAAATATTCCTCCTTTGGTAATAATCTTTATATTTTATTTTTTTCTAGCAGAACAGTTTATTCAGGCCCTTAATATTGAGGCGTGGTCTTACAAGATAGCAAAACAAGAAAATAATCAGTTTTGGGAGTTTATCTTTGGTGATATGCGCCGGTTCCCATCTTTAATCTCAGGTATTATTGTTTTAGCTCTTTTCGAGAGTGCATTTGTTGGGGAGATCGTTCGTGCAGGAATTGAATCTGTGGATCGAGGCCAACGAGAAGCTGCAAGATCTATCGGGATGGGAAGTTTTCAGGAGTTAAGGTACATAGTTTTACCTCAAGCGATGAGAAAAATAATGCCTCCAATGGCTAATCAATTTATTACCTTAATAAAAGATAGTTCAATAATTTCATTGATATCTGTACAGGAACTTACTTATAAGACGCAGGCGCTGGTTTCATCCACACGAATGGTGTTTGAAGCTTGGTTAACCACTGCAGCATTTTATTTTATAATTTGCTATGGGTTATCGGTCTTGTTTAGAAGGTTAGAGAATAATAAAGAGAACTAAATAGTTCGGTTTTATAATTGTAGGATGCAAAATGTATTTGAAGAATTGTTGGTATGTGGCTGGATGGAGTAAGGATTATGATAGAAACCTTAAACCTGAAAAATTTTTAGGTGAGAAAATTGTTGTTTATCGTCGTGAAGATGGAAGTCCAGCAGCACTAGAAAACGCATGCCCTCATAGAAAAATGCCTCTTTCTGAAGGAACTCTTAGTGGTGACAATATTATCTGTGCTTACCACGGCTTAACTTTTAACCCCAAAGGAGAGTGTGCAGACGCGCCAACCCAACCAAATCAAATTCCCAGGAGAGCAGTTGTCAAATCATATCCAATTGTTGATCGGTATAGATTACTATGGATTTGGATGGGAGATCCTGAGTTAGCAGATCCAGATTTGATCTTTCCAATAGAAAATTTTGAAAACCCAACTTGGGGCTATACTGACGGTGGTGTGCTGGATATAAAATGTAATTATCTTTGGGTTTGTGATAATTTACTAGACCCAAGCCATGTAGCTTGGGTTCATGTAACTTCTTTCGCAGGAGCTGGGACTGATGATGAACCTCTTGAGGTACAGAAAACCGAAAGAGGTGTAGTGGTTTCTCGTTGGATAAATGGAAACGCTCCTTCACCTTATTATGCAGATCTAGTTAAGTTTGAGGGTAATTGTGACCGCTTGCAGCATTATGAGATGTGTATGCCAGCAATTGCTTTAAATAAATCAATTTATACTCCAGAAGGCACTGGGGGAGTTGGTAAGCCAAACGTCGATTTAACATATATAAATATTTCCTACAATTTCATGACACCAATTGATGAGGATAACACAAGGTATTTTTGGTTCCAGCATCGAAACACTGATCCAGAAGATAAGGCAATCTCTGACAAAATGAATGCGGGTGCTTTAATGGCGTTTGAAGAGGATAGAAGCGTTTTGGAATATGTGCATGGAATATGTGCATGTTGGAATGAAAGACCCTGTAACCCCCAATATTGATCTGGGTCTAGATGCAGGAGCTAAGCAATTTAGACGAATGCTTAATCGTGAAATTCAGGCAGATGAAGCTTTGAAAAAATAAGTGAAAGCTCAATGTCAAATGAGAATAATACTGACTTAACAACGGGTTCCGTATCCAATCATTTACGAAGATTAGCTATTCCTGCTGCAACTGGCATGCTTTTTCATACATTATACAACATAGTTGATATTTATTTTGCAGGTAGATTGTCAACAGAATCACAGGCAGGAATGGCAATTGGGTATCTTACTTTTTTCTTTTTAGTCTCTTTTGGATTTGGATTGAATGGTGCAATGGCCAGCTTGGTAGGAAATGCCATTGGTAGAAAAGATAGTAAAACATTAGAAGAATTAACTATTATTGGGATTCTATTCGCCTTATTTATTTCAATAACGTTGATAATTTTTGGGTTACTATTGGGCCCTTTTACTTTAGGTTTAATATCTGAATCAGGTGCTTATCAAGATTTTGGATTGCGTTACTATTTTCTCTTATTGATTGCTCTTCCGGCATTTTTAATTGCATATACCTGCAATGGCATTCTCCAAGCTCAGGGAGATGCCGTCTCAATGCAACGTGCATTAATAATCGCTTTTTTATTAAATCTTGTTTTAAACCCCTTGCTGATTTTTGGTATCCCAGGATTTTGGTCTGGACTAGGCTTTGATGGAATTGCATTGTCTACAATTTTTAGTCAATATTTTGTTATGATTTTTATGCTTTATAAACTGGTAAACGCTAGGATTAAAATAAATCTCTCTTTTGAAAGTTTAAGAATTAATTATAAAGTATTAAAAGAAATTTTTATCCAAATGTTGCCTCCAAGTTTGTCGTTTCAAATGATAATAATTGGTGTTTTGGTGATGCAATATGCACTCAAAGATTTTGGATCTCAAGCAATTGCAGGCCACAGTGTTGCAATGCGCTTGGAACAATTAATTCTGTTACCCGTTCTTGGAATGACACATGCTCTATTACCGCTGGCGGCCCAAAATTTTGGAGCAAATAAATATGATCGAGTTCGTCAATCATTTAATCTCTGTTTGAAAGTAGCTATTGGATCTATGGTTATATGCTATCCAATTATTTGGGTATTTGGTGAAAGTGTTATTAGTTTATTCACAAAGAATGAGGATGTAATAAATATAGGAGTAATTTATTTAAGAATAGATGGCCTAATTTTACCAGTTTACGCTTTAATTTTTTCTATAAACTCCTTTTTGCAAGCTGTGAAACGCCCGTATGGAGTTTTTTTTGTGGGCCTCTTTCGGCAAGGGTTTGGAATTGCTTTCTTTATTTGGGTTTTTATTAGTGTTTATAATTTTGGTATTTTGGGTGTCTGGTTAGGAGCATCGATAAGTGTTATACTAGGGGGAGTTTTATCTTTAATAATTGCTTATCGGGTTGGTAGAATAGAAATTGGGGGGCTTTGGTTAAATACTAAGGCGCTTTAAATATAAATTTGAATCATTCCATCCTCGACCCTACTTTTTATCATTTTGAGGGCTACTCTTGCTGGAACTGCTTTGGCTTCGCCTGTTCTGACATCAAATAGACCTTGATGGAGAGGACATTCTATATATGTCCCATCAAAATAACCATCACATAAATTTGCAGCACCGTGTGTACATCTTGACATACTAACAAATATACCAGCTTTTGCATCATAAACAGCCAAATCTCTGGTGCCTAATGTCACATTTGTAACGTCACCTTTTTCTATTTTATTAAGCTTGATTAAGTTTTTCCATTCACGAATTTTCATATATTTTATAATCGATCGCTTCTAGGAGTTTTTCCAATTAATTGTGATATTATATCAACATGAGCGCCAAAATACCCCCGTTTTTCAACATATATGAAGCCTTTAAGTTTCTTATGTAATTTAGGAAGTGCATGAAAAGGAATTGATGAGGCGTAGTGGTGTTCCGCATGATAGTTCATGTTCCATGATAAAAATTGCATAGGTAGTGATACGAGACTACTTCGAGTATTTTCCTTTAAATCATCCGTATTTGGTCTGCCTACGTGTTCTGTTAAACGTATAGCTCTCATTACCGGTTCACCTAGCATTACTGGTAGCCACCAATACCAAAGTGGCGTCCAAAAATTATAGAAAATACAAATACTTAAGATTAATATGTATAGAAAAACCATTATCCGTGCTTCTCTAAGTATTGTCTTTTTTTCTTGTTTTGGAATAAAGCGAAGCTCTTCTTCACTAAATTGCCCCCTAAGGTGACGAAAAATTTCTGAAAATTTATTTTTCCAATACGGGAATGCAGAAATATACCAAAGATACTTGTGTACTGAGATTGGTAATTCTATTAATTCAGGATCTTTACCTTTAAGCTGGGTATATGTGTGATGATCACAATGCTCATAGCGGAAATGTTGATTTGGTAGCATTATAGAAAAACCACAAATGTATCCAAAAATATCATTTAATTTTCTTGTTTTGAACGCTGTGTAATGACAGCACTCATGCTGCAGAGAGAAATGATGTACTAAAATAACACCTTGTAAAAACATTGAAGGTACTAACCACCAAGAGTTGATTGATAGCCAAATTAGAAAACTGGAAAATGATAATAGACAGACCCAAATTATTAATCTTATGAAAGCTGGCTTATTTGATCTTGTCATCAATTGCTTGAGCTCCCTGCGGGTTATGGCTCCTTCGCTCATAGCCTGTGTAATTGGAGTTCTTACTTCATATGACATATTATTTCCTAATCTTCGTTATGAAACTGAGATCACAGTTAATTGATAAAATCAAGTTTGAATATTTAAGATGTATTCATCAAAACTTAGGTGATTGGCGTGTTTCTGATGGAGTAAAACCATATTCCAATTTGAAATATTTTGAAAATATTTGCCTACTTGAAAATCCACTTACTATTGAAACTTCTAGAATCGAGAGAGAGGTTTGTTCGATTAATTGCCTAGCATGCATCAATCTTCTTTTAAGGTAATATTTTTTAGGTGATTTTGATAAGTGTGAGGAAAAGAGCCTTTCAATTTGTCTTAAGGATAAACCCGCTTGATACGAAATTTTCTTCAGAGTTAGAGGTTCCTCTAAATTATCCTCCATTAGAGCGATTACTTTTTGCAGGCTCTTTGGGACATCACGTAGGCGTTGTGCAGTACTCTTTGGTTGCTCAAGATCTCCATTCCTTGTGTAGGTAATCATCAAGTGATCACACACGCGCTCTGCATACTCTAAAGAAAATTCGCTCTTTATATAATCTATCATCATGTCTAAAGTTGCTGCCTCACCTGGGCTACTTGTGGCCTGCCCAGATTTTATGAATAGTGCGTCTTTAACTTCTATATCATGGTTTCGCTCTTTAAATGCAGCCAATGTCGTCCAGTGAACGGTTCCGGTTCCCTTTGCCAGTATCCCGGCATCTGCCATTTTCCAACCAGCAGCACCAACCCCAAATATTGGAATATTTTTTAAATCACAAAGACGCAAGATTTTTTTCAAAGAACTTTGCATATCAAAAGGTGTTTTTAATCCACAACATAAAAATACTGCTGTAGTTTTTGAAGTCTTTGTTAAATCCTTAAGGCAATCTTGAAACGACGTATCACATCGTATTGAAATACCAGATTTTGAACGAATAGCATCATCTGTAATAGAGATTAGCTCTATGTCTAAAACAAGATCACGATAAAGGTTTTTTAAGGTCTGCAAAGGTTCTAAAATTGACCCAAGTGATAAATAGGAAAAGCCTGGAACTATAACAATTTTAATATTTCTATTCATTACATTATTTTCTACTTAAACAAGAATTATTATTTTGGCCACGGCGTATTTATATTATAATACGGCGATATTCATAACCTTATTTAAAGTTAATAAATAGTAATAATCAATCATATTTTAATATATTATTTTGTATATGTAATCATTCTTGTTGACGGTTTTGATGGTTTCATTAATATTTTGATGATCGATTTCGTTTTGAGTGTAATTAGAGGATTTATCTAAAATGTTGACGATGAGTGATCTTCCTGAAATTGACTTCAATTCAGAAGAATACCTCAATCAGCCGCTGGAAACACTTGCTAAGTTAGCAAGTAAAATAAAGGTTGCTCGAAGTGAAAGAGGTGTAGAAATACTTGATTATGACTTGTGTAGGGATGCTATACTAGACAGAAGGTTTGGAACAGGGCATCCAAAATTAATGCGTGTTTTAGGCCTTAAGGAAGGACCAGCTCTAAGTTACAAACAAAATTCTATTTCTTTTCATGATAGAGGAGAAACTCGTCGCAGATTACGTATTCCTTTAACTAAGTTGATGGGCCCTAGTGGATCTGAAAGGTTTAGAATCGATATTAAACATGTAGTGAAGCAAACATTTGATGAAATACCAGAAGGTTCTGAAGTAGATTTAATAAGTCATTTATGTGATAAAATACCATCAAGGGTTTATTGTTACTGGATCAATGCTCCCTTGGATGATGCCGATTTTGTTTCTGAAACATCGCACATTGTGCAACAAGTCCACACACGAGATCCAAAAAAATCTCAAGAAGTGTCTGCTGGGTTTGAAAATCTTTTAAAATTTGTAGACAAACGAATTGAGGCGACACGAAAAAATCTAGGAGATAATTTACTTTCTGATTTAATTAGGGCGACAGATGACGGCGATCTTAGCAATGATGAATTGCGAAATTGGGTAGTTAAATTGGCTGAAGCAAATACAGATAATTCTTCGCATCAAATAGCAATCGCTGTGATTGAGTTAGCATCTCGCCCTGAGCTTTGGAAGCTATTAGGTCAGAACCCCAAACTTGTTCCACAAGCTTTGAGAGAGGTTATGAGGTATCACCCGAGGTCATTATCAACCTCAAGAGAGTCATTAGAAGACGTGAAGCTGGAAGGATACTTAATACCAAAAGGAGAGGCGGTTTTCCCTAATATTGGTGCAGCTCATTGGAATCCTAATTATTTTCCAAATCCAGGCAATTTCGACATTTATAGACCAGACAAACCAGGGCATCTAAATTTTGGAGGTGGTATTTTCTCTTGCATAGGGCGTTTTGCTGTAACAATTGAAATTGAAGAGGTCATAACTTATATGATATCAACCAAACCAGGGCATCTAAATTTTGGAGGTGGTATTTTCTCTTGCATAGGGCGTTTTGCTGTAACAATTGAAATTGAAGAGGTCATAACTTATATGATATCAACTTTTCCAAATTTTAAGTTGAGTAAGTCCTCCTTTAGTCATTCTCCAATGTTTACTTCAGTTTCTGAATTATTTGGTTGTTTGCAAAGATAAAAACATAAATTTTTTTAATTTAAATAATTATTGGGTGCTTTAATGCAAAAAACAATATTGGTAATAGCTGATAAGAATTATAGTTTGTGGCCGTTGGCTCCCTGGCTCTGCTTGAAGGCAGTAAATATGCCATTTGAAGAAAAACTTATTAAGTTTGGTCAACCTGATACGAGAGCCCAAATGCTTGAATTTTCCATGACTGGGCGTGTACCTGCTTTTCATCATAATGGTTTAAAAATATGGGATTCTCTTGCAATTTGTGAATATATTGCGGATTTATATCCTTCATATAAATTATGGCCAGAAGACATAAATGCTCGAGCAAATGCGCGCACATTTGCGGCTGAAATGCATGCAACAGGTGGTGCTTTTCCAGGGGCACCAAGGCATATAATATATGCACTGGATACTAACGTCAGACGGCGAACTGAACGGGTGGTGCCAAAAGAAGATGTACAGGAAAGTATTACTTATTTAATAAATAGATGGCACAATTTATTAAAAGAATTCGGCGGAACTAATGGGTTTTTGTTTAATCATTTTACGATCGCGGATGCGATGTCCGCGCATTTAGTTAACAGATTTATTACTTATGATATTGAAGTTCCAAACGATATTAAAGTTTATTGCAATACTTTACGTAATTTCCCACCCTTAGCTCAATGGACCAAAGAGGCTGAAGATGAAAATTGGAAACTTCCTTCAGCTGAAATAGATATTTCAAAACTTTGATTTGAAAATATTAGGGGCGTTTTTTAAATTGAATTACATCATCGGCAATATAATGAAAGTTTTGTTTGTCAATTGTGAAAATTGCTGTTTCGGGTTTGAAAATTGAAGGGTCATCAAAAGTACCAACTTTTAATATCATTGAACCTGGGCGTTTAGGTGATTTTGTTCCGATAGCCGTACCGCATGTTTCACAAAAAAACCTTTTTACTGGAGCCATTATATCTGTTCGTTCAAAGCTTTTTGGGGTTCCCTTTGTGAATTCGAATGTTTCCGCTGGTACAGTAACTAAAGTATTTGCATTTCCACCTGTGATATATTGGCATTCTCTGCAATGACATTGAATTGACGCTTGAATATCTCCTGTTGAAAGATATCGTAGCTCTTTACAGTAGCAACCACCGGATATAGCCATTTTCACTCCTATTTAGGATTGGTTTTAATTTAAGTAATCTATTTTATAAAGTGCATTCAAATAATTTCCCATTATTTGGAATTTTATCATTAATTCCAGACAATCTCAGGCAATGCCATGCAAGTGCGTGGTTTGAGGAAGTTACTGGTATTCCTATATCACCTTCTATTTCTGCAATCGATTCTGCTAATTTCACAGACGTACAAGACACGAAAACGGCATCAAAATCAGCCACTGATAGTAGTTTTTTAATTGCATTCAATAAACTGCTTTTATTTATTGCTGCAACTGTAGGGTCGTGATTTTCATTAAAAGATCCAAAAACAGGAACTGTGAAACCTTTTGCTTCAATAGACTTTTGGACTAATTCATTGACGCTTTTTTCATAGGGTGTCAAAATTGCAATTCTTTTAACACCCAAGGCTTTAAATGCTGCGCCTGCGGCAAAAGCTGGATTAGTAGTTTTAGCAGTTGGCTTTGCTGCATTTAGTAGATCAGCGACGGTTTCGTCACCTAATACAATTGAGGCTGAGGTGCACCCGTAAGCTATTACATCAAGTTCATCACCGGGTAATATTAAATCTGCTGTTTTCTTTATTAAAGGTTTCATTGCAGCTAAAGTTTCTGGTGTAATTTTGGTAGAATTAGCTATCCGAGCGTGATAAAAATCCACTCCAGGCAATGTTATTATTTGTCGTAACTCATGCTCAATAGTGTAGTCGGTAGCTAATACAACGACACCAATTCTAGCACGTTTACCAATCATTTTTTCTGTATTGAAAGGTATATTTTCAATTAAAATTGTATTTTTAGATAGGTTTGTGTTTACATCAGTCGCATTCATTAAAATTACCTAAATATTATTTAATTTTTGAATTAAAACAACTTTTCTATTATAGGGCTGCTATTATTCCTATTTCCACTGTATAATCTGGTGTTGCTAGCTTTGGTGACTCAACGCATGCTCTTGTCGGCGCATTCCCACCGATGGCCCAAGAATCCCAAACTGCATTCATTTCTGCAAAATCATTCATACTGCACAACCAAATTGTAGCTGATAAAGCTTTTGATTTATCAGTTCCAGCATTCTTTAGTAGTTGATCTATCTGGTTTAAAATTGCTTTTGTTTGGTTTTCAACACTTTCGCCTGGTGCGGAGAGAGCGACTTGTCCAGCTAAGTAAACGGTTTCATTATGAATAACACATTGGCTCATTCTGTCATTTGTTTGGAGGCGTGTAATAGTCATTTTAAGATCCTTGTAAATTTTGTTGGATAATAGTTAACGTTAATGTTTCAGAAAGAACAGCCTTTATTATAGGCTAATTCGATATGTTTGGCGCAATGCTCCTCACCTAATTTGGTGCCGCCGAGGATCACTAACTCTCTGTCAACAATGTCATTATAATTTAAAATACCGATGTTTAAGCTCGTCTCAATCGCATTGTAATAATTCCTTTTCTCAAGTTCTTCTTTAGTATGGGCTGCTAAACTGATCATCATAGCCTTTTTTAAGTTATGCGTTGCCTCTCCATAGGTTAATCCATAGTTCCAAACTCTATCTATCCAGCCCTTTAACATAGCTGGCATTGACCACCACCAAAGTGGAAAAATCATTACAACAGCATCATTACTATTTAGTCGATTAAACTCTATTTGTACTTCTTCAGAATAATTAATTAGGTTACCATCGTTTGGTTCATCTTTGATCTGCAAAACTGGATTAAACTGTTCCTTATAGAGGTCAACAAATTCAATTGTATGTCCATTTAATCTTGCTCCGTTTGAAAATGCCTCAGCTACTTTGCCTGTCAATGAATCTGATCTTGGGTGACAAAGTACAACAAGAATATTCATTAATTTTCCTTAAAATTTATAGTATAATTAATATGTTACTTAAAGTTCTTAATGTAACTGCGCCCTTACTAAGTATCCTTCAATTTGTTCTTCACCTAGGGCTCTAAGAGCCTCTAATGTGTGCATTCCTTTAATTAGTACGAAACGCTTACCATCAGCCCTGACTCTTATTGGTACAATATCTTCCCCATTTAATATTCCTTCAGCCAATTCTGTAACCTTGGATTCTTCCAGTAGTTTAATTCTTTTTACTGGTACATAAATATCAGTTATGTTGAACTTCTGTTTTTGCAGCATGCCAAATCCCCCTTAAGAAAAATGATACTATTTCTTACTTAAATTCAACTAGTAAATTGTTTTGATTGTTTTTAAAAATGTTAAACCAGCTATGTACCAACCGGAAGAGCAGATTTTTCTTTTATAGGTAAATGAATTAATGCAGCAAAAATAGCCAAACCAATGTCGATTAGCCACACTATTGTGTATTCGCCAGTCATCTGGAAGAAATAACCTCCAAAGTATGCTCCAAAAAACGCGCCAATATTATGGGAGAATAGCGTAATTCCAAATAAAGTGGCTAGATACTTTGGCCCAAACATTTTACCAACTAATGCTGCTGTTGCCGGAACTGTGGAGAGATAGGTAAACCCAAGAGCAGCTGAAAAAAGCATTATTGAAGTAACATCTTTTGGACTAAGTAGAAATAGAATTACTATTATTGCACGTGCTCCGTATATATATGACAAAAATATTTTCATGCT
>Ga0209816_1002185_pt1 | contig 14034 bp, 10 predicted proteins | sample CoawatmetaG01DNA_FD_187509 | JGI IMG/M metagenome (GOLD analysis project Ga0209816, IMG submission 187509) | Marine microbial communities from the West Antarctic Peninsula - Coastal water metaG017-DNA (SPAdes) (version 2) | ecosystem: Environmental > Aquatic > Marine > Coastal ... | reverse complement strand
CAGTGACGATTTATGAGTCTATGCCGGCGCTGATTGATGTCAGTGATCCCTTTCCCTACGACGAATATGTGTTTGTCTTGGAGGGCGAGGTGACGCTGATTTCCCTAGAGGGTGACAAGCAGACTCATCGGCAGGGGGACAGCTTCCTGGTGCCCAAAGGGTGGCGAGGCACCTGGGACATGCCGGTCAAATACCGCGAGATGATTGTCGTGGAGACCAAGGCCTGGGTGGCCTCTGGGGAGTAGTTCCTGATGAAGAGAACCATTACCCGGCGCGATTTTCTTAATGGTGCTGCACTGTCAGTGGCGGCGATAGCGACGGCACCCTATCGCTCGCAGCCATTGCACGCGGCTGTTGGTAAGGCGACTGATTACTACCCGCCGCTGCTTAACGGCATGCGTGGTAGCCATAAAGGTTCATTCGAGGTAGCTCATGCCCTGGTAATGCAGGGGCAGCGCTCCAGCGAATATGAGCGGATAGACGATGAATACGACCTGGTCGTGGTAGGCGGCGGCATCAGCGGGCTGGCCGCAGCCTATCTGTACAGAAAGCAGATGGGCGCCAACGCCAAAATTCTCGTGCTGGATAACCACGACGACTTTGGTGGTCATGCCAAGCGCAATGAGTTTGATGTCGACGGGAAGATGCTGCTCGGTTTTGGCGGCAGCATAAACCTGGAGCAGTCTGCCATGAGTCCGGCTGCATACCAGCTATTGGAAGAGATTGGTGTTGATTTCAAAGCGCTACAGGATGCCGGCGCGTCGGACTATGCATTGTCTAATGACGAGGCGCCCTTTGGGCTTTACCTGGGCGCAGATCAGTACGGTAAAGGCCAGATTGTTACAGGCACTTGGAGCAAGGCACTGTCGGGCGCGGGAGAGTACCGCACCACGATCGGATCGCTGAACCTGTCCGCAGATGACAAGGGCAAACTGATCAGCCTGATAGCTGGCGAGAAAGACTACCTTGCTGATATACCCCTACAAGATAAAGACCGTTACTTGCGCAACACCAGTTACGCAAGTTTCCTGCGTGATCGGATCGGGCTTTCCCCTGGCGGCTGCAAGCTCACTGAGCCGTGGGTGAGCGCGATTTATGGCGTTGGCATAGAGAGCGTGTCAATCATGGAAGCGCTAAGCTTCGGTGCACCGGGCATGAACGCACTGGGGTTGCGAGATTCTTTGACGCAACCCGAAGAAACAGAAGACCCAAACCAGTACCGCTACCCGATGTTTCCCGATGGCAATGCTTCAGTGGCCAGGTTGTTGGTGCGCAAACTGATTCCACAGGTGGCGCCGGGTAATAGCATGCAGGATGTGGTTACCGCACGGTTTGACTATTCACAGCTGGACTGTGAAAGCTCCCCAGTGCGCCTGCGCTTAAATAGCACGGTCGTTAACGTCGCTAATCGAGGCGATGACGCGGTTGATGTCAGTTACGTTAGTAACGGCAGGGCCATTCAGGTAAGAGGCAAACACTGCATTCTTGCGGGCTATAACGGCATGATTCCACACCTGTGTCCGGAATTGCCCAAGGCGCAAAAAGAAAATCTGGCGTATGGCGTTAAAGTGCCGTTTATCTGGGCCAATGTCCTGCTGAAAACCGGCGCGGCTGTGCGACAAGGCGGTGTATCAGTGTACCAGGCACCCGGCAGTTTTTTCGAGCTAGTTGCGCACGCTCCGCCTGTGGCATTGGGTGGCTATGAGGCGTCTGCTGGGCCAGATGAACCCATGCTGATGTTCATGGGGCACATGCCTGCACCAAAAGGTGACGGTAGCCAGACTGCGCGGGATCTGTGTCGCCTCGGTAGACACAGGCTGCTGACGACATCATTCTCCGACTATGAACAGGCCATCCGCCAGCAGCTTACCGGTATGTTTAGCGGATACGGTTTTGACGCAGACCGTGATATTCAAGCCATAACCGTGAACCGCTGGTCTCATGGGTATGCTTACGAATACATGGAATTGTACGACCCAGACTGGGCCCAGGGGCAGGCGCCCCATGAACTGGGTCGCAAACCGATTGGCCGCATCAGTATTGCCAACTCCGACTCTGAGGCTTATGCCTATGTGCAGGCAGCAATCGATGCGGCGATTCGAGCAGTAGGTGAAGTGGTGGCATGAGCCTACTACAGTACAGGGTACTTAACGGGTGGCCGCTTTTTTTCCTGATAGCTGTGTTGACCTTGACCGCTATGATGGCGGGTCTGATTCTAATCGGTGTACAAACACCAGAAGCTACGGTAGACCTGATTCGACTCTCTGTGCAGATCGCTTCGCCCTGGATCTTTGTCGCGTTTGTCACTTCACCCCTGGTACAACTTTTCCCCGGCAGCATGTCGAAATGGCTTGCGCGTAACCGCCGCTACGTCGGGTTATCTTTTGCTGCCGGATTCGGCTGGCAGGCAATTTTCATTGCAGTATTACTGACTAAGTATCCATCCTATTACTGGGAGGTTTTACATAACGCGACTGACCTTTCCCTGCGTATTGTTAGCTATATATTTTTACTTGCCTTAACCGTCACTTCATTTTTTCCGGTGCGCCGAAAGATGCGTCCTGAGCATTGGCGCCGGTTGCACCTGGCGGGTATCTGGTACTTCTGGGCGGCGATCTGGGCGAGCTATGCCCCCGCAGCTTTGAGCAGCGACGCCAAGGCGATTCACATTGTTTACTTCGTCCTGGGTTTGCTTGTGCTTTTCATTCGCATTGTTGCCTACCAGAGAACTCGAGCTGGCAAGTCCATTCACAAAACTACCGGCCGCGATCAAAGTCGTGGCTCTGGAAAATGTCAGGAGCATGTACTGTGATACATTCGATCGGTGAGATCCCCGCCGAAGCGGCGAAGCGCTATGGCGACTGCACTGCTCTCGTCTTGCCGGACAGAAAGTTGTCGTTCAGCGAACTGGATGCACTGACTAATCGTTGTGCCAATGCGCTGGTTAATCTGGGGGTAAAGCCCGGCGATCGGGTGACCCTCTATTCCGGTAACTGCTGGGAGTGGATAGTCAGTTACTACGGTGCGCTCAAAATCGGCGCGGTGATTAACCCTATCAACGTAATGCTGACCCCGGGTGAAGTAGAATTCGTGGCTAACGACTGCGGCGCCAGTGTGATTATTGCCTCATATGAGAAAGCGCTCCCTCTACAGGATGTGAAAGAGAAGTCGAAGGTGAGGGAACTGATTGCCTTTGGCGACGAATCGCTGCCTGAAGGCATGCTGTCTTTTAATGAATTGCTGGAACGGAGCGATGACTCATTTCAGGCAGGTGAGATCGACTCCGACTCTCTGTCTACCATCGGCTATACCTCGGGCACTACCGGGCATCCGAAAGGCGCTTGCCTGTCGCACCGCAATATTCTGCTGAATGTAGCCATGACGGCACTGATGCACCAACGGTGCGAGCGAGACATCGTCGTTACCGCATTACCCTGTCCCCACGTTTACGGCAACGTAGTGATGAGCGGAGCCATACAGAATGGTATGACCCTGGTGCTGCATCCAGCCTTTGAGGAAAAGGCGATTATGCAGAGTATCCAGGAGCACAAGGCGACCCTGTTCGAAGGGGTGCCTACCATGTACCTATTTATGCTCAATCACCCGGAGCTCGATAATTACGACCTGTCCTCATTGCGCTGCTGCACTGTCGGTGGCCAGACTATGCCGGTCCCTAAAATGGAAGAGGTAGAGCAGCGCTTTGGCTGCCCGCTGATTGAGCTGTGGGGCATGACTGAAATAGGGGGTTTAGGGACAACCTTTGCTTCCAACGGCCCGATCAAACATGGTTCGATCGGTGTTGCGCTGCCTTACACCGAGGCGAGGATCGCCGATACTGAGGATGCTGAAAAGACCCTGCCGGCTGGGGAGGTTGGAGAACTGATGATTAGGGGCGGCATTGTCATGCAGGGCTACTACGGCAACGAACAAGCCACACGCGATACGATCGAGGCCGATGGCTGGCTGCATACCGGAGATGTGGCCTCCATGGATGAAGACGGCTGTGTGTTCATCGTCGATCGCAAGAAAGATATGATTCTTACCGCTGGTTTTAACGTGTACCCCGCCGAGATTGAACGGGTCGTGGCCGGCCACCCCGACGTGGCCCTGGTGGCGGTGGGCAGTATTCCCGATGCAGTGAAGGGGGAGCTGGCCAAGGCCTACATAGTACCGAAAACGGGTGCCGCCCCGGATGCGGATGACATCATGGCCTACTGCCGCGAGCACCTGGCTGCCTACAAGGTGCCCCGTGCTGTGCAGTTTGTCGAGGACTTACCCAAGACCAGCACCGGTAAGGTGATGCGCCGCGAATTAAAAACACTAGATCACAATACTTGATAAGAGAGATTGATATGAAAATTGATACCGATTTTGCAATGACCATCAATGGCCAGAGCGTTACCACTGAAAATACTCTGCCGGTTTATAACCCTGCGACCAGAAGCGAATTTGCTCAGGTTCCCAATGCCTCGAAGGCGCAGCTTAATGAAGCTGTCAGTGCGGCGCGTCAGGCGCAGCGTAGCTGGAAAACGACATCGCTTGAGGAGCGCCAGGCGGCGATGGAGCGCTTTGCGGATCTGCTTGAGGAGAATGCGGAGGGCATGATGGCACTCCTCACTCGCGAGCAGGGCAAGCCTCGGGCAGGCGCTGAGTGGGAGGTGTTTGGCTCGGCGACCTGGTTGCGGGCGGTCGCCACCCAGAGGCTGCCGGATGAAATAGTGGAAGAGACTGATGAGCGGCGCGTTGTGACCCGATTTACCCCAGTAGGTGTGGTCGGTGCGATTGTTCCCTGGAACTTTCCCATTCTACTGGCGATTTGGAAGATTGCCCCTGCGCTCATGGCCGGGTGCACCGTAGTCCTGAAGCCGTCTCCCTATACACCGTTATGTGACCTGAAAATGGTTGAGTTGGCACAGCAGGCGTTTCCCGCGGGTGTGTTGAGTGCGGTCAGTGGTGGTGATGATCTGGGCAAGTGGATCACAGCTCACCCTGATATCAATAAGGTGGCATTTACCGGATCGACGGAGACAGGTAGACATGTGATGCGCTCAGCAGCCGATACTATTAAGCGTGTGACGCTAGAACTGGGAGGTAATGATCCCGCCATCGTGCTGCCCGATGTCGACGCCAAGGCCATTGCCCCCGAATTGTTCTGGGCCGCTTTTCAAAACAACGCCCAATTCTGTAACGTCACCAAGCGCCTGTATGTGCACGAGGACGTCTATGATGATGTGCGAGATGCACTGGTCGAATTCATCGACGCCAACATCAAGGTCGGCGACGGTACCGCCGCAGACACGGATCTTGGCCCGATTCAAAACTCCATGCAATACGGCAAGGTCAAAGATTACTTCGCGGACTGCCATGCCAATGGCTATCGGTTTGCCGTTGGTGGAGAAATCGATGAGAACGCGACGGGGTGGTTTGTGCCGGTATCTCTAGTTGATAACCCGCCGGATGATTCCCGAATTGTGCGGGAAGAGCCCTTCGGCCCGATATTGCCCCTGTTGAAATGGTCAGATGAGGACGATGTAATAGCCCGCGCCAATGACACCATCTATGGTCTGGGTGCTTCGGTATGGGGTGAAGACCTCGAAGCGGTTGAGCGCATTGGCAGCCAACTTGAAGCGGGCACTGTTTGGCTGAATGAGGTGCACCAGTACTCACCCTTTCAGGCCTTTGGTGGCCATAAGCAATCCGGGTTGGGCTGTGAGAACTCCCTGCACGGCTTGATGGAATACACCAACTGGCAGACGACAACGCTGAACAAGCTGGCAAGCTGAGCTAATGGGTAGCTAATGGAGCTAATGGGGACAGATTTATTTTCCGTCCTAACATTAGCTTCATGTTCCTGCCCTCACCAACGAAATCGAGTTGCGTACCCGTCAGCGCATTGAGCATCGTTTGCCCGGACGTCCTAGAAAGCTAGAAAAATCAATCTGTCCCCTTTAATAAAGGTGTTTATTGTGGAAATTAGATTTCGATCCATTACATTAGCCGCAGCTTTGCTGGTACTGGGAGGGCTGTCGTCACCCCTGAGGGCACAGCCAGCCGATTATGTATTCAAAAACGCCAAAGTCTATACATTGAATTCAACGAGCCCCTGGACTGAAGCGGTTGCTGTTCGCGGTAACAAAATCGCCTATGTGGGTGATAATTCGGGGCTGGCTACCTTGATGTCAGCCAAGACACAGGTGATCGACCTTGAGGGTAGAATGGTCTTGCCCGGGTTTATTGATACCCACGCGCACCCTGTTTTTGCAGCGGCGGTGGCCCATGGTTTTAGCCTGCCAACAGATGGGGCCATAGAGGACTGGCTCAAAATCATTAAAGACTATGCGGATGAAAACCCTCAACTTAAAGCGCTCTATGGCCAGGGTTTTTTGGCGGCAACCTTTGGGGTTAATGGTCCAAATAAATCGATGCTGGATGAGATTGTTGCCGATAGGCCGGTCGTGCTAATGGATGAAGGTGCACATAGTGCCTGGGTTAACTCAAAGGCTTTCGAATTGGCCGGTATCACCAAAGATTCCGCTGACCCTGTACCTGGAAAGCATTTTTACAAGCGTGACGCAGAAGGTGAGCTGACCGGCTGGTGCCTGGAAGCCATGACCTTTATGCCCATGATGGAAAAATTGGGAATACTAAGTGAGAGCACTATTGACGAAGGTGCCGATAAGGTTTTTTCCATGTTTAGTCAATTTGGAATAACCACGATATATGATGCCGGTTTTTTTCAGTTTGAGCATTTCTCCTATCCCGCTGTGCGTCAATTGGAAAAGAGTGGTCGCTTACCGTTTCGCCTGATCGCTTCAAATATGATCCAGAGCACCGCCCATGTTGATTCTGCGATTGAAACCTTAAAAGCCTATCAACAACAGTACAGCTCTGAGCTTATACAGCCTCGCGTGATGAAGATTCATAATGATGGTACCAAAGAGATCTCTACCGCTGCGCAATTTGAGGACTATGAAAATCAACCCGGCAATAAGGGCAGTGTTTTGCTGGGCGGTGAAAAATTACAGCAATTTGTTGTCGATATAGATGCCGCAGGTTTTGATGTCCATATTCATGCCATTGGTGATAGGGCGGTTGATGAGGCCTTGGATGCGTTTGAGGCTGTAAGAAAAGCTAACCCCACCAGTAAGAATCGCTATTCAATTAGTCATACTGAGTTAGTCCGCGATCAGGACTTAAAGCGTCTTGCAGAGCTGAATGTCGTTGCTCAAACAACACCCTACTGGTTTGCGACCGATGGTGTTGTCGAGCTTAAATCCGTGGGTGAGTTGCGAGCTGGTAAGCTCTATCGTTTCCGAAAAATCATAGACTCCGGTGGGCGAGTTACTTTTGGTAGTGATTTTTATGGGCCTATTAGTGGCGATTATTACGGTGTTGCCCCTGTTCTAAATATGGAAATGGGGATGACACGTCAATATCCGGGTGAAAAATCCATGCCGGTTACACCGCCAGTCAATGCCTTACTGACTTTGGAAGAAATGATTCGCGGTTATACCCTGGATGCAGCTTATCAGCTGAATATGGAGTCTGAACTCGGCTCAATCGAAGAGGGCAAGCTTGCCGATTTAATTGTTGTCGATAAAAACCTGTTTGCTTTGGATACTTATGATATTCACAAAGCAAAAGTCGACATGACAATGATGAACGGAAAAATGATCTATCAGCGCCCGCTACTCAAGGAGCAGCTATAGAATGAGCTAATGGGGACAGATTTATTTTTCGTCCTAAGATAAGCTTTATGTTCCTGCACCCACCAAGGAAATCGAGTTGCGTACCCGTCAGCGCATTGAGCATGCGTTTGCCCGGATGTCCTAGAAAGCTAGAAAAATAAAGCTGTCCCCTTTAATCTTAAATCTATCCAATTAGATCAAAAGTGCCTTAGTGTGAGACATGAAGCATGAATATAGAAGTCGTTACGCATCCAGCGAAAGAGCCAACCAATAGGCCAGCTCTTCTGTTTGTCCATGGCGTCTGTCATGGGGCCTGGTGCTGGGAAGAGTTTTATATGCCGTTTTTCGCGGAGCAGGGATGGGACTGTTACGCCTTGAGCCTGCGAGGGCACTGTGGCAGTGATGGCAGAGAGAACCTTGATAGTTTTGGCTTGGACGATTATGTTGCTGATGTACTGCAGGTAATTGAGCAGGAAGGGATACACCCGATTGTGGTAGGGCACTCTATGGGCGGTGGTATCACACAGCTGCTAATGACACGTCATCCTGAAAAGATAGCTGCCGCGGTATTGCTTGCCTCAATGCCCTCCGGTGGGCTGACCCTCATAGAAATGCTAGGTGTACTAAAATATCCGTTAGGAATAATAGCGTTGATTAAGCTGCTTATGGGAAGAGGTATAACCCCTAAAGAGGCTATGCGCTTATCGTTTGTGTCAAACAGAGTCACCCAGAATCAGGCCATTAAATACGCAGCGCTGCTTCAGCCAGAATCCCGTAGGGCTCTTCACGAAATTGCAAATTTGAGCGTACCTGCTGGCAAGGTGGATGTGCCGCTGTTTGTTATTGGCTCTAGTCAAGATATCATTTTTCGGCAGCCCGCGGTTTTACGCACAGCTGCTCATTTTGGCACTGAGGCAGTGGTTTTGGACAAAGGCTGTCACAACCTGATGGACGATTTTGACTGGCGTGAAAGTGCTGGACATATTCAGCGCTGGTTGTCGGAACAGATTCAGGCTGCTGAGTAAGCTGTAAGCGCCCTTATATCGACTCCGTTGGTTATTTTTTCGGCCCGTAGAACATTAACCAGTTTGCCCCGTCGTCTATCTTCGACTTTCACGTTTCAGGGTAGCAACGCTTCCAACGAACAGCGCGAGGGCAATGCGGTCGGGGTGCCTCCAACGTAAAAGTGCCGCTGTGCAGTTTCTTGAGTATTGTTATTCCCCCCCCTGCTGAAGGCATCGCTTGGGACCACTAATGGGCACAGATTTATTTTTCGTCCTAAGATAAGCTTCATGTTCCTGCACCCGCCAACGAAATCGAGTTGCGTACCCGTCAGCGCATTGAGCATGCGTTTGCCCGGATGTCCTAGAAAGCTAGAAAAATAAATCTGTCCCCTTTAATCCGATAGTCGTTTTAGCGCGGATTCTGCTGTTGGCATAAAATCGATGAAGACCTTGGCGCCGTTATCCCATTGTCCTTGAACTGCGGCGCGGGTGGCGGCCAGTTGCGCCGCCTCTTGTTATTTACGACAGGATCTAATAAAGTATACTATTCAGAATCGTCAACAAACTAAGCATGCGTGCCCCCGCAGGCTGACATCAGCCCTCATGCCGCTAGCTTCGGTGGATTACTGTTATTGGTGGTTGTCAGACTCGCTGTCCGCTTCAGGGCAGCGATGTCATCCTAAGTGCGAGATACACAAAACGCTGCAAACGGACCTATTTATAAAGCCATAGAAGTATTACTGGAACTGGTATGGAAATGTCAAAAAACGAAAACATGTTGCGATCCATGCTGGAGAAACAGCGAACGGCATTTCTCAGCGACGGTTTTCCCAGCGCCGAGACCAGGATTGACCGCATAGATCGGGTCAAGGATATTCATATCCGCTACAAGGATCGAATTGTTGAGACGCTGGCTTCGGATTTTGGCGGTCGACCTGCAGGCCAGTCTCTTGCAACGGACGTGCTCACTACCGTGATAGAAGTTAAGGAAACGCGGGGGAAAATTCGGCGGTGGATGAAACCGCAGCGGCGCAAGACACCATTGTTTATGCGCCTGACCGGTGGCAGGGCGGAACTCCAGTTTCAACCCTTAGGGGTGGTGGGCAATATCTCGCCCTGGAACTTCCCAGTGGCTTTGGCATTTTCGCCCGCCATAGGGGCGCTGGCAGCTGGCAACCGGGTCATGCTGAAGCCTTCAGAAGCGACACCGCAAACGTCTGAGTTGATCAAGGAAATGGTAGAAAGTGCCTTCGACCCTGCTGAGATGGCTGTGGTCACTGGTGGCGTGGATGTCGCGCAGGGGTTTAGTCAGCTGCCCTTCGATCACCTCGTGTTTACCGGGGGTCCGGAGATCGCAAAACACGTGATGCGTTCTGCGGCGGACAACTTGGTGCCTGTGACCCTGGAATTGGGTGGTAAGTGCCCGGTTGTGGTCGGCTCCTCAGCCGATATAAAGATGGTTGCTGACCGGGTTATTGCAACCAAGACATTGAACAGCGGGCAGTTATGCCTCACACCAGACTACATCTTTCTGCCTGAGGGCACGGCAGAGTCCTTCGTCCAGGAGGCATATAAGGTTCTTGGCAAATGTTACGAGTCGTTGCTGGATAACCCGGATTACACAGCGGTGATTAATGAGCGACACTGGGAGCGGCTGAAGGGCTATATTGACGATCTGGAAAAACGCGGTACGCGTGTTGAGATTTTCAATCCAGCCAATGAATCTTTCGACAGTCCGGACAAGCACAAGTTACCTTTTATGCTGCCGATCGAACCTGATGATGAATCGCTAATCATGCAGGATGAGATTTTCGGCCCCATGCTGTCGATCAAGACCTACCACTCACTGGATCAGGTCATCGATTTTATCAATAACAAGCCCCGGCCCTTGGCGCTCTATTATTTTGGCAAGGACAAAGGTGAAATTGAAACGCTTTGTCAGCGTACAACTTCTGGTGGTATAACAATCAATGATTGTGGGCAACACGTGGCCTGCTCGGACCTGCCTCTGGCGGGTGTGGGTAACAGCGGAATGGGCGCCTATCACGGCCATCATGGCTTTTTGCAGTTTAGCCACAGCAAGGCTGTGTATCGGCAGGGTTTGCTAAGCATGGGTAAGATAATGAGGCCTCCCTACGGCACACGAAAGGTCAAGATTTTTGAGTCTATGATCAAGTAGCGCGTGCTGTGCTTGCCCTAGATGCTGGCGGTCGGCGTTTCCGTATCTGTGCTGCGCTGGCGCGCATGGAGCTTAAGGCTCTGGTGTCGATCCTGACCGAAGAGTGGGCGAGCGAATCTCTACTTAATAAAGATGTTTATTATGGGAATGGCGTGTCGATCCATTTTCAAGGCGGTTTATGTAATCTTGTTTTGAGTTCACAGTATTGACCAGGCTACATTTGGATTCTCTTAATTAGCTGCTCGCACGTTTTTTTGTTGAAGTATTTTGGCGGCGCATAATTGATATGGCACTCCTTTAGAGCGCTTTTCGCCAGGCTTGGAATATCCTCGCTTTTGATCACATCCAGTTGTTCAGGGATTTCCAGTTGTTTCGACAAGGTCCTTACTGCGTCAATGAATGCACGAGACAACGCGGTGTCGGAATCAGTGGATTTACCCAGGTCCGAGTTGCCCAGGTTTAAGCTGCGTGCAATCTCCGCAAGACGGTGTTCCGCCGCTCCGGAAGATGCCTCCAGCACGTGGGGCAGTACAACCGCGTTGGCCAGGCCATGCGGTACGTGGTAATTCTCCCCGAGCCGATGGGCAATGGCGTGCACATAGCCCACCAGCGGCGTAAAGCAGGCCAGCCCCGCATAGGTTGAAGCGATGGCCATATTCATTCTCGCGTTAAGATCCTGGCCGTTCTGGTAAGCCCGTGGCAAATAGTCGAAGATGAGTTTGATAGCCAGTAGAGCGTAGCGATCAGATTCCTGCGTTGCCCGGCGGGAGATATAGGCTTCGATCGCATGGGTCAGGGCATCCATTCCGCTGGCGGCGGTCACTGCTGGCGGCATGGTGGTCATAAAGGTCGGATCAAGGGCTGCGGCCAGTGGCATATGGCGGCTGCCGCCCAATCCCCCCTTGTGTTGTTTCACGGGGTCGGTAAGAACTGCGCCGGGAGAGACCTCTGAGCCGGTGCCAGCAGTAGTGGGTATAACGAACAGCGGGGCTGGCCAGTTTTTGCACTTGTTCAGGCCAACCAGTTCACCGATGTCTTTGTGGTTGGTCATGCATGCGGCGATGCCTTTGGCGCAGTCCATGCTGGAGCCACCGCCAATGGCCAGTACAGAGTCACAGTTATTCTCGCGCGCAATTTCAACACCTGCCCTCACATGGTCAAATGTTGGGTCGGGGTCTACCTCGCCATAGGTTGTGGTGGTTATACCGAGTTCCTGTAACCGGGAGGAAATCGGCGCGACGAGGTCAAGGTCGATCAGTATTTGATCCGTGACCAGCAGAATGTTTTTGTTGTCCACGCCGGCAATATAGTCGCACAGTTGGTTTGTGCTGCCTTCTCCGCAGAACAGCAGGGGTTGTCGGCGCGTCATGCGGGCCAAAACCGGTGAGATCAGCAATGCATAGCTTTTTAAAAGGGCCGATTTGATGGGTGACATGTTATTCATTTCCTCTGCGATGCTGGCGGTCCACCCTGTGTAAGCCTCCTCAGTATTTTGCGATGTTATAGCTTCACTGAAGTGACTTACAAGTTTGTGCTCGTTTTATTTTCTTGCCCTTTTAAATAGTATACTTTATTATAAAATCAACATGCAATGATTGAAAGCTGAGCTCATGCAGGTTTCGGTCAGTAAATAGAACCTCGAGAGAATACCTATTATGGAACTAAATGATCTGATACTCGTTAGTACCGATGACCACATCTGTGAACCCCCCACGGTATTCGATAACTACAACGGCAAATACAAGGATCAAATGCCGCAGGTGGGAACCGACAGTAGTGGCATAGATGCCTGGGAGTTCAATGGCAGGCGCATGCCCAATCTCGGTTTGAACGCCGTTGTCGGACGCCGCCCGGAAGAATATGGCGTGGAACCTTGCGCCTTCAGCCAGTTACGCAAGGGTTGCTATGACGTGCACGCGCGGGTGGACGACATGAGCGCTAACGGCGTGCTGGGTAGCCTGAACTTCCCCCAGTTTGTTAACAATGGCTTGGCGTTGAAATGTGATGATCAGAAATTATCTTTCGCGGCGGTCAAAGCCTATAACGATTGGCACATCGACGAGTGGGCCGGAGCCTATCCGGGGCGCTTCATCCCTACCGCGATCGTGCCCATCTGGGATATGGAAGCCGCTGTAGAGGAGGTGAAACGTGTCAAAGCGAAAGGGTGTAATGCGATAAATCTCCTTCCCGTGCCAAACCGGGAAGGTCTGCCAAGTTGGAATACGGGTGCCTGGGATCCTCTGCTGGCAGTGTGCGAAGATCTCGAGGTCGTTATCAATCTGCATATCAATGATGCCACCCTGGCTACCCCGTCACCGGAGTCCCCGGTTGATGTGTTCATTACTAATATGCCGGTTACTCTATTCAACACGGCTTCAGACATCGTCTGGTCGCCTATTTGTCGCAAGTTCCCAAATATCAAGTTTGCACTGTCTGAAGGCGGGGCAGGTTGGGTGCCACACTGGAAGGAGCGTGCTGACTTCACCTATAGACACCACAGCGCGTGGACGCATCAGGACTTTGGCGACATGCTGCCCAGCGAAGTGTTCGAGCGCAATTTCTTTACCTGCTTCATCCAGGACCGTGTCGCCATCGAAAACCGGGCTAGAGTTGGTATCAACAATATGACCTGGGAGTGTGACTATCCTCACTCCGACTGTACCTGGCCAAAATCACCGGAAATTGCACACCCTGACTTCGCCGGTTGCTCTGACGAGGAGATCAACAAGATCACCCACCTCAACGCCATGAAGTTGTATCAATTCGACCCGTTCAAACATATGACCAGGGAAGAGAGTACCGTGGGAGCTTTACGTGCAAAGGCCGCTCATGTCGACCTGAGCTTTCTGAATTCAGAGGGTGTGATCGATACTAACAAAGGTGGCGGCGTTCCGACTATGGGCGAGATATCGAAGACTATTGCAGAGGCTTATGCAGCCGACAGTTGGGCAGATTTGAGTAATTAGCGCTGATTGATCTCTGCCCGCGAGCGGCCGTTTTCGCTTCTGGAGAAATCTAAGAAGGTTTTTTGTACTAGTGTACTAGTGTACTAGTGCTTGTCAGGATGCTAGCAACCGTCTCCATCAGGGTCTGATTGGACCCGGAGACAAGTTAAATCCGCTCGATGATTATAGCCGGCGCCATGCCACCGGCTGCACACATG
>Ga0209816_1002181_pt1 | contig 14062 bp, 17 predicted proteins | sample CoawatmetaG01DNA_FD_187509 | JGI IMG/M metagenome (GOLD analysis project Ga0209816, IMG submission 187509) | Marine microbial communities from the West Antarctic Peninsula - Coastal water metaG017-DNA (SPAdes) (version 2) | ecosystem: Environmental > Aquatic > Marine > Coastal ... | reverse complement strand
GAGGTACGCTGCAAATATTTTATGGAACGGAAATACTCATGACGAACCGTGACTCTGATGACCATGGCGTTATAAGAACAGACTTTCCCGGTGGATGGCAGGATGATCAAGTGAATGCTTTTTCTGGAAAGGGTCTTACCAGTCAGCAACTAGAAGCGCAAAGTTGGATAAAATTATTATCGAAAATTAGAAGAGATAGTCGGGCATTACACTCCGGCGAGCTCCTGCATTATATACCTAATAGCGAAGTCTACGTGTACTTCAGATCATTTGAACTTGAACGGATCATGGTAGTGGCAAATAGAAACGAAATATCTAAAGAATTGAATGTGGCAAGATACAGTCAAGGTATTGATGGTTCGAAAACAGGTTTAAACTTAATCACAGGAGAAACCATCAATTTATTAGATGGATTGACAGTCGGACCCATGGAAACCTTAATTATTGAATTGAAGTGATGAATAGATCTAAACTCATAGGGATCATTGTTTTAAATATTATGCTGGGTTCGTGTAACTTTTCTAATGATTTCAGTGGGAGTGATCATCAGGGTATTGCATGGGATACGATAGAGGGTCCTGCTAAGGGCGTATTGTTGCAGACGGATGAACTCGTAAGTGCTTATATTTCTAACAGGCCCTTACAGGTTTGGTTGCCTTCTAACTATGACTCTAAACGTAAACATGCAGTATTATATATGTATGATGGCCAAATGCTGTTTGACGCTTCGAACGCATGGAACCATAAGGAATGGCGCGTAGACGAGGTCATAGACAGTTTAATGGGGTTGAACGAAATACTGCCGACCATAGTGGTAGCACTTCATAACGGCGGTCAGCAGCGGAGTTTCGAGTACTTTCCTCAGAAACCTTACAACGAATTAAATGTCGCTTTTTCAGATTCTATGATGGCTGACATATCGAAGGATTACAGTTCAGATGGTGTTTTTAATGTTAAAAGCGACGACTATCTTTCTTATATCATTGAAGAGGTAATGCCCGTTATAAATGAATCGTTCCATGTCAATGAAGATAAAAGCGCTACTGTAATTGCAGGGAGCTCCATGGGTGGTCTAATGAGTATGTATGCTATAGGAGAGTATCCCAACATTTTCGGATCGGCTATATGCATGAGCACACACTGGCCTGGCGGCTACGCTCCAAACGCAGATGCGCCTAAAGTATTTCAATCCTATATCGCTGATAACATCAAGCAGGATAGAGTAGGGAAGATCTATTTCGACTACGGTACAGAAACCTTAGATGAGATGTATGAGCCGTTTCAAATGCAGGTAGATAGCATTCTAGAATTGAACGGATTTCAAAAAGATGTTAACTGGAGCACTAAAAAGTTTCAAGGGGCTGCTCACGACGAGTTAAGTTGGGCGAAGAGATTATATATTCCCTTGTTGTTTGCTTTGAAGAAACAACGTTAACGTTTAGATCAAAAAAAAGCTAAGTAATCCCGGATTTTTTTTTAACACTCTTACTCAGTTAAAAATGATCAATGATTGAATTTAACGTGGACGAAGGACGCATTATTGAGGTGGCAAGCGCGTCATTCATATGGTAGTAGCCCCCTATATCAGCAGGTTTCCCTTGCACGGCGATCAACTCTTCGATAATTTTAGTTTCGTTTTGTGTAAGCGCTTCAGAGAGTGGGGTGAATTGTGCTTTTAATTCGGCATGGTCATTTTGACTTGCCAATTCTTGTGCCCAATACATGGCCAAATAATAATGGGACCCACGATTATCAATTCCACCTATTCTTCGCGTTGGACTCTTGTCAGTATCTAAAAATTTAGAGGTTGCATCGTCTAATGTTTTTGAAAGAATAGCCGCCTTACGATTACCATCCTTTTCTGCGAAGTGTTCTAAGCTTACTCCTAGTGCAAGGAATTCGCCTAAGCTGTCCCATCGCAAATAGTTTTCCGCAGTCAATTGTTGGACATGCTTTGGTGCAGAACCACCTGCGCCAGTTTCAAAAAGTCCGCCACCGTTCATAAGCGGTACGATAGACAGCATTTTTGCTGAAGTTCCTACTTCAAGAATCGGAAATAAATCTGTGAGATAGTCACGCAGTACGTTACCACTGACAGAGATCGTATCTAAGCCCTGAACAATACGCTCTAAGCTGAAAATAGTGGCTTCATTTGGTGCCATAATAAAGAGGTCTAAACCATCTGAATCATGCAAAGGGAGGTACATCTGAACCTTTTTAATAATCTGTGCGTCGTGAGCTCGTGTTTCGTCGAGCCAGAATACAGCTGGATTTCCTGTGGCACGTGCTCTCCTAATGGCTAGCGCTACCCAATCCATAATAGGTGCATCCTTTACTTGACACATACGGAAGATGTCACCAGCTTCCAGAGTTTGTGAGAGTACAGCTATCCCATTGACCAAAACGTCGACGGTACCTGCTGTATCTAGTTGGAATGTCTTATCGTGCGATCCGTATTCTTCCGCCTTCTGCGCCATTAAACCGACATTACTGACACTTCCCATTGTAGTTGGGTCAAGTGCACCATTTTCTTTACAGAAATCTATAGTGGCTTGATAAATTCCGGAATAGCAACGGTCCGGTATAACAGCTTTAGTGTCTTTCCCTTTTCCTTCCTTATCCCACATCTGGCCAGAGGTTCTGATCATGGCAGGCATGGAAGCATCAATAATAACATCGCTTGGGATATGTAGATTGGTGATTCCTTTGTCAGAGTTTACCATGGCTAAACCTGGACCATTTGCAATGGCAGCATCGAGTGCATGCTCAATTTCAGTTCTCTTATCTTGAGATAGGGTCGCGATTTTAGCATACACATCACCAAGTCCGTTACGGACATCAACGCCTAGCTCACGGAATTCAGTAGAATAGGTATCAAATACTCCTGCGAAGAATACTTCTACGCAAGCCCCGAATATGATGGGGTCACTGACCTTCATCATGGTAGCTTTCATGTGCAGGGAGAACAAAACATCTTGCTCTTTGGCCTCTTTAATTTGCGCTGCTAAAAACTTCTTAAGCGTTGACATGCTCATGCTAGCAGCATCGATGATTTCACCTTTCTGCAAGGCTATTCCATCTTTTAGCACCGCAGTTGTCCCATCATTCTTGCGCAATACTATAGAAGCGACTCCTGCTTCAGATAAAGTGGTGCTCACCTCTGATCCGTAAAAATCACCTTCACTCATGCTAGATACGTGTGACTTACTGTCAGCATTCCATATACCCATAGAGTGTGGATGTTTCCTTGCATATTGCTTGACAGCCTTAGGTGCGCGGCGGTCGCTATTTCCTTCACGTAATACAGGATTAACAGCCGATCCTTTTATTTTATCGTAAGCAGATTTTATGAGTTTTTGTTCTTCGTTAACGGGCTCAGTAGGGTAGTTTGGGAGCTCAAATCCTGCCTCCTGTAATTCTGCTATGGCCGCTTTCAACTGCGGTACAGAGGCACTGATATTCGGTAGCTTAATAATATTTGCTTCCGGCGTTTGTGCTAGGGCACCAAGTTCACCAAGTGCGTCATTTAACCGCTGGTCATCCTTTAGGTAAGCTGAGAAACTAGCTAAGATTCTACCTGCTAACGAAATATCGCGTGTTTCCACATCAATATTAGCTTTGGAAGTAAAGGCCTTTACCATGGGTAAAAAGCTATAGGTTGCTAAAGCTGGAGCTTCATCAGTCTTGGTATAAAGAATCTTTGACATGGGCGACGTTTAAAATCTTGTAAAATGGAGTGCAAATATAAGGCGTAAAACACATCTGATGTTGTCTTATCGGAACTTAGCGACCTTATCCATATTACTCAAGCGAGCTTGGCCTACATGGTATTGTACGTTCAATAAAAACTCTTTGGAAATATCGCTTTTTAACATAGATTGTATGAGCATCAGGACATCTGTCATCTTTCCTTCGATGCTTGTACCAAAGGGACCTACCTCGTGACTGATGCCGGATTTTTGAATGATCAAAATAGCCTTGTCCACGGCTTGCATGGGAGCATCTTCCTGTAATGGAATAAACTGAATATGTGCGCTGAGCGTCATTAAAAAGGGGAGTTTCCTTGTAGTACAACGTACAAGAGTGACATGCAAGTCATGCCATAGATTAGAGAAAGAATGATGGCACCTAATCCCTTCATTTTAGTAATGTGGGCGATAAGCGGTAGCAGCTGTAAAGCATGTAGCCCAAGAAAGTGTGGTATTCGTAAATCTCCATATTCTAGGGACCAGTTTAGAATAGGAAGGCTTAAGCCACCATCAGGAGATCCTACGGTATGAGAAAGTGATGCCCCCATAATGAAACCTGAAAAACCAAACAGAACAAAATATAGAATACCAAATCGCAGCGACCATAAGATTCCTGGGTGCATTCTAAAATCGGACCTAAAGGTCCATTTAAATAGTAATAACGTCCATGATGTAGATGTAGCAATGCCTATTCCCATAAGAGCAAACATGACACCCTCAAAGGTGGAGCTGGTGTTGAAATGACTCAGAGAACCTCTGGAGGCTTGAATAAAAATCCAAATGAGCTCAAAAGCCATTACTCCAACGTTTAACCATACGAAACGCTGAAATGATTTCCTTTTGACTCGAGGTATGAAGTTTGAATACCAGCTGAAGGTTAAGAAGAGTATGCTTGTTGAAACTCCGAATTTAGCTGGCTTTATAAAAGCATTGATACCTAGTACTTCGGTAGTGGTCATGCTCCAAAACATCAGACATATCAACGAGTACATAAATGCTGCCAGGGCACCTAGGGTGAAAATAGGATGGTTGAAAATGGAGCGCGAGTGCATTAAAAGTTGTAGTGTCTTTTCGTGATTGTTCTTAAGAGGATATATGATGTCCATCCCATGGGGCCAGCCATAAAGGTGAATAATAGACATACAGTGATCGAGTAGGGCGGTAAATTATTCTTTTCTGCATCACGTACGATGTAGAGCCCAGCGAGCATGTCGAAGGCTAAATAATGTATCCACCCGAGCAGTACAGCCTCCTTTGAACTAAATAAAGGCATAAGGCCATCTAAGGTTGAAAAAGACTCTAAGGAGGAGGGTTCGAAGAATTGTATGAAGAGTGCACTGTATAAAACACCCATTCCTAGTACAATGATTCCATATAATATCTGGTGAACTGCGCGCTTATAGGGCAAAGCGATCAGAATGATCCATGCTAGAAAAGCAATGGTATTTGAAGTTGAAAAAAGGGTGTCAGTACTAAACATCTACATTGTATTATTTCAACAAGTTAGTGGACTCTGCCCAAATTCCCTAAACAGTAATTTCTATTCTATTTCTCGTTAGTTTTTGTGCTCGTTTCGCATAATCGATTAAGCTCTGCCAGCTCAGCTTTGGTAAGATTTCTCCACTCACCTAGTTCAAGGTCTAGTTGAATATTCATGATTCGTATTCTTGTTAGGCTGGTAACACGATAATCTAGGTACTCACACATTCTACGAATCTGTCTATTTAATCCTTGGGTTAGTATTATTCTAAAGGTATTAGGCCCCATTTGTTCTACCCTACATTCACGTGTAATAGTTTCTAGAATAGGTACGCCTTTACTCATGTTTGATATAAAATCGTCATTGATGTATTTATTAACAGTGACGATATATTCTTTTTCGTGGTTGTTTCGCGCTCTTAGAATTTTATTGACAATATCTCCATCACTGGTCATTAGAATAAGCCCTTCTGAAGGCTTATCTAGACGACCAATTGGAAAAATACGTTGCCTATGGCCTACGAAGTCAACAATATTATCCTTTTCAACCCTGCTATCTGTTGTGCACACAATGCCCCTTGGTTTATTCAGAGCGATATAAACATGCTTCTCAGTACGGTCACCAACAATCACACCATCAACTGCCACAACGTCACCTTCCTGAACTTTTTCTCCAAGCTCAGGTACCGTTCCGTTGATGGTGATTCTGCCTTGTTCCAATAATTTGTCTGCACCTCTGCGAGAGCTGCGACCTATTTCACTGAGGTATTTATTGATGCGTGTTGCCATGGGTGCAAAGTTAGTGCTAAACAGCTAGCTGCACCCATGTACCTACCAGGGAACTCAACACCATAGTTACCGTTCCCCATATAGAGATCCTTAGAATTGATCGAAACACACTACTTCCTCCAAGCCAGGCACTTATGCCTCCTAATAATGCTAGGAAACTAATGCTGAATATATATTCCGCCCAGTACAGTTGTTCGGGTTCAAAAACAAAAACAAGCGAGAACGGAAGGAGTCCGCCCAAAACAAAGCTTAATGCGCTGGCTCCTGCTGCTTGAAGAGGTTGCGCAGTGGTCATTTCATTAATTCCTAATTCATCTCTTGCATGCGCTTCTAGAGCATTGTGCTCATGGAGTTGTCTGGCCACTTCTTTAGCAGTCTCAGGAGTAAGTCCACGACTCATATAAATCTTAGCAAGCTCCATCTCTTCAACTTCGGGCATTTCTTCAAGCTCTATCGCTTCACGAGCAAGATCGGCGGATTCAATATCGGATTGAGAACTCACACTTACATATTCACCTGCAGCCATACTTAGTGAACCAGCGACCAATCCTGCTAGGGATGCAACAGCAATAGGTTCGAAAGAAGCGGTAGCGGAAGCTACGCCAACCGCAATACTACTTACGCTAAGTATGCCATCATTGGCCCCTAAAACAGCAGCACGAATCCAACTCGATCGGTTCACATAATGTCCCTCTAATTCACTCACCATCTATATAATTAAGTTTGAAATATAGCTCATTAGTAACGGTGTCTAAGGAAGCCTGCCATTTGGTATCAGGATTAGAGCCTGAGGCTATAAATGTAGCGCCATCCCAAGTAAAGTATTTTTGAGCGTAGGCCAGTTCAGATGCCCCGTCCTTCAACGATTGAAATGAAACTTCTCTTTTATCATTAGATAGCCTACAATAACTACGCTCTATTTGCTGAATATCTATGCCAGTGCGCATTTCAATATGGTCAATATTAAACCGGTCACAATCCATACTAGTATATATGGTTTTGCCCAAACCTGTGCAGCCTTTAAATAATAAAATAGGCACCGCAATAACGCACAAAAGCATAATAAGAAGGGATTTGCGTGTTTCTCTAGTCATAGTTTGTTCAGCTCCAAAGATTTAATTGAATTGGAATGCGTACCCATTTAAGGTAGCGGCAACGCTAAGCCATAGGATATAAGGAAGAATTAAAAGGCTCCACCTAGCCATTTCTTTTTTCATTAATAATCCCAAGTAGATCACTAAAGCTAGAAGCACTAGAATTTCAACAAGAGCAATCCCTAGCAGGTGCCCATTAAAAAAAAGTGGGTTCCAGAGTACATTTAGCAGAAGGTGTACCCCCCAAACAGACATTAAATGATTTTTGCGTGAGGAACGCCCAAACATTTGAGCCATGGCAATGGATAGACAGATCATGATGACTGTCCAAACTGCACCAAACACCCATCCTGGTGGAGTCCACGGCGCTTTATTTAGATCTTGATACCAGTTGCCCATAGGGCCTGTGCCCATTAAAGCACTCCCGAGCCCGAGTGCAGCAAAATGAACGATCAGGAATATGATGAGACGCTTTATCATATCATAAGCATTTTGATGGCCAGTGCTATACCGGCATGAAAGAACCCTAAATAGCGGTGTATTATTTTAAAACTCATATAAATACTCTAGTTAACTACGTATTCAGCATCAAAGCTGTCTGAAGATCCACCCTTAATAGCTAAGAAAAAATTAGCGTTAGTCACATGGATATAAGGGGCTAGAAAGAAAAAGCCAATACCCAGGGTGAAAATACAGGCGATACCCAATAGGAAATAACGGAAAAGCAGCAAGAGGTAAGTTCTTTTATGACCTTTCATGAGATTCCAGCTTTCTTGAAGCGCATCTAGTCCATCTTTTCTGGGCTGTTCCGCTAAAATGTAAAACGTTTGACTCAACCCTAAGGCAATGATGATTCCAGGAATGATAAAAAAAATCATTCCGATAACTATTAAAGCGCTCATCAATAAAGAGGCAACCATAGGAGATATAAAGTTCTTGAAACCTTCGAACAATTGTTCCATCCTCAACTCTTGACCACGTACAACGGTTAGACTCCACATTGCAATGCCTACAGATAAATGTCCCGTCACTAGTATTCCTATAACAAATGAGGCAGAAACAGCAGTCAGAATACCGTAAACTAGCACTGTGGTTATAGCCACTATCCAGTTATTACGTAGCTGATTTTGACTATCAGATAAAATGGAATTTAGCATAGGGCGGCAGTATGTATAGACCGTTGAATATAGGATTAATTAACGCTTTCCGTCCCATTCGGAATGGAATTGATCTAAAAAACCTTCCATATAATCATGCCTGGCTTGCGCCATTTTTTTACCTGTAGTAGTATTCATCAAATCCTTTAACCGCAGAAGTTTTTCATGAAAATGATTGATAGTAGGGGCTGAGGAAGACTTATACTCCTGTTTAGTCATGTTCACATTTGGAGGGATATTTGGATCATGAATCACCCTGTTTTTAAAACCACCATAATTAAATGTTCTAGCAATACCTATAGCACCTATTGCATCTAACCGATCTGCGTCTTGGACTATGTCGAGCTCAATACTCTCATGCGTTCTCTGCGTTGTCCCGCCTTTGAAGCTCACATTTTCAATAATGGCGATCACATGGTCGATGAGCTTAGAATCTAGGGATTGCTCCTCGAGCCACGTTCTTGCCTTTGCCGGCCCTATAGTTTCATCACCATTGTGAAATTTTGAATCTGCGATGTCATGTAATAACGCCGACAGTTCAACTACAAGTCTATTTGCATGCTCTGAGTCGCATATGGTTTTAGCGGTGTTATACACCCGCTGGATATGAAACCAATCATGTCCGCCCTCCGTATGGGCCAATTCACGTTGAACAAATGACTCAGTATCCGTAGTTATTCTCATTCTACTAATTTAAGTGAATTGAAGGGATAATTAGATTAATTTCACACCTTTAACCGGTACTAAAACGCGGCAATGAATCTCAGGAAATTACAATCGTTTTTGGAGAGTACTTGGATGGACGTGTTTGGTGTAGGCCTTATACTGGCTGTTTCTTTTAAGTTAGGTTTTCACAATACGGTGATTAATGGAGTCCCCATTGGATGGTTTTCTACCATAGGAGCGGGGTTCTCAATGATGGTCACCCGCTTGGTCACTAAGAGAAACAACATTGGAAATTTCATTGGCCTATTCACCGCGGTTAACTCCGCATTTGTAGATTACTTCCTTGGAAATGAGGCAGCGATACTTACTTATCCAATTTCATTTTTAGGGGCTGGAGCCAGCTACTTATTTTGGAAAAAGCACCCAGAAAGAATACCAAGGAAAATTGACTACATCTATTTCGTCAATATTGGGTTTGGTTTCTGTCTTGCGGTCATCTTAAACTACATAGGGTTTACGGATTTCCTGAAAGAGCCCATAGGTGATAATAAATCCAAATTTCTCATCACAACAGCCATAACAGGTATTACCTATTCAGGAATACTAAATACCCCAAGGATGTACGCAGATACTTGGGCGAGTTGGCAAGTTTATAACGTCATGAAGCTTTACCAAAATATACTGTTTGGTAATTTTGCTTTCGTCGCTAAGTATATATTTTATCTATTTAACTCTGGCCTAGCATGGATTGTGTGGCACTTTGTGAGAAGAAGTTCGGAGCAAACAAAGATCTAATTTACAGCCCCGTAGGAGAGACCACTCTCTTCTGACTAGTCTACAGTACTGATCTCTGAAATCAAGAGTTCGAAATCTTCATTTTTCTTATTAGCTATCAAAATAGTAACCTCCGAAAGTATGTCATGATTGAAGTTAGGTCGCTGCAAGGTCCTGCCTCTAAATGATGGGTAGAAGGAAGACAGGGGTAGGGTTATGGTTTGCCAATCACCATTGGTTTCAAAAGAAGTGATGTAGCTGTATGATTCTCTGGAGTCTGCTTTAACTCTAAACTGAAATGATCGCCCATCTCCCTTTAACTTAAGCTGAACTTTTTGCTTGGGTTCAACAGATATTGGATTGAAACGTAGTACAGCACTTGTAAATCCACCATAATTTGCGGTAGATACGCTGCCTTTAAAGAGCATGTAGTTTGCAGTGGACTCTAGGTAACCTTTGGATAATCCACCCATTACTCCATCATTAACGATGGACCAATTCTTATTTTCTTCAGCATTTGCAGAGAAGATCATGGTGGCTTGTTGAGGGATCAAAAGAAGAATAGTTAGTAGTGTTATCATTACCCATTAACGCAATTTAACTGTGAAGGTTTTTGGCATGGTGTATTTAGCGTACCAGTATTCCCTGAGTGTTGAGCACTGGGAGGTCTTCACTGAACCTCACGTCTAGGGTGTGTGGACCAAAAATATACTTTCGGTCTAACATTTTTTCGTCTTCAAAAAACATCACCCAATATTCATTAAACAGTTCAAAAACTTCAGGCATAATAGGCTCTAGTCTGACGGCACTCTTCGCGGAGACTACCTTGATGTTCTTGCGGAGTGATGCGGTTATTGTACCTCCCTTAGTTTCTAAGTCACTGTAACCCCTCGAGTTTATAATGATGTTTTCAATAGGAATGTTTTGGTCATTGATCAAGCAAACCCACCACTCCAGATGTTTTTCCTCATTTCTAATTTGTATTGCAGCGATGTACACGCCTTTAACTTCTGGAATTTCAATATCGTTTTTCAAAAGGTGAGTACGTTTAGCAAAGGTTCGTGAATTCCCTGATTTAGCCATTAGGGATTCATTTCAAAAATAAAATATTATTGTGTTACTATTAAACCTTTTCAGAATGAATTTGTCCATACTACCTATAAAACTTACTCATTGAGATTTTTTCTTTCCCTTATAGTTTTCATGCTGGGTTCATTGTGTAGTGTGTCTGCTCAGAGTGGTGCCATAGTGTCGACAGATAAAGACTCTACCCAAGATATTCAGTTCAGGTTTCAGCCTCAAATTAATAGTGAACCTCTGAAGCTAGGTAGATCATACTATATAAGCGGGCTAGAGGATTCCGTATCCATTGAAAAACTAAAGTTTTATATCGCTGAGTTAACATTATACAATGCAGAGATGACCCATGTTCATATTAGTCCGGCTACCTTTTTAATAGATATGGAAGATTCAGCGTCGCTTCAAAGATCCTGTGCTATACCAAAGGGAGTGTCCTACCAGAAGTTGAGTTTTTCCTTAGGTTTAGATAGTGCTATTCAATGTTCAGGTGCAAAAGGAGGGGAGTTAGATCCAACGAGGGGAATGTATTGGTCGTGGCAAAGCGGTTATATTAATTTAAAGTTAGAAGGAACATCAAACTCTTGCCCTGCAAGAAATCATCTTATCCAATACCATATCGGAGGTTTTCAATCGCCCTATAATACCCGGCAATCGCTTGTTTTTGAATATGACCATTCACCGTCAATTTTGATAACAATGGATTTAAATAAACTTCTAACCGAGAAGAATATCACGGAAAATTTTCAAATCATGAGCCCAAATCAAAAGGCCATGGATTTCGCGAAGAATTTGCCGGATTTATTTAGAATTGGCCCATGAAAAGTAACCTTATTGTTCTACTTATCTGTGCGTTCATAGGCCTTTCTTTTACCAGTGAAAGGGTACTGTATTTGTTATACCCGAGTCATTTCCCCGCGCCGACTTACAACCTCACGGATAACCCACTACTTCAGGAGAGTATAGACTTAGGACAGATGTTATTTTATGATCCCATACTCTCAAAAGACTACAGCATATCATGTGCATCCTGTCATTCTCCGTACAACGCTTTTGCTCATACCGATCATGATCTAAGTCATGGAATTAACGACTCCATAGGAACGCGCAATGCACCCGCACTTTTCAACCTGGCTTGGCAAACGTCTTTTATGTGGGATGGCGCAGTAAATCATTTGGACATGCAATCTTTAGCACCATTAAGCCATCCCTCGGAGATGGGTGAAAATATTAAGGATGTAGTGGAGAAGCTTTCAAATACTATGCGCTACAGGACGGCATTTTATAATGCTTGGGCAGATAGTCTTCCAACGGGTGAGCGCTTTCTTAAATCTATTACTCAATTTCAACTGACTCTGATTTCTGCTACTGCAAAGTATGATCGCGTGATGGCAGGTAATGATGTTTTATCGCCCCAAGAGGCGATGGGGTATGCGCTTTTTAAAGACCATTGCGGCAGCTGCCATACTGAGCCGCTTTTTTCTAGTTATGATTTTTCGAAAAATGGCCTTCCTGTGGACACGACACTCGATGATTATGGTAGATATAGGGTTACTAAAAATGATGAGGACAGCTTACTTTTTAAAATTCCTTCCCTGCGTAATTTGAGCTACACTTTCCCATACATGCATGATGGTCGTTATTTAAAGTTGAACGAAGTACTCAATCACTACAATATTTTGGAGGCTGGAATGATAGATGACTCAGCTTTGAGTAGACCAATGAATCTAAGTTCAAAGGATAAAGTAGACCTCATTTCGTTTCTAATGACGCTAAATGACACCGCGTTTGTGCTCAATCCTCAAAATAAATTTCCACAATCGCTTCAAATGAGAAGCAATAATTAAATTTTAATTATCTAATATTTTTTTATGAAAAAGAATAGTTTGTCCTTAATAATAATGATGTTTAGCTTTTGTATTCAAGCGCAACTGAGTCCTGCGATCACTTCGTGGTTACAGAATACCACGCAGATAGGTACGTATTATGTTTCCGGGAATTCGACTCCAATATCGAATAACATCTTAGTGAATTGTCAGCAGGTTGAATATTCTGCAACCTCTGTTTACGTGATGGCTACTGGAATACCAGCCTATCCTACAGGTCCATTTTTAGATGGGAATCCAAGTAATGCAACGGACCAGTCCGCGATCTATAAATTCACACTTACGCCACAGCAAAACTCCGGCACACCTACGTCCACAACCGGTAATAACATTGGCGTTTTCGTAAACGGGGTATCACTTTTTGATTACCGTGATGGGGTATCATGGAATCCTGGTACTAGTGCCCTATGCGGTGGTCCCGGAAACCCACCTTGTCCGGGAGGGCCTATGTCTTCTCGAGATTGGAACCGTGATGCAATTCCTGCGGAAATGGCCGGTTTTGATTGTTCAAAGGCGCACCCCGCAATGGGCAATTACCACCACCACCAAAATCCCTCAGCGTTCAAGCTTGATCTTAATGTGGTTTCAACCATATGTAATATTTACGATGCTGACGGCTTGTATGCCATGGACAGTACACAGCATTCACCATTAATTGGGTTTGCTTATGATGGTTTCCCTATTTACGGAGCTTACGGATACATGAACGCTGATGGCACAGGAGGAGTCGTTAGAATTGAATCTGGTTATGAACTTCGTTCTATGACCGCCAGAACAACCCATGCAGATGGGTCTACCGTATCATCAGGTCCTGCAATCAATACAACTTTTCCTCTAGGTTATTTCAGAGAAGATTATGGTTGGATATCTCATCCTAATAATGACGAATATTTAGATGAGCATAACGGCCGATTCTGTGTGACTCCAGAATATCCAAATGGTACGTACGCTTATTTCTGTACCGTAGACAGTGATTGGAATTCCACTTATCCGTATGTTGTCGGGCCTACGTTCTATGGTATCTACACCCAAGGAAAAGTGGCTAATATTACTGAAACGACAACGGTGTATACTTCTTCTATTGGCTTCTCTGAAGCTGAGTTTGGAGATTTAAATCTATCTATTTTTCCTAATCCTGCTTCCGATTTAATCGCCATTCAAATTCAAGAATTAGTGAAGGATGATTTACGGGTAAGCCTATTAGACCTTTCAGGACGAGTCGTTAAAAAGGCTACGATCAACAAGGGTAGTACCATTGCGTACTTTGATGTACAGACCGTCTATGAAGGTACTTATATTGTTCAAATCCAAAATGGATCTAGCCATAATAGTATAAGACAGAAAATTGTGATCTTAAGAGATTAAGAACTTTAGAAAAACTTTTTTACGAC
>Ga0209816_1002172_pt1 | contig 14092 bp, 9 predicted proteins | sample CoawatmetaG01DNA_FD_187509 | JGI IMG/M metagenome (GOLD analysis project Ga0209816, IMG submission 187509) | Marine microbial communities from the West Antarctic Peninsula - Coastal water metaG017-DNA (SPAdes) (version 2) | ecosystem: Environmental > Aquatic > Marine > Coastal ... | reverse complement strand
TGTTGGGTTGCCATGTTGAAAAACAATTGGCTTCCCCTCACCTATCTCACAGTAAGCCATTTGCTTTCCAAGAACCTCAATATATTTTTTGGGTAAGCTTGAGGTGGATAAATTTTTCATGGTATTCATAGTGATAAGTTTTTCAGAGAGACTATTTAATTATCGATATGTCTTCTGGCGTTAATAGGTTTTTATCTAGACTTTCTAATAAAGGTTTAAGGTTTTTGGCATAAGGCTTCCATCGACCCATTCCATCTTTATTCACAGGCTTTCTTACCTGCTCAGAGCTAGCAGTTCTTATTGATCTATTAGTTTTATGAAATGAAATGCATTCTTCCTCAAAGGGTAGCTCTAGATAGTCGAGCATTCTCTTCACCTGTCCTTCAAGATCATCAATAACGTCTTCGTTATTAACTCTTAATATTTTATTTGGCAATACCTTTTCCCAGTGATCCATTAACTTAATATAGCTGTTGTAATAGCTCCCAGCTTCAGCAAGACCATATGAAAATTCTTGACCTTGGGCAAATAATTGCTTGAACATACTGAAGCAACAATCCAATGGATATCTTCTTGCATCAATTATTTTTGCATTTGGCATCATCAAATGAATTAGCCCAATATGCCTGAAGTTATTAGGCATCTTATCTGTAAACATAGGAGCATCTTTTCTATGTATTCTGGTATCTTCAATAAAACTCTTGCCAAAGCCCTCTCTTTGCTCAAGAGTTAAGGTCTTCAAACTTTTGGGATAGTTGCCTAACTTGCCGTAAATATCTCCTCCTCGAAGGCTTTGAGCAATTGAAAGAATGTTAGGTAGCTCTAGGGTTCCATCAATCATAGAATGCGATGCTAAGATTTGCTCAATAAGTGTTGAGCCGGCCCTTGGAAGTCCTAATATAAATATTGGGTCTTTTGTTGAATGCCCTCCGCTACCGAGATCTGCAAAAAAATCTTCATCACAAACATCTATCTGAGCTTGAAGCTCTGCGTCCATTCTTTCAATGGAATATTTACTTTGATCATTTTTAATTTTATTGCCAGTTTCTAGGTGAAAAAAAGCTTCATCAAACTCGCCTATTGATTCGCAGCCTTGAGCAAGAGCAAAATGAAAATATGCTTTATCTCTTAATGATAAATCTACTCTCTTAACCTGCTCTCTCATGCTATTCAACTCATCAGATGTGAAAGAATAGGTTTTTAAATTTGCCAACGAGAAGAAAGACTCACCGTGATCTGGTTTAATTTTATAGGCTGATTGATAGCTGTTAATTGCTTGATCCGTCTTTCCAAGAGTCTTTTGTGCATGCCCTTTTGATGTATGCGTGCTGAAATTATATGGGTTCTTATGAAGAATATCGTCAAACAATGTGATTGCTTTCTCGTGGTCTCCATTTTGCATAATTTCACTGGCTTTATGAGCTTGATAGGTTAGATTATCCGGGTATTGATCACACAGAATGTTAACTTGCTCCATGGTTTTGGTAAATTTTTGTTTTTTTCTAAGAATTGAAGCATATTGCATTCTTAGATCGCCATCATTGGGCTTAAATTCAACAGCTTTTTCGAGCAAAAATTCTGCATCATCAAAGTAACCTAATCGATTGGCAATTTCAGATAAGAGTGACATTGCATAGGTGTGCGTAGGATTCTTTTTAAGAAAGGCTCTAATTTTTGTCTCAGCCAAGCCCAATCTACCCTCGTTAAGTATTTGGTCTATGTATAACAAAGCATTGGGAAGGGATTTTCGTTTCTCAATTTGATTCTGAGCATGATCAGCAGCGGGTTTGTTTTTACTTTTAACAAAATATTGATACAAGGAATTCCATGATGCCAGTAAAGCTGGATTAAGTTCACACGCTTGTCTGTAATGAATAACTGCTTGCTCTTCCTTGCCCATATCGCGATTGATGTGTCCTAGTTCTTGATAAGCCCGGCCCATATCAGGAGCATTCAATAATAAACGTTCAATATATTTTTGCGCATCATCAAATTTTTTTAAATACCTGGATGAAACAGATGCAAGGTATAAGCTATCAATATGGTTGGGATGATCATTCAGGATTATTTCAAATAGCATGAGAGCGTCTTCAAACCTATTATCCTTAACGGCTTGAGTGGCTTCGCTTAAATCTACGGAGAGAGTAGCGCTATCTGCATTGAATTTATCTTCTTTCATTTTTAAATTATTTTAACAAAGATACCAAGGAATATTCTCTTAGAAAAATAAAAAGGGAGCGAAAGCTCCCTTTTTATTAATTTAACCTAGATTAGTTAAAGTGTCGTTTGAATCTAAGACCCAAAGTAGTTGGTCTTATTATTCCAACTCGCTGTCTGTCAAAGATAAAAGTATTATTGATTTCAGCCCTTTCATCAGTAATGTTATCTAGATAGACTTCAGCCATCCAAGAATCGTTACTAACTCCAGCACGCATGTTAATAAAGCTGTAGCTGTCTTGAATAGCTTTATTAGGCTCCATAACATCAGAATAACTCTCATCAGACCAAGTTAACTGAGCTTGATAATGTCCAGTATTACCAGAAGCCATTGCCCATTCTTTTCTAGCAGCTAGGTTACCCTGCATACCTGGAGCGAAAGCCAAATCAGATCCAACCTTAATATCATCAGTGGGAACTAAGCTTTTAGTAATCTCTGTACTTAACAATGAGAAAGCACCTGATAGCATCCAACCATCTACATCAGGATAATAAATAAAGTCTCCTTCAAGACCCATTATTTCTGCATCTGCAGCATTATCCGAGAAGAATAAGTTCACAATACTTGGATCAAAAACAGTGGTTTGAAGACCGCTGACATCAACCATGAATGCACTACCGTTAAACCTTAGTTGTCCATCGGCAAGAACAGCTTTCCAACCAAACTCATAGTTAGTTACTTCATCAGACTTAACCTCAGGTTTAACTGTGTATGTTCCAGCTGCATTAGATGAACCAACTGGTCTATTCAATAGGCCTGGTCTAAAGCCTTCTGACCACGTTACGTAGTACATAAGATCTTCGGATGGATTCCAAGAATAAGTTATTTTTCCAATAACTCCATCACTTTGAGCTTTATCAGGATTGCCAGCAGCATTTCCTGGTGCGTATTGAGCTGATAAGTTAGACCCAAATTGCTGAGTATCAGGATTCCCAAATCCATTGTAGAATGATGAGTTAGCGCTACCCTCAAAATCAACTTCAATGTCATACCACCTTGCACCTACGGTAAGTTCGGATGTTTCTGACACGTCCATACTAATTTCACCAAAGATACCTTGTTGCTTGTCAGTTCTTCTTATGTCGTTAAAGAATATTACCGGCTCACTGTATGGCCCTGCTGAGAACCAGCCAGGACTCGCTTTATTTATTGATCCAGATACTGATGTATCTGTTAAAGCATAGTTTGCAGCGTATACAATGTCATTTCCGACTGAACCCGGGTAATTAAATAAGTTTAACTCCGTTAATTCGAGATCACTCATAAATGCACCCACTGTAAAACTCGAAGTATCGTTTATTGCACCGCTAATTCGTAATTCATGAGTCTGCACTTCTGTATGTGTTGTTGAATCAACCAATAAGTTCGGAGCTCCACATGTTCCAGTTGGGACATTGCCGGGAGCATTTGATGTATAAGTTACGTAGTAATCACAAATGTAGTAAGGAAGATACTGGCCAACAAATAGATAGTCAGTGTAATCAACATTTTGGTCTGAAGTTCTGTCTGTGTAAGCACCAGTATAAACAACTTCAAGATCACCAATAGAACCAGTAAGAGTTAAGCTCATGTTGTCATATTCATCTTCAATAGAATCATCAGTATATCTTTGGACTTCTAAGTCGCCCAAAGTAGGATCTACAAAGAAAACACCGTCAGCATCAATAGTTTGAGTAGCAACGGTTACCAAAGCATCCCAATCATCATTAATCTCATGCTTGATACTTGCTCTAAAACCTTCATAAGTAGATTCATTGGCGTTTTCTTTAACAATTGCAAGTGCGCTTAAAAGGGTAGCTTTAGAAAGATCTGCGCCAGCTTGAAAACCCGCTCTTGATGAGGAAACAGGTAGACCATTTTGTCTTACAGTTCCAGCTGATCTAAAGCGTGCAGATGAAGCTGCGGTAAGTGTTCCACCAACTTGATCAATGTAACCGCCTCTTTGGTCTCTGTAAGCAACAAATCTCAACGCTGTGCTCTCGCCCATAGGAATATTATTTACATATTCAAACTTATTACCGGTATCACCTTCAGCCATACCTCTCATTTCAACTTCTAAGCTACTTGATGATTCGCCTATTACAGGTTTGTTTGTAATCATTCTAACAACACCAGCTTGTGAGCTCGCTCCAAATAGAGTGCCTTGTGGTCCAGATAGAACTTCGATACGCGCCATGTCAGCTGCATATACATCCAAGTTTCTGCCTGGTTGGCCTAATGGTTGCTCGTCAAGGTAAAAAGCAACGTTAGGTGCTAAACCAGCAACACCTGCAGTAGTCAGGTTGGGAGTTGTAGATGCAAGACCTCTTATGTATATAGTACTTTGACCTGGACCTGATCCACCAGCTGTAACGCCGGGTAATTGCATTAAGTAGTCTTCAAAGACATTAATTCCTTTTTGCTCAAGTGTTTCTTCTCCTATAGCAGAAACAGAAAGTGGAACATCTTGCAAACTTTCAGATCGTTTCCTTGAGGTTACAACAACTTCTTCAATGGTCGCTTGAGACTGAGCCCCAATATAACCAGTGAATGCTGCTGCATTGAGAATGGCTAATGCAGACAATGCTGAGACAGATCTACTGCCGACTTTATCTAAAGTCTTTTTATTAAACGTCTTGTTTAATCTGTTTAAAATGCTGGTCTTAATTGTATTTATCATGGTTCCCCCCAAGGGATAAAATTATTTAAAGTTGGATTTCAAAATAAAAGCGAGCATAGAAACTGCTTCCATTTTGGTGATTTTTGCTCAAGCTCAAGCTCGAGTGATTTAAAGACATGCCTAGACCATAACAATTGAAAAGGGAAATTGTAAGTAAATATGAAAAAAACAGCCTTTATTTTCAGGCTATCGTATTCTTTTAACTTCTTAAGTAGACTATCCGCTAATGTTTAAAAATATTGCACCCAAACGTTTTCTATTCTCACTATTTCTAATATCTACGTTTATTGGAATAACTTTGGTAAATCTTACCGAAGCTGATAAGTTGTTTTCAGGTATCCAAGAGCAGCTGTCTAATAGTCTTGGATGGTTGATTATTCTTGCAGCTAATGCAATTTTAGTTTTTGTTATTTATCTGGCTTTTAGCAAACATAAAAACCTCATTCTTGGTGGGCCGGATGCAAAACCTGAGTTTTCAAACATCAACTGGATTGCAATGCTCTTTAGTGCTGGCTTGGGAATTGGTTTATTGTTCTATGGTGTAGCCGAACCTATCATGCATCTAAGTTCGGATGCAATTCACCAAGAAGGTGCTGCATTCTCAGACAAAGCAAATCTCTCAATGAATCTTACATATCTGCATTGGGGGTTTCATGGCTGGGCTATATATGGAGCTGTTGGATTATGCTTTGCGTATTTTGCTTTTAATAAAAATTTACCCTTTCGAGTTAGTTCTTTTTTCTCAGGCACTTTTACCCAAAATGCATGGGGCAGAGTCCCGCTAGATATTATCGCCATCATTGCAACAATTTTTGGGATCGCAACCTCTCTTGGGCTTGGAGCCAATCAGATTAATTCTGGTCTTGGGTATATGGGTGTGCTGGAGGAAAGCTTTGCTAGCACAGTTTGGATTATTGTTTTTATTACCTTTTTAGGATTAATAAGTGTTGTTCTAGGTTTGCAAACCGGTATTAAGAGACTGTCTCAACTCAACATGATCCTGTGCGGATTAATGCTTAGTATTATTTTTCTAGCTGGACCCACAAGCTTTATCGTTGATGGTCTTTTACAAAATGTAGGCTCTTATATTCAAAACCTACTCAGCCTTTCTACTAATACTCAGGCGTATGAAGATTCATCATGGCAAAACGGCTGGACCCTGTTTTATTATTCATGGTGGTTTGCATGGTCGCCCTTTGTAGGATTATTTATTGCAAGAATATCCTATGGTAGGTCCATTCAAGAATTTCTATTGGGCGTAGTAGTCATACCATCTATATTAGTGTTTGTCTGGATGGGTGTATTTGGTAATGCAGCCCTTCATCAAGAATTGATGGAGCCAAATTCGCTAAGCACGGCGATAAATAATGACATAGCAATCTCACTATTTGTATTTCTAGAGCAGTTTCCTTTCTCGCCTATTTTGATGGGGCTATCAATTGTTATTATCTTAACGTTTTTTGTAACCTCCTCAGACTCAGGCGCCTTGGTTACTTCAATGTTAACTGCAGCGAACAATGAAAAAGCTCAGGATGAGCCACCAATGATTCTAAGAGTCGTTTGGGCTATCTCTCTTGGAATAATTGCTGTTGTGCTGCTAGCTGGTGGCGGCTTAGGGGCATTGCAAACATCGGTGATAGTCACAGGCGTACCTTTTTCAATCCTGATTTTCTTTGCCTGCAAGAGCCTCTTAAAAAATCTTAATCAGTAGTATTAAATATTTCTGTGAGCTTAATAGCTGATCAAAATAAACAAATTACCAGAGAGTTTTTTGAAGCATTAAGCACTGGCTCCAACAAATATTTAGATTTTTATACAGACGACTCCATTATTTGGACTGCTGGCAATAATGCTATCGGGGGCACCAGGACCAAAGAGGAAGTTGTGAGTTTCGCTCAAAATATTCTTTCTGCGTTTCCTACCGGCATTACTTTCAACATTACAGGTATAACTGCAGAAGAAGAGAGAGTGGCAGTAGAAATAAGCGGTGATGCTATTCATGCATCAGGAGAGACATACAATAATCAATATCATTTTTTGCTTAGAATTAAAGATGGAAAAATTCTAGAACTCAAAGAGTATATGGACACTCAGCTAGCTGCAAAAATTCTTCTCGGTGAATAAGTAATGGAAACAAATAATGAGATATTTATTACCAAAGAAAAAGACGTATCAAAATTTGATTACGAGGTAGATGTTGTAGTGTGTGGTTATGGTGGAGCTGGAGGCTGTGCTGCACTTGAATCGTTTAGAAGTGGCGCTAAAACTCTTGTTCTGGAAAGAGCCTCTGATGGAGGTGGTTCAACTGCCCTATCAAGTTGTGAGATGTATTTGGGTGGATCAGGAGGAACTTCGCTGCAAAATGCTTGTGGTTTTGAGGACTCTACTGAAAATATGATTGGGTACATTGAGGCTTCACTGGAAGGCAAAGGTGATTCAAAAAAAATTCGACATTACGCAGAAAATTCAGCAGATCATTTTGAGTGGATCAAGTCTTTAGGCGTTACATATAAAGAAGCAGCTCATTTGGGTAGGATTGTGGTTCCTGAGTCAAACGAATCTCTCTTATATACAGGCAATGAGCGAGTGAGCCCATTTTGTGAAGTTGCAGAGCCAGTGCCCAGAGGCCATGTACCATCGCACGAAGGTGATTTTGGTGGAAAGATTTTTTTTGATGCTTTGAAGCAAGAAATTAATTCTTCGGATATTGAAATCAGTTGTGATTCTAGAGTCAAAGGTCTAGTAATAAACGATAACAATGAGATTGTGGGGGTGGCATTTAAGAAGGACAATCTGATGCAATATGCTCAGGCTAACAAAGGTGTGATTCTTTCTGCTGGAGGTTTTGTGATGAACGAGGACATGATTGCCTCATACCTTCCATTCCAAACGAACTTTGCAGCTCCTTATGGAAACCCATGGGACAAAGGCGATGGCATTCAAATGGGTATGTCCGTGAACGCTAATATAATAAATATGGATGAAGCTTTTTTTGGTGTGTATTTTTACCCGCCAGAATCACTAACAAATGGAATATTTGTTAATGCTCAAGGTAAAAGATTTGTAAATGAAGATTCCTACGGAGCAAGAATAGGTTATTTTTGTTCTCAACAACAGGATCAAAAGATATATATGGTGATACAAAATGAAGATTTTAATCCATCGATTTACATGAATAAATTGCCCATTTTAGCTGTTGCAGAAACTATTGATGAGCTTGAAATAGAGGCAGGATTTGAACCAGGTAGCATCTCATCAACCATAAGTGCATATAATTTATTTGCCAAAAATGGTGAAGATCAGGATTTTAAAAAAGATCCTAAATGGTTAAAGGAATTCTCTAAGCCTCCTTTTGCTATTATTGATTACAGTTTTGAGAATCAAGCCAGCCCAGCCTACAGCGACAGAAATGGCCCCCTAATGTTCACTCTGGGTGGATTAGAGACATTGCCCTCTGGGGAAGTTCTTGATGTTAATGGAAACATTATTCCCAAATTATATGCTGCCGGCAGAACTACAGCTGGACTTCCAAGAACAGGGAAAGGATATGCAAGTGGCATGTCAGTTGGCGATGCAACTTTTTTTGGCAGAATGGCAGGAATCTCTGCAGCAAATAACTCTTAGGCTGATTTACGTAGTTTGTTTTTATAAAATATAAGTTCTTGAATCCAGTTTCTTTTATTGACTTCATGCATTGAAGATTTATCTTCTGAAAGAATAATTCTTCCCCCATCCATGTCCACTCTTAGTGAATCTGTTTTAATGACTTGGCCATTAGCGAGGTGAACCTCCCCAATCATCTGACCCGTTGAATCCTCAGGGTGTAAGTTAGAAAATATTTCCACTAATTCTTCTTTTTTCATGGTGTCTCTGTAATGTCTTAATAATATAATTGATATCGTTGTCAATTATACGCCATTTTAAAGACTGAATAAATACTTTGAAAGATTATTTGCTAGCATAAATGTATTTTTTTAACACTCTATCTTTGCAGGCGCTAGTTCTTGTAAAATAGAACTTATAAATAATAAAACGGAGATCGTTATGAGAATTTTTTTAAGTTTAGCAATGCTGTTGAGTTTTAGCGTTATTGCTCAGGATGCTACTGAATACAAGTATGAATTAGAGGCCAATAAAGCTGAGTACTACATTGGAAGTTATAAAAGTGGCAAAGGCGTAGATGACCTGGTTGCTTGGTATGGAAAGTTTGATAAATGGGCCCAAACAAAAGGCAGCGATTTTGATAAAATGTCTGTAGCAATACTAACTCCTTACTTCAACTCTGAGTTATCAACGCACGATGTTATGTGGGTTACAAACTCTCCTGGTCCCTTGGAGCAATTCAAAGGTTTGCAAGAATGGGTAACAGACGGAATGCCTAAATTAGGGAAATCTTTGCCAGTTGTTAACACGCAGGTTCTGGATACTTGGCAGTGGGTAGTATCAAGCCCAGCAGCCACCGAAGAAGATTCTTTAATGTTTGCAACATACGCTGACTGCTCTTTAGACGATGGGTACAACATGAGGCAGGTTTACGATATGTACAAAGACTTTGCGACATTCGCTCAATCCCAAGGAGATACTCTTGGAAGAAAATTGATTGTTGTTGAAGCAGGTGGTCAACTGCCAGAAGGGGTTGATTTTGTAAGACTCATGTATTCTTCTTCTGTTGCTGCAAGAGGGTCTAATGCTGCACTTTACTATGACAAAATTGAAGGCAGTGAAGCTTCTAATAATTTAGTAGGTTTCTCATGCTCGAATGCAAGATCATACATTGGTCAATCAATGAGAGATTACAAATAGATTTTTAAATTTAAAATCTTTAAAAGGAGGTCTTTGGCCTCCTTTTTTTATGGATGCATTAATTAAATTAGTCTTCTTGGTCCTGGAAAAAATCTATTTGTTTGTTGCTGGTATTCTTTGTATCCAGGTCTTTTTTGAAGTGAGTAATATTCAGATGGCACTGCACCAGTAGTGAAGACTAAGGTCTTATACATTGCTCTAGATGTATATAATATGCATATGAGTGAAAGCAATAATCCATCGCTGTAGTCATTACCAAATAATTCTATTCTTATAGGCTCCAAAGTAAGCCATGATGGGATTGCTGCTATTATTAGACTGTTCCATACCATCCACTCATAAAAATAATTGGGGTGTCTGCAATACTTCCACAAACCAACATTGCAGACCTGTCTTTGCTTCCCCTCTTTTTTCATCTTTTTAAGGAATTCAAGTTTTTGGAAGTCAGCAATAGACTCTAATGTAAATGCTAACAGCCAAATTGATAAACCAATCATTTCCAATAAAGCGAAAGTTTCAGAAGTATTTGAAGCTATTATAAATACAGGCAACGCCAGAAAAGATGCATTTGCTAAGCCTTGAGATATAGCGTCAATCTGCAAAGCTAGTAAGGTATTGTCTTTGCCCTCTTCCTTCCATAAAACACGTTGATATTCATATCTTGGGAATTCTCTATTAAGCAATCCTAATCGCCACATCTTTAATGCACCAAGTCCCATACGAAGACCAATAGATATAACTACCAAACTCACTATCAAGGAGCGAAGCCAATAACCATCGCTAAAAATAAAACTTATCAGGCCCAGCAATACCAAACCCCATGGCCATCCAATATCAACATAGCTCATGCGACTAGTGCGCCAGATAGGAATACAAACAACCAGGGTAAAAAGAATGGATTGTCCAAGTAAATTAATAAGACCAATTTCTAAAAAAATAGATGTAGATAAAACTACTAGCAGAACTGAGAAATAAGGCAAAAGAGGTCGAAAGTAATTCATAATTATTTTTGCTCCTATTTAAAAGTGCCCCTGCCCCAGAAAATAATACCCATAAAAAAGCCTACTATAGTAGGCTTTTTAGTGAATTGGTATCCCAAGGGGAGTCAAACTCTTGGAGGGGATTTAATTAAAAACCAGCTGCGCTTAATTCTTCATTGAGGGTATTTCTTCTTATCTCAATAAATTTTTTAATAGAAATATCATTCAAATCACATAAATTCATGTCGTCTGAATCAATCGCATTTGGGTTGTAGATATGTTGGCAACCCGAAGGATTGATTGCATCAGTCGATTGAATAATGCTTCTAACCAAATCATCTCGCCCATCAAGCAACCCAGAAATATTACCGGCCCAATCTAATTGATTATCCAAAATAGATCTAAGATCCTTGTAGAGCAAATCTCTATTTGCTTGAGTTGCAAAAATAATATTCCATAAAATTGGAGTAACATCACCTAACTCTCTATCAGTCCACGACACTTTACCAAATGCTGGAAATGCATATGTGTAAGCAATGTCTTGAAAAGCATTTAATGACAAGCCCCACTGAGGGTGATGATCTCTAAAAACAAAATCATAATCGGTTGCAATATAAACCCATTTTGAGATCAAAGGATTGAAGTAAAGATAAAAATTATTTGCTACTCGAGCATAATGATCTGGTGCACCCATCGCTATATCTGCAGCCTGTGCTTTAATAAAACCTTTAACATCAAACTCTTCTGCAAGCATTTCTGCGCTTGGGGATGTTTGCACAAACTTAATAAAGTCTTGCAGCAATTCTCTCCCGTCCTTAATTTTACTTTTCTTAGATTTTAAATCGTAATTAGGTTCATATGGTTTGAATTGAGAAACCTCTCCTCCATCGTTTATATCTGAGTTAACAAATGCTGGGTTTAAGTAATTTTCTACTCCAAGCCACTCCTCTCTAGATAGAGGATCTGGTTTCTCAACGCCAATATCACAGAACTTTGCATTCGAGTAACCACTCTCGTCCTCGTAAGGAATGCATAATGGATCGGTGGATTGGGTTTCAGCTAAATCTCTTCCCGCCACCTTAAAAAGGAATCCATTCTTTCGAAATAGCCTTTTCAAAAAAGGTTTATCGACTTGTTCTACCATCTGGAAAATACCCATATTAAAAACTTGGCTTTCTGCGCAAATATTTACATTGCATGAGCCTGTTAATACAAGCTCTATGCTTGCATGCGCAACTCTAGATGTAGGCACTCCGATCTGATTTAAAATTGTATGTGCTAGTAATTCTCTTTGATAAGAAGGGTCATCTCTGTTGTATCTAAAATAAACCTTTTCTACGCCCATGAATGCCCTGTCATCATTCTCAGGCACAACTTCTATGTCTTTTCCCACTCTATTTAGACAAGGCGGTTCTGGAATTGCAGCAGGCAAGCCAGCTTGATCAATGCATGCATAAACTCCTTCATTTTCATCAAACTTTTCATCAAACTTGATAGAAAAACTAAACCTTTGAGGGACTGATTTTAAAGAGCCATCTTGCTGAATAACATCTATTGCAGGTGCGCGTCGACTGGTATTGCCTTTCATCTTAAAACCAACATTTTTCAATTGGGTCTCTACACTCCCATCGCTATTTAAATATTCAAAATCAGCTTGTCGATATATCTCGCTATGGGACCAAAAAGCTTCGGCCCAAGGATTTAATTCACCTCTTGCATTTCCATTTTTATAATTAGCTCTTTCGTAGTCTAAGCCGAATCTTTCCCATTCCTCAATGGGCATGGTGATTCTAATTTTATGGAGTTTATTGCTATTAAATAAGGCAGCAGACTCATCATCCTTGCACTCCACCATAATTAATTGATCTCCATATCCAATCTGCCCGAGCTCTTCGGATAATAAACAATTTTGGCGTCCTGGCTGCCTATCTATTGATAGAGTAAATAAGCTTCCTACCTCAATTGAATTTACTGATGAAGTAATTCCATTTTGAGAAATTAAAATTTCTTCTTCTCCTTCGCTGCATTGCTCATCTTCTTGATTAAAGAAACACGCTGAAAATATGATGGCCATATTCATGTGATCTGCCATAGATGAAACTTCTATATTCAATCGAAATAATGGCTTCACTACAGTCAAGTTAAACGAAATGGAGGATGAAAGCTGCCCATCTGAAACTGAAATAGATATTGCGTAGGTAGACCCTAAGTCCTCTGAGGTTGGTTTGCCTGTCAATAACCCAGAGGTTGCATTAAAGCTCGCCCACTCTGGAGCTCCTGTAATGTTATAGGTTAAAGAATCTCCATTTAGATCGCTTGCACTAGGTTGAAAGTTTAATGATTCACCAACTCTAATTTCTGAAATTGAGCCTGTTATTGTGGGCGCAGTATTTGGTGCTGGAACCTCAACGCTTGAAGCGCTGCCACCACCTCCGCCTCCACCGCAAGCAACAAGGATCAAAGATGTTACTACTATTATCTTGTATTTGAATTGCACAGATACAAAAATAACTCAGATGCTAACTATCTGCAATATTAAGATGTATTTTGGTGATATCAAGTATCTCTGAAGCTCTATTTAAAGAGCTTGAGGAGAAATTGGTATCCCGTAGGGGAGTCGAACCCCTGTTGCCGAGATGAAAACCCGGTGTCCTAGGCCTCTAGACGAACGGGACTAGATTGCGGCAATTATAGAAGCTTAAACTCCATATTAAAAGACCTTAGGGCTTATTTAATCTTATTGTTGATAGCTTTCAAAAAACCTCTTAGAAAGTTACCTTCCATTTGATCTGGATACAATCTTCTGAACATTCTTTCCATGCGCGTAAGAATTTGTTTTGGGTGTTTTTTGTCGACTAAACCTAAAGCTTCCACTGTTTCATTAAAATGCTGGATCAAGTGATTGAGCTCTTCGGCTGTGTATTCAGGGAAGTCCTGCCAAGCTAACACAGGATCTTTTTGGGAGGCTTGATAAAGCTCATAGCAAACCACTTGAGTGGACATAGCAATGTTTAAAACTGGATACTCCGGATCAGCAGGGATAATTAAATGCTTATTGGCCATCTGTAATTCTTCGTTCGTAAGCCCCCTGTCCTCTCGTCCAAACAAAATAGAAACTTGTACTTCTTCACAGGCCAATTGAGTGATTTCTTCTGATGCGTCCTTGACCGATAAAATGGGCCATTCAATTGTTCGCTCTCTTGCAGAGGTTGCGTAGATTACTTTGGAGCTTTTTACGGCTTCTTCTATAGAATTAAAAACCTTGGCTTGATCTAAAATATCAGTAGCGTTTCCTGCCAAAGCTATGGCTTCGGCATGTGGAAATTTTTTTGGGTTAATGAGAATAAGGTTACTTAAACCCATGTTTTTCATAGCCCTAGCAACCGACCCAATGTTTCCTGGATGCGAGGTTTCTACTAAAACTATTTGAAC
>Ga0209816_1002171_pt1 | contig 14094 bp, 19 predicted proteins | sample CoawatmetaG01DNA_FD_187509 | JGI IMG/M metagenome (GOLD analysis project Ga0209816, IMG submission 187509) | Marine microbial communities from the West Antarctic Peninsula - Coastal water metaG017-DNA (SPAdes) (version 2) | ecosystem: Environmental > Aquatic > Marine > Coastal ... | reverse complement strand
ATGTGGAATAAACATGGTATTATATATAACAGTAAAAAAGCACAGTTACCTGTATTAGAAGAAAGAAATTGTTCTTGGAGAATATACTTTACTTGTCGCAATAAACTAAACCAAAATGAAGGATATTTTATTGATGTAGAAAAAGGTAATCCTTCTAATATACTAGCTCATGCTAAACAAGCTATAGTTCCTGGTAAGCCTGGAAGTACTGATTCTGCAGGTGTTATGCCTACATATAAGTTTGAAGATAAATTATATTATATAGGATGGACTATACGAGAAGACGTTCCTTATTTTAATTATTGTTCTGTAGCTAAAGAAAAGTTTAATGATAAGTTTAAAAAACTTGGACCTATTTTATCTCCTGATTTAATAGATCAAGGATTTTCAGGTACCATATGTGTAACTAAACTTAATGATACATACATGGGTTATTATTTATCTTGTAACAATTGGATACCTGATGAAAATGGTAATTTACAACCTTCATATAGTATTAGACTAGCTACATCAGATGATGGATTAAACTGGGTTAAATCAGGAATCCCTACTATTAAATTAAGAGGTGAAGAAGCAGGTATCTCAGCTGCTACAGTGTATAGACATAAAGATACATTCCATATGTGGTTCTCAGTAAGAAATAGTATTGAGTTTAGAACCAATACTGAACATGCTTATACTATAGAGCATGCTACTTCTAAAGATGGATATAGCTGGTCAAGAGATGCAGAATTTGGTATAGTACAAGAACTGGAATTTGAATCAATTATGTGTGCATACCCTGCAGTAATTGCTTATGAAGACAAACTTCATATGTTTTACAATGGAAATGGTTTTGGTGAAACTGGTATAGCATACGCAACAATGGATATAGATAAATTATGAAAGTAAATAGTTTAAAAGAATTAGAAGAAAATGGATACACTATTGTAAAAAATCTAGTAGAGACTGAGTTTTTAGATGCAATTAAAGATTCAGTTACAGCAATTTTTCAAAAACAAATAGAATATACAAAAAGCAAAGATATCGTAGAGTTATTTGAAAATCATAATGAGATATTTGCTAATTGCGCTAAACATGCTCAATGGAATTTACAGTTACATCATTTAGGTGTAATGCTAGGATATAAAGTATCTAAGTTTATGATAGATCCTCAAGTTAGTATATGTACTCGTCCTGTAATTTATTTTAATAATAAAAATACATCTGAAAAAGATGTACATCATACAACTCCAGCACATCAAGATTCTAAATCTATGCAAGGATCTAGTGATGCATTAGTATGTTGGGTTCCTTTAATAGGTATTACAGAAGATTTAGGACAACTACAAGTTGTACCTAAAAGTCATAAACAAGGTGATTTAACAAAATCTATACACGAAGGATTTGGATTAGTAGAAGATTCAGAGTTTAAATTTAAATCTGTTGCAGTACCTAAAGGTTCAGTACTAGTATTTGATGCTAATTTAGTACATAAAAGTGGAGATATTAAAGACGGCACTCGTTGGTCAGCTCATTTTAGATTTAATAATATGTATGACTCTGAGTACATTGAAAGAGGTTATCCCCATAACTATATTTACGCTCCAAAAGGCAAATTATGATTCGTATAATATATAGAACTTGTGGTTGGAACAATCATAATAATAGACCTGATTGGTTTCATTATAGAAAGTGTTGGGAAAACTTAGTTAGCACTACTAGTGATGCCAATTGTGCTATAACTGTGCTTTATGATGGAGAATTACAAGGGCAAGAACAAGAGTATACCTACCATGCAGACGTACTAAACATTGATAGTGCTGCTAAACTTCCTGAACTATATAAAGAATGGGAGTTAAGTAGTGATACATATATAGATCATGATGAACAAGGTAGAGAAGTACATAAAAGAGTAGAAGCTCCAGATAGAGAAAAAGCATCTGGATATTTAATGTATGAGTTAATCAGGGATAATATTAATGATTGGAATGATAATGATATTATTTATCTTGTAGAAGATGACTATATGCACTTTTCTGGTTGGACAACTGTTTTAGAAAATGTATATGACATGTACGATGGTGTAGATTATGTATCACTATATGATCACCCTGATAAATATACTCAAAGGTATCAAGGTCTACAAAGCCAGATTCTAGTTTCTAATTATTGTCATTGGAGAACAGTTCCTAGTAGTTGTGGCACCTTTGCAGGTAGAGTCAAAACTTTTAAGCAAGATTTAGATATACATATAGGTAGTCTAGGAGATCATAATAAATTTACTCTACTAGCTGAAAGAAATAGAAATATTGTATCTGCAATGCCTGCCTTTGCTACTCATTGTGTTGATCCTTGGACATCACCTTTTAGGGATTGGGCTAATGTATGATACCTTTTTTAATAAAAAAACAACTTGATTCAGATAAATTTAATAAATATTTAAAACATGCTAATACAACTAATCAATTTACAAATTATGGTTACGCAGTTCAACTTCTTGAAGAACGAGCCAGAGATATATTAAAAATTGATGACAGTAAAGCTATAATAGCTACATCTAGCGGTACTTCCGCATTAGACGCTATTTTATATGGAATTGAAACATACGATAATGAGTCTTGTAGAGTATCAACTCAGGCATTTACTTTTCCTAGTAATTGCTTAGGCAAAGCTCAAGGACCAATTATAACAGATATAACTGCTCATTGTAATATAAATTTAGATGATGAATATTTAGTTAAATATTCTAATACAGTTATTGTAACTAATATATTTGGGCATTTACAAAATTTAAATGAGGTAATAGCAAAAACTATAAGTAGAGATAAAAAGTTAATATTTGATAATGCAGCTACACCTTATTCTTTTTGGAATGGTACTAATAGTTGTAATTTAGGTACAGCTAGTTATATTTCTTTGCATCATACTAAACCTATTGGTTTTGGTGAAGGTGGATTAGTAATTATAGATAAAAAATATGAAGAATCAGTAAGAACAGCTTGTAATTTTGGTAAACACAATATTATTTGTAACGAACAAGGTGGTAATTTTAAAATGAGTGAGTTAAGTGCTGCTGGAATTTTACAGTGGTGGGATCAGTTTAGTATTGATACTATGCAAGATTTATTTATGACAAATTATAATAAGTTAAGATATGGAATGAGAAAAGAAAGTGGAGATTTTTGGTTTAATCATACTTCTGATACCTGGTTTCCTACTTGTTTACCTTTTATACGTAACTTACCAATAGAAGAAGTATCTGGAGAGTTTAAAGGTAGAGAATATAGAAAATATTATAAACCTTTAAATAATAGTCATGCTATATCTAATTTAGTGTATAATAATATTATGTGTATGGCGCTTACTGATGGAGTAGATAAATGTATAAACATATAGCAGTAGTAACAGGATGTGCAGGTTTTATAGGTACTACCCTTACTAAACTTTTATTAGAAAAAGGTTGGCTAGTATATGGTATAGATAAATTTACTTATGCAGCTAATGAAACAGAAATACATTGGCTAGTAAATAACTATCCAGACAACTATATAGTAATAAAAAATGATATTAAAGATATTGATAGACTTCCTGAATGTGATGTAGTATTTAACTTAGCAGCAGAGTCTGATGTAGATAATAGTATTGTTAATATGGATAAGTTTATTGATTCTAACATATCAGGAGTAAAAAATTTATTAGAGATAATCACACATAAAAGTGTACAGATAAAACATAATAAACCTTTATTTTTTCAAGTATCAACTGATGAAGTATATGGAGATAGAATAGAAGGTAGTTTTGACGAAACAGCAGCTTTAATACCCAGTAACCCTTATGCAGCTACTAAAGCTGCTGCGGATATGCTTATAGAAAGTTGGTCTAGAACTCATGGATTAGATTATATAATCGCTAGACCCTCTAATAATTATGGAGAAAATCAGTATCCAGAAAAATTAGTACCTACTACAGTTAGATGTTTACAGCGTGGTAAAAAAATTAAACTACATAATAAAGGATTACCTATTAGATCGTGGACTCATGTAGAAGATACAGCAGAAGCATTTATTTTACTGTATGAAAAAGCGTGCAGAAACAATATTTATAATATACAATCAGATTATGAACAAACTAATTTTATAACTGTTACAAAAATTATAAATGCATATTTTATGGGTGCTATAGACGTAAAGATACCAGACTATGATGAACATATAGATTATAGCTATGACAGGCCAGGACAAGACATAAGATACTCAATATCTTGTGAGTCTATTAAGAACTATGGTTGGACTCCTAAAAAAGATTTTGATGAAGAAATTGTTAAATTAGTAGATTTTTATAAAAAAAGAAAATGGAAGTGGTAATGAGAGTTTTTATTACAGGAATTAGTGGGCTATTAGGTAGTACAATGGCTAGGTATCTTATTATGCAAGGTGATGAAGTAGTAGGTATCGATAATATGATTGGCGGAGTAGAAGGTAATGTACCAGATCACCCAAAATGTGAGTACCATAGAGGGGATATATTAGATACAGAACTTATGAAAACAATCATGGCAGACTGTGATGTAGTATTTCATACAGCTTCTCTTCCCTATGAAGGATTAAGTGTATTTTCTCCTACAGTAACTGCTAGTAGTATTGTAACAGGTACAATTAGCACAGCTATTGCAGCACTACACAATAAAGTAGGATTATTTATAAACTGTTCGTCTATGGCTAGATATGGTGATCAAATTGCACCTTTTACAGAAGATATGCCTACTAAACCTGTAGATCCTTATGGATTGGCTAAGGTGCAAGCTGAAGAACATTTACAGATGTTAAGTGAGATACATGGACTAAACTATGTAACAGTAGTACCTCATAATGTTATAGGTGTAGGACAAAGATATTATGATCCTTTCAGAAACGTAGTTGGTATAATGATTAATAGAGCTGCACAAAATAAAAATCTTATTATATATGGAGATGGGAAACAAAAACGTTCTTTCTCTGATGTTAGAGATTGCATTATTGCTGTAGAAAGAATTATGCAGAGTAATCGTACAGATTTATGTGGTCAGATATTTAATATTGGCCCAGATGACAATGAAATGTCTATTATACAATTAGCTACATTAATTACGCAACTTTCAGAAGTTTACTTAAAATTTGATCATTATCCTGATAGGCCGAGAGAAGTTAAAGATGCTTATTGTTCTAGTAATAAAATTAGAAAAGAATTTAACTATAATGCTGCTACACCAGCAAAACAAACTATTCATGATATGGTTAACTGGATTAAACCTATTAAACGTGAATTTGAATACCATCTACCTATAGAACTTGTAACAGATCAAACACCTAAAACATGGACGGATAAACTAATCTAATGAGTAAGATTCAAGAAAAAATAACAGTATTTATGGATAAGTTACAAAAGATGATGGAGAGTGATATGCATCTAACAGATCTTCCTGCAGTAGTTACTGTTCATATTCAAGCATCACTATATAGAACCCATATGAATGATGAAGACAAAGATTATTATGACGCAGTTCAGTGGTGGTTAGAAGAATATCCTGAAAAGAGTTGGAATGCTAAGTAGTGATTGCAGTGGGTGTTATTATGTTTGTTGGGCTATAGGGGTAGGACAAGGTGTTTTGTGCTTTCACCCAAAAAATCAAAAGTATAATCCAAAACCCCGCAAATATGTAGCACCAGGAGAAGAAGATAATTATTTGGTAAATAAGGCAACGATTGTAAAATACATACCAGATGGTTGTCAATTAAGAAAAGAAAGAGTAAAAAGGGCAGTTAAATTAATTTAAAGAATCCAGAACAAGCTATATATAATGCTATATATAGTGATAGTAACTATAATCATTATGGTGTTTCTAATCACGGTTCTAAGTATGCACAAGCTATATTAAATTTAAATCCTACAAGCCTAATTGACGTAGGTTGTGGTCGTAACGGTTTTGTAAAAGATATAAAGAAAAAAGGCTTAGACAAAGCTATAGGAGTAGATTTTGCTTGTTCTTCTGCTGACTATATATGTGATATTATGGATTTACCTTTTAAAGATAAACAGTTTGATTTCTTAACTGGATGGGATATATTAGAGCATTTAAGAAAAAGTCATGTTCATCCAGCTTTTAAAGAAATGAAAAGAGTAAGTAAAAGATTTGCTTTTACTATAGCATACCATACTGCATATACACCTCCTCCTCCAGGTTTTGAAGAACATAATCTTCATCAATGTGTAGAAAATGAACAGTGGTGGAGAAATATTATAAGTAAATATAGTAATAGATATATAAATAAAGATACCTTTTGGATAGGACAATGGAATGACAGTTAAAGTAATTACACCTTATGTGTATGATAATGAAATAGCAGAGCATAAAGATAAATTTTGGGATCTTGATATACATTATGAAAAAGATGTAGCAGGAATCGGTTCTGATTTAATGTATCAAAAAATGTGGAATCAGTTTCCAGAACATGATATTTTTATACTCCATGCAGATATGCATCCGTATAAAGATGGGTGGTGGGAAGAAATGCTAGAATATGTTGACAAGTATCCAGAAGCAGGAATGTTGGGTTTACTATTACTATATCCTGCACAAAATAATAACTATGAACACTATATACAGTGTGCTGGTGGACAATTTACAGACGGTAAACCAGACCATTTTGGCAGTGGTTTAATACTTGAAAATAAATCACAATTTAAACAAGATTTAGAAGTTGATGATGGAAGGTACATAGCAGTCAGAGAAGTAGCGTGGACAACTTTTGGAGGTTGTTATCTTAGAAGAAGTTTTCTTGATATAGTAGGAGATTTTAGTCCAGAATATGAATGGACATATAATAGAGATGTTGATTATTGTTTAAAAGCTAGAGAGGCTGGAGAACATATTTATCAAATACCCGTAAGACTGTTACATCACGAATCAAGAGACAATAAAAGAATAAAGGATCAGTCTAAGGCTGATATGGAAAGCAGAAACTTACAAACATTACTGGCGAAATGGGCAAATTCAAAATTTTATAAAACGCTGGACAAAGAGATAAAAAGTGGATAAAGTATATATAACGAAACAAGAAATGTACAATGGTATTGAGAAAGAAGCTAAAAAATTAAAATCAGGTGATAATGGTCCTATCCTGACTGTATTGGTATTTATATGGTTTCTAGGAGCATTAGTATTTTTGATTATACCAGCTTTTGTATCATTAATATTACTATGTGTATTATATGCACCGTTCTATCTTGTAGATAAAAAAATTCTTAAAAGGAGAAATAATGCCTAAACTAAATAAAACATGGGTTCAAGCAGCCCTAGAAATGTCGCGAGTAGATAAAGATAAACTTGATGAATGGCTTAAAAGAGTAGATGGAGCATCCTCTAACAGATTAAAAGGTTTTATAAATAATTTATGCGGAGCAGATAATGTAAATTATTTAGAAATAGGCGTGTATAAAGGTTCTACATTACTAGCAGCTTCAACTCATAATCCTAAAACTAAGTGTGTAGGAATAGAAAATTCTATGTATGATTTTAGGCAAACTTTTCCTGATCAAATACCTGAAGGATCACCTTGTTGGCCCTCTATGATACGAGATCTTAATTATAATATTGAAAAATTTAAAACAACTAAAGGTTATATACCAGACGCTATAACAGTAGTAGAAGATTCTTTTCAAAACGTAGACTATAGTAAACTTCCGACTTTTAATATATGTTATTTAGATGTAGATCAATTAAATGCTGTTATTTATGATGAATTTTTTAATTTAGTATACCCACATCTTGATAGAGAATGTGTGTTAATAGTATCAGGAGTTACTAATCCAGTACTCATGGAAGAACTAAATAAAGCATTACTTAGACATGATGATAGTTTTACTATAGACTATGAATTTTTAGAAATTAGTTCTAGCGGCTCTGATAGTAGGAATTATTGGAATGGTATTAGAGTTCTAGGTTTAAAAAGAAAAATTAAAGCAGCAGTTAAAGCAGTAGTGACTAAAAAACCAGTAGTAAAAACTACCCCAAAAACAACTAAAGAGGGTTAAATGAAAAAGAAATCAGTAATAAGTTTAATAAGCTATGATGCAGCTTATTTACCTGAAAGTATTTCTAAGTATTATAACTATGTAGATGAAATTATTTTAGGTTTAGATAAGAACAGAGTTACTTGGAGTGGTAATAATTTTTCTTTTGATGAAAATAAATTATGGGCAGATCTAGGAGCTATTGATGGAGATTCTAAGATTTCTATTATAGAAGAAGATTTTGTAAAAAGTAAAGTAGCTATTGAAAATGATAATTATGAAAGAAACTTTCTTAAAGCACAATGCACAAATGATTGGATTTTTAGTATAGATGCTGATGAATATTTAATTAATCCAAAAGATTTTTTCTATAATTATTGCCCTCTTGTAGAGCGTTATTATAATAAAGCAGATATCTGTATGACTTGGGCAACTCCTTATAAGACTATTGATGATACAACTCTAGTAATTGCTAATGAGGATGGAACTCCTTTCTTTGGTGAAAACCAAGGTATGTCTACCTCTAAAGATAGTACTTTTACATACGCTAGATGGACAGATAAAAGTGCTGCAGGACATAATAGATTATTGTCTCCGCTAGTAGCTATTCATTGGAGTTTATGTAGAGATAAAAAAGACCTACATGAAAAGATTAATAATATAGGGCACTCAGATTTAGTAGAAAATGATCCTTTTTATCAAATATGGGATCAGGTAACTATGGATAATTATGAAGAATTACATAATTTTAAGTCATCAGGACTTGGAACAGCACAATGGCCTATTCTTAGAGCTATACCGTCACAGGAAGTAACAAGTTATATAGAACAACATTTAGATAGGGCATATTAATATGATAATCGATTTTCTAGGAAAATTTTATGATAATCACTCACTCTCAATTATTAACAGAAATCTAGTAATTAAACTAGCAGAAGCACATCCTGATTGGGAAATTTCTATTACTCCTTTAGATTCTTATGATCCTGAGTATAAGTTAGATAAAGAAATAACTAAACAACTAAAAGTTTTAGAACAAGCAGAAACTGGAGAACCCGATATACAGTTAAGGCATTCTTATCCTCCTATCTGGCAATGGCCTGCAAGTAATAGAACTAAAGTTGTATTTATACAACCTTGGGAATATACAAAAGCTCCTTTTGAATGGCAGTATAAGTTTGAAACTTTTGCAGATGCCTTAATTGTTCCTAGTAATTTTATAGCAACTGTATTTAGAAATGCAGGACTTAACCCAGAAAAATTATTTGTAGTACCTAATGGATATAATAAAGAATTATTTAATACAAATGAAGATAATTCAGAAAGTAAGTATATAGATAAGAGTAAGTTTAATTTTGTATATGTAGGAAATTCTCAATGGAGAAAAGGATTAGATATACTTATGAACGCATGGAAAGATGCTTTTAAAAAATTTGATAAAGCAACTTTAACTATTAAGGATAGTCCTAAAATATATGGACAAAGTAACGTTCTGAACGAAATTATAAAAATGCAATATAAAACAGGTTGTTCAGAAATACAGTATATTGATGAAGATCTATCTGATGAAGAAATGGCAGCATTATTTAAATCGTCTGATATATTAGTACATCCTTATAGAGCAGAAGGTTTTGGTATGCATGTACAAGATGCAATGGCTTGTGGTTGTGTTCCTGTAGTATCTGCAGACGGTGCTACAGATGATTTTGTATCTCATGAAAATGGTTTTTTACTTCCAGTAGAGAAAAGACATATGGATATCTCAGATTCTAATGTTTTTGCTATGAAATCAGGAGACGCTATGACTGGAATGAATACTCATACTTTTTATAATGAACCTAATGGAGATGCTTTAAAAAATGGTCTTAAAATGATTTATCACTCACATAATAAAGATGAAGAAGTTTATGCAAAGAAAAATGCTATGAATATGATAAATACTTGGGATAAAGTTACAGAACACTATGTTTCTATACTTGAAGAAGTTAGTGCTAGACAAAGTATTGTTAGATATTGACTTTTTAATAATTTGTAATAGTATAGTGTTACAAGGAGAATATAATGGATGAATTAGATGAATTTTTTGCTAGTCTAGAGGTAGAAGCTAAAAATAGTAAACCGCCTGAAGCACCTAGTTTAGATAGAAAAATTATTGATGATTTTCATGGTAATGTACCAATATTTAATGAAGAAGTTAGTGGGCAGTTGCCCACTATTACTCCTAAAGCTCAGATATATATTACAGAAGTACTAGAACAAGGACAATATTTTAGATTTGCAGTAGATGGTGGAGGTTGTTCTGGTTTTAATTACGCTTTTGATGTAGAAACACACCCTAAAAAAGATGATATACAATTTTCAGAGAATCCACCATCAGTTATTGATTCTACTAGTTTAAAATATCTATACGGAAGTATTATAGATTTAGATACATCAGGAATGAGTAAGCAATTAAAAGTAGAAAATCCAGGAGCTAAAGCCAGTTGTGGTTGTGGAACCAGTTTTGCATTTGATGAATCTATGTTATTAGATGCAGGCATACAATGAAATATAAAGAAATTGTAAATGAAAGTGGTATTCCTTGGTTAGATCTTAGTATAGAAGTTCCCCATGAAGAAATGTTACAAGAAGCTATTGCTCTAAAAGACAAATTTGTTAAACATCGTGATGAAGATAATGGATCAGGATACAGTCATAAAGGTTGGAGAAGTCTTTGTTTACACGGTATAGATGCTTATAAAACTAATCATTTTGCGCAATATGGGTATATTTCTAATGATGAAACTCCCTATATATGGACAGATATTTGTCCAAAATGCCCTGTAACTAAAGAATTTTTTCAAGCTTATTTTCCGTATGATACTTATTATAGAGTTAGATTTATGTTATTAGAGCCACAAGGCTATATTACTCCGCATGTTGATTCTGATATACATAAGTTATCTCCTATAAATATAGCGTTAAATAACCCAGATGGTTGTAATTTTAAAATGAAGAGTCATAAAGGTTTTTTACCTTTTACAGCAGGAAAAGCACTACTTTTAGATGTAGGTAATACACATGCTGTATATAATAATAGTAATGAAGATAGATACCATATAATAGTACATGGTAAAATAACTAAAGAATTTAAAGAGTTAGTAGAGTATAGCTATGCGAAAAATGGGTCTTAATAAAAATTATGTAGTAGCTATATTTGATGATCCAGCTTTTGCATCTAAAAATATGTCTATACAAGAAAAACGAGCAGAAATTACAGGGTTTTTTACTAGATTTAAATATTTTGGTCCTGTTATTTATGGCAAGTCTGTTAATGAAGTATTAGATAAAGCGATAGAACATAATGTAGAATTTTGTGTAGTACAGTCAGTAGGACACATAATTAGAGAAGCTAGTTTTTTTAGATTACTTGAAAAATGGATGGAAAAGAAAAACTTTTTTGTTACAGGCCATATTATGGATAAAGAAATTCCTAATAGTAACTGGGCAGAAGGAAATGGTTATTACGGACTACATAAACAATGTATATTAGTTAATTTAAATTATTATAAAAAATTTAATAAACCTGTATGGGGAGATGCTAAACGTAAGTTAGATGAACCAGAAACAGTAGCAGCGGCTAATAGACATGTTAAAGATATACATGATGATTATACACCGCTATCATTAATACCAACAGAAGAAACAAAAGTTTGTACTCCTTTAGTAAGTGGTTGGAATTTTATAAACACTAGTTTAGAAAATGGTTTAACTGTTTATAATTTTCATCCTAAAGTTAGAGATGCAAAAGAATTTGTATACCCTACTAGTAGTATTGAGGATTTACAAAAACAATTATCATGGATTAATAATATAGTAAATTACGCACCTCAATGTGTATTTCTATGGAATACAGAAACATATTTAGATTTAAAGTACTGTAAATTAAATAAACCTATAAAAAATTTATATACATTAGCTGCTAGTTTTAAACCTCATATGATATTAAATACTTTTGGTTTTGAAGAAGATACTATAGTAAATTTTTATGATTATAGTAAACCTGCCTTAGCTTATAAAAGTATGATGTTTAAACATTGGGATGGAGATGACTATCCTTCTTTTATTGGCTGGGCAAGAAAACAGTACTCATTTAATGAAACGCATGGTACTATGACAGAAAATGAAACTGATCAAAGTTTGTGGGAACGAGAAATTACTTGGTGGAAAGGTGAATCTAATATTAAAGAGCATTGGTATAGATATAAAAAATTAAAACATACGTTTACTCATGTAGATATTTGTAAAGATCCTACTCCAATAACAAATAAAATTGTAACAGATCCCGATAGTTTAATTTGGTGGAGTAATGCATTTCATACCGTAAATGCTCACTACCTTCAAGGGTTAAAAGGAGTTACAAATAGTTATAATACATGGATTAACCAAATTAAAAGTAAAAATCCTGATATATGGATTCTAGGTAAAGATTTTATGGATAAACCTGTAGAAGGAGGTCAAATAAAAGATTATGTTAATAAAAGCTAAAACAATATTAAAATTTGATAATAGTTGGGTTAAACAGTTAAAATTTGTTGAGCATACAGATGCGGATCTAGCTGGTCATGTAGATGCTATATCAGTAAAAAGTGAATCAGGTAGCGTATTTGATTTTTATAGATCTAATCCTTTAGAAAATCCTGATGATTTTAAATATACTGCTTTATATGATAAAATATCACAAGTTAAAAAGTTAGTAGATCATTTTGAATTACAAACTACTAGAGTAAGAATACATAGACAACTTCCAGGTCAAGAAATACCTTTACACGTAGACGATAATAATACAGCAGTAAAAGATAAAAATGACTATATGGTTAGAAGCATTACTGCACTTACTGCAAGTAATGATTTTATATATAGATTTTTAGATACAGAAAAAAAATATAGAGTACAGAACCTAAAACAAGGTGAGACAATATTTTTTGATCCTGATTTAGTAGCACATGGAATGGCTAATGAGTCAACTACAGAAACTAGATATGCTTTAGTGCAGATATTTAAGTTATACCCAGTTACACCTTGGGCAAGAGATTTTATAAGCACTGAAAAAGTAGTAACAATATGAATATAGACTTTGGTACCGCATTTCATAAACCAAACGGTAATGCAGTAAAAGTAACTATTAATGAATTTAGAGATAAACTATATCTACATATAAGAGATTATACAATGGATGGGGATACAGGACAGTGGTTTCCAACTAAGACAGGATTTTCTATTCCAGCAGATGAAGTTAGCTCTTTAATACCTTTATTAAATGATGCCGCAGAAGCGGTAGCTCAGAGGTATATATGGAATAATCAATTAGAATTGGAATTTGAAGAATTGGAGAATGAATATGAGTATTAAAGCTTGGAATGACGAGCAAGAAGCTGAATTAACTAGGCTTTATCTTGAAGAAGAAATTAAAGATGTTCATGAGTTAGCATCTATTTTTGAAAAAGGTTATAGAAGTGTAATAAGTAAACTAGTACAACTTAAAATATATGAAAAACCTGAGCTTGAAGAGGAAGATAAATCTCTAACTGTTAAAGTTATGCTGAGAGAGCTTGAAGAAATTTTAGGAGTTGAAGTAGCAGGAACTAACTTAAATAAAAAAGAAAACTTAAGTAAACTGCTTGAGGCTATTAAAAAGAAGATTGGCTAATGGGAACACTTAAACCAGGTGTTGGATTAACATATGAACGAGTAGATGGTGTCGTATATGGTAGATACCAAGGATCAACAGATAGATGGGAAATAGGAAGAGATATGAGACCAATATCACCAAATGATATAGTACCTGAACGACAGTCAATAGGTTGGGATTCTAATAAACCTCTTGCGCACAACCAATACACAAAAGAAGAAGTTGAAGCATTAGGATTTAATGTAGTAGAAAAACAAGTTACTCCTGAGCAAACTAAAGTATATAAGTTTAGTGAAGATATACTAATAGAAGAGTTTACAGACTATATTGATAGTACTTATGCATCTCATTATAATACGAATAAGATACAGTCTATGGAAAATATTATAGAT
>Ga0209816_1002164_pt1 | contig 14119 bp, 15 predicted proteins | sample CoawatmetaG01DNA_FD_187509 | JGI IMG/M metagenome (GOLD analysis project Ga0209816, IMG submission 187509) | Marine microbial communities from the West Antarctic Peninsula - Coastal water metaG017-DNA (SPAdes) (version 2) | ecosystem: Environmental > Aquatic > Marine > Coastal ... | reverse complement strand
TTTTGAGTGGGGATAATTTCCATTACTTAAATAATTTTTTTAACTCTTCTGTTGCGACTGATTCTACTCCTTCCATGGTGACATTTGAATCAAAATGACTAATTTGCGTAACTTCTAAGCCTTCATATCCGCAAGGGTTAATCCGACTAAAGGGCTCCAGATTCATGTCCACGTTTAAACTAATGCCATGGTAAGTTCGGCCTTTGGAGATTCTAAGGCCAATTGAAGCAATTTTTTTCTCCCCCACATAAACCCCAGGTGCGCCTTCAACAAAGGAACTTTCTATGGAGTAATGTTGCAGAATATTTTGAATAAGGTTTTGTAAATTGGCGACCAATGCCTTGGGACCTATCTTCTTTGTCTTAATGTCTAAAAGAAAATAAATAACCAATTGCCCTGGACCATGAAAAGTTACCTCGCCACCCCTGTCGGTTTGAACGATTGGGATATTTCCAGGATTTAAAATATGCGAAAGATCGGCTGCAGTACCCAGTGTAAAAACTGCGTCGTGCTCAAGCAGCCAGATCTCATCATCAAAAGAATCTGCTTGAACCAGTGAGCGCATTTTCTCATAGGTGTCTGCGTAGGCTTGATTGCCTAACTGAATGAACTTAGGAGTCGCCGTCACTGTTTGTTCGGGCCTCTACAAATGCATCCTCGGCAATGGCATGAAAGCCTTTGACCTCTGCTAGGAAAGTTTTAAATGAGTCATAGACTTTTTTAACATCGGGATCGTTTGCAGCGGAAGTCTCTAAAATCTCTTCAGAAATAATTCTAAATTCATTGATGACATCTTTGGGCAGCTCTCTGAGCTGGACATCGTGATTCTCGATTAAATCTTGTAAGGCTCGATTGTTAGAAGCAGTGTATTCATCTAATAAGTCTTGGTTCACAGCCTTAGCAGCTGTGGTAACTATTGCCTGCAAATGAGGAGGCAATGTATCCCAAGCACCAATGTTAATAGTAAATTCAAGCATGGAGCCTGGCTCATGCCAACCAGGATAATAGTAGTATTTGGCTACTTGCTGAAAACCAAAAGCTAAATCGTTGTATGGGCCTACCCATTCAACCGCATCAATGGTCCCGGTTTGCATTGCAGTGTAAAGCTCTCCGCCAGGAATATTAACTGGTATGCCGCCAGCTCTTTTGAAGACCTCTCCACCAAAACCAGGAAAACGCATTTTTAATCCTTTAATATCTTCTAGGGAATTAATTTCTTTGTTAAACCAACCAAACATTTGGGTGCCGGTGTTGCCGCCAGGCAAAGGCTTTAAGTTAAAAGGACGGTACAGATCTTCCCAAAGCTCTAATCCTCCTCCTCTGTTTACCCAGGCATTGATCTCATCAGCAGTAAAACCAAAAGGAACGCCTGCAAAAAATTGTGCTGCTGGAACCTTCCCCTTCCAGTAATAAGCTCCGCCGTGACCCATCTCTACTGAGCCGCCAGACACTGCATCAAATACGCCCATGGCAGGAACCAATTCTCCGGCTCCATAAACCGTTACCTTTAATTGACCTTGTGACATCTCTTCAACTAACTGACTGAATCGCTCGGGTGCCATGCCTAAGCCTGGATAATTTTTTGGCCAAGTTGTCACCATGGACCAAGAATAATTTTTAGTAGGAGCGGCTCCAGCGGAAGTTTCTTCTGGGGCTCCGCAGCTGCTTAAAAAACAAAGTGCCAGCCCTGAAATTAAAAAATGTTTCATCCCAATGTCTCCAGTTTTGCAAACGCCAGAACCAGCCACTTGCTGCCGGCTTTCTCAAAATTAATTTGAACCCTTGCAGATTCACCCGATCCCTCATAGTTTAGAACGACTCCTAGCCCAAAGGTAGGGTGTACTACTTTTTGTCCTAAACCTATACCAACCTCGTCCTTAAAATCCATTTTAGATTTTTTAGCGGTTCTAACGTAAGGCGTGCTCACCGAAGCCCTGGGTCTGACCTCTTCAATAAAGACAGCAGGAATTTCTTTTAAAAATCGTGACGGAGGATTAAATACATCTGAACCATGAAGTCGCCTGGATTCTGCATGAGTCAGGTAAAGTTTTTTCATGGCCCGCGTAATGCCAACATAACAAAGCCTTCTCTCTTCCTCTAGTTGAGAGGGAGATTCAATGGATCGACCGTGCGGGAACAAACTTTCTTCCAAACCTGTAATAAACACCAAAGGAAACTCTAAGCCTTTGGCAGAATGCAGAGTCATGAGCTGCACAGCATCTTGAAATTCATCGGCTTGAGTGTCTCCAGAATCAAGAGAGACAGTATCGAGAAAAATTTCAGCAATTTCTTTGTGAGATTTTTCACTTTCAAAAGATTGCTCAAAGTTTTTGGCTGAAGTCACCAGCTCTTCTAAATTTTCTATTCTAGTCTTGCCCTTTTCGCCAGCTTCTTTTTTATGGTACTGATACAGCCCTGATTTTTGAATAATCATGTCCATCAACTCAGAAAGCGGCATGGTGTCTAGAAGCCCAATGCATTCGCTGATAAGAGCTAAATATGCATTGAGGCCTTGACCGGCTTTGCCACCCATTTTGCCTTCGTCGTGTAGTTTGGCTGCTGCTTTAATGTAAGAAAGATTGTAAGCCTTGGCGGTATCACGAATTTTTGCTTGTGACTTAACACCGATCCCTCGAGTAGGATTTGCAATAGAGCGCTCAAAGGCAGGATTATCGTGGGGGTTAAAAATAACTTTTAGGTAGCTCATAGCATTTTTAATTTCCATGCGCTCGTAGAAACGCAGACCGCCATAGATTCGATAAGGAATATTCACTCTAAGCAGAGCTTCCTCAAGAGCTCTTGATTGGGCATTGGATCGATAAACAATTCCTGCATCACTAAATAGCTCTCCGCCTTCCATCCAACTTTTGAGAACTCCCGCTATAAATCTTGCCTCATCTTGTTCGTTGTAGGCTTGATAGAGAGTGATGCGCTCGCCTTCCAGCGAATCAGTCCACAAGTTTTTGCCTAGACGAGTTTGATTGTTATCTATTAAGGCATTGGCTGCGCCCAAGATCACGCTGGTTGAGCGATAGTTTTGCTCAAGGCGAATAACTTTTGAGCCTTCAAAGCTTGATTCAAAAGATGAGATATTTTCTACCTTGGCGCCCCTCCACCCATAAATAGACTGGTCGTCATCTCCAACCGCTGTAATTGTTGCAGCGTCTGATGCAATCTCTTTAAGCCAGTTGTACTGAATGGTATTGGTGTCCTGAAACTCATCTACTAACACTGCCTTAAATCGATTGTGAAAAAACTCTTTCACTGTTTTGTTAGATTTTACTAACTCATAGGCTCTAAGCAGCAGCTCAGCAAAATCTACCAGGCTATCATTGGCACACGCCTCTTCGTAATGCTTATAAATTCCTTTAACCGTCTGAGCATAAAAATCACCCTTATCAGAAACATCATCGGCTCTGATGCCCTCATCTTTCCAACCATTAATTTGCCATTGAATCTGTTTGGGTGGCCAGGCTGCATCATCAAGGCCGGCTTCTTTGGTTAAGCGCTTAACAATGCGCAGTTGATCATCGCTGTCTAAGATAGTAAAACCAGAAATTAAACCTGCTTCTTTGTAAAATCTTTTTAAAGTTCTGTGTGCCAAGCCATGAAAAGTTCCACACCACATGTCTCCGCCTGGCGATTGCAGTAATTCTTGAATGCGTGATTGCATTTCTTTAGCTGCTTTATTTGTAAAGGTTACTGCAATAATCGATGAGGGATTAATGCCCATGGCTTCGACATTCCAAGCTATGCGATGAACCAATACCCGAGTTTTACCGGACCCAGCGCCTGCCAATACAAGCAAACTTTTATCTTCAGATGTTACAGCCTCACGCTGAGGATCGTTTAAATTTTCTAATATGTGAGAAACATCCATGGGGGGTTCATTTTTTAATCTAAGAAGCCTATTCTAACCCTTATGCAAACTAAATTATTGAGAGAAATTAAAAAGGCTTTGCCTGAATTAAGAAAATCTGAGGTAAAGGTCGCAGAGTTTGTTTTAAACAAGCCTGAGGATATTATTGAATTGACCACTGCTCAGGCCTCAACTGCAGTCGGTGTTAGCGAGCCAACATTAATTAGGTTTTGTCAGGCCGTCGGATTTAATGGATTTCAGAAATTTAAATTGACGCTAGCCCAACAGTTAGCAGCAGATAATTATTTCAATTCATATGAAATCGATCCGAATGATAGTATTCAGGAGGTTACTGAGAAAGTGTTCGATAGCACTATTAGTGAGATATTAAATGTACGATCTCAGTTAAACCAAGAGGTGGTAGAAGAAGCCATTGAGACTTTGGCTAATGCCAAGAGGGTTGAGTTTTATGCCTTTGGTGGCTCAGTACCAGTGGCCATGGATGCCCAGCACAAGTTTTTTAGATTAAAAATTCCATCTTCATGTATTTCTGATCCTCATATTCAGTTCATGTCTGCAAACTCACTAAACAAGAAAGATGTGGTGGTCGCCATCTCTCAATCTGGAAATACCGCTGCTTTGGTAGAGAGCATTAAAACGGTTAAAAGTTTTGGGGTGATAGTGATTGGCTTAATGCCCTCAGGCACTCCCCTTTCAAGAATCTGCGACATAGCGCTCGACATTGATGTTGGAGAAAATGCTCGGTTGACTCGGCCGCTTACCTCTAGATTGGCTTACATGGCAATTATTGATGTGTTGGCCGTGGGTGTGGCTCAGCTAAAGCCCGAGGCACAAGATCACCTTTTCAATATTGTTACCAGTCAGAATTCTCTAAAAATTAAATAGCTAGTAACGAAGGTTCTCTCTGAACCATAAATTCGCTGCCCATTTTTCACCGCTACTAACCGGCATTCCTGCATGAAGTGAGCGAGGGTTAATGTTGGTAGTCTCAGAGATAGTGTTATGGAAAACCAATACATTGCCTTTTTTTGGGTTAATGGATATGTTGAGTTCAGGAAAATAAGTTGCTCCCCCGTCCTTGACGTCATTGAGATAAATTAATGCAGTGATCATGCGCTGACCGCCTGGCTCCCAATACTTCTTCCCCAGCTCAGTGGATTGATCAAAGGAATCAAAGTGTGGTTTATATTCTGTGCCTCTCTCATAATGCACGACTTGAAACATTTCAGCATTTCGAATGGGCATCTGGACCAAAATGGATAGCCGCTTACTCACCTCATGTATTGACTCGTTAGCATGATGTTCTAACCAAGCAAATTCATTGGTTCTGTCTGTAAGTTTCTGCTCATTGTCCAACCCTACCACTGTAGCAGGTTGTAATTTATCTTTGGAACAATTAATAAATTCCTGGCATTCATCTTCTGAAATAAAATCATCCACGACATAGATGATTGGGTCTGACGAAAACAAAGTAACATTGTCTGCAATTTTTTTTGGAAATTCGGTATTCATATAAAAAATAATTGTATGCTAGAACTTAATTAAACGCATATTTTAAATGAGTATTTTTATTTCTATTGCCTCCTATCAAGACCCCTTGTTGGTTTCTACAATTTTTAGTGCCTACGGGAATGCTGAGATGAAAGATGAGTTAGTTTTTGGAATTTGCGATCAGGCTGAAGAGCCTATTAAAGTGCATGAATTCCCTTTTGCAAAACAAATACGACATGAGCACATTGATCCTGTAATGGCCAAAGGTCCTTGCTGGGCAAGGCATAGGGTGCAGAATTTTTATCAAGGCGAAGACTACTTTTTGCAAATCGATTCGCATACTCAGTTTGCTCCAGGTTGGGATAAAAAGTTTATAGGTGCGCTTGAAACCATTGCATCAAAATCAACACAGGATTCATATCACCTAAAACCTGTAATTACCTCATACCCTCGAAGTTTTAAAGTCAAAGATTTTACAGCCGGTCTATTTGAACTTAATTCTGGTGACCGAAACACCCAGATCATGACATATATGAAAGATGCTTTATTTTGTCAGGGTTCTTTTTCAAGGCAAGTTGGTTTCCCTACGCACTCAGAAAAAATTACTCATGCCTTTGTATTGGCAGCTGGCTGTCTTTTTTCTAAAGGCAGTTTTGTTGAGGAGATCCCATATGATCCTAACTATTATTTTTACGGCGAAGAAATTTCGATGATGTTAAGAGCCTTTACCAGGGGTTATTCATTTTTTCATATACCTGATGTTCCATTATTTCATTTGTATACTGATGTAGAGAATTTACCCCGAAAACTTCACTGGGATCCTGCTGACGATGTAAATAGAGTCACAAAATGGCATGAGCTTGATAGAAGAAGTATACAAAGGCTAGATGATTTAGTAGCTGGTAAATTAGAGGGATTGATGGGGCTGGGCTCTTCCAGAACATTAGCTGAATATGCATTATTTAGCGGAATGGATATTCAAAATAAACAAATCTTAGATTTAACCAAGGCTACTGAGCCTGCGTTCTTAGAATCATTGGACTGGACAAAAAACCCAATAGAATTAAAACAACAATAGGAGAATACGATGAGTGAGGAAGCAAGAAATTTTTTAAACAGCTATGGGGACTTTGTAACCAAAGTAACCAGTGAGCCAAGCATGAATCAATCGAGCTTAGATGAAAGAATGAAAGAAATCGATTCTTCATCGCCAATTGAATCTGCAAGACTTCTTACTGCGGCTCTTGGCTTAGGCAGCGAAACAGGGGAGTTTGTTGAAATAGTTAAAAAAATGTTTCTCCAAGGAAAGCCTGCAAATGAAGATAATATTTATCATATGAAACGGGAGTTGGGCGACATCATGTGGTATTGGGCTACTGCTTGTATGGCGCTAAAACTTGATCCTTACGAAGTGATTAAAGAAAACCAAGATAAACTTGAAGCCAGATATGGGGAAAAGTTTGAGGTAGACAGAAGTGAACACCGAAAAGACGGAGACCTATAAATATCAATTAGGTTAATAAACTGATTTTGCTTTAAAGTCTTCGGTCGCTGCTAGATACTCCTGCTTGAGTTGATCAACAAGGACTTGAACAGTTGGCGAATCTTTTATAGAGCCTATCCCTTGACCAGATCCCCAGATATCTTTCCAAGCTTTGGCTTCAGTGTTTCCACCTGAACCAAAATTCATAGAAGTTTTATCAGCCTCTGGAAGATTAACTGGATCAAGTCCAGCCTTTTCAATGGATGGCCCAAGATAGTTTCCGTGAACCCCAGTAAATAAAGATGAATAGACGATGTCATGCGCCGCACTTTCTATCAACATATCTTTATATTCCTTATCTGCATTGGCTTCTTCGGTTGCGATAAATCGCGTGCCCATGTAAGCCAGGTCAGCTCCGAGAGCCAAGCTGGATGCCACAGCACTGCCTGAACTGATAGCTCCAGAAAGAATAATGGTGCCATCAAAGAATTCTCTTACCTCTCTAACCAACGCAAAAGGTGACAAAGTTCCAGCATGCCCACCTGCACCAGAGCAAACTAAAATAAGCCCATCAACGCCTTGTTCTGCTGCTTTTTTTGCATGTCTAACGCTTATCACGTCGTGATAAACAAGACCGCCATATGAATGCGCTGCTGTGACAATTTCTTCAGGAGGTCTCAAGGAAGTGATAATAATTGGCACTTCATGTCGAACACACGATTCCATGTCTGCCATCAATCGATCGTTTGAGGCATGACAAATTTGATTAACTGCAAAAGGAGCAATCGGAAGCTCGGGGTTGTCTAGTTTTGCTTGAGCAAGCTCTTCCTTGATCCGAATTATCCATTCATCAAGAACTGGTTGTGGTCTCGCATTCAATGCAGGAAAAGATCCAACGATCCCAGCCTTGCATTGAGCAATGACTAGCTCTGGTCCAGAACACAAAAAAAGAGGCGATCCAATGACCGGAATTGAAAGATTGTTTTGTAAAATTTTAGGTAATGACATGATGTATTTTAGTTTTTTTTGTAGAGCTTACAGGAAGACTAAGGGATATTAAATAGGAGTTTTAAGGTTTCTTTAATTGATCTGCAACCCAGCTGATTGACCAGTTATGCCCAAGTCGATGGCCCTTGTATGTGTCCGGCAAAACTGTGACAAAGCTTCCTGGAATTTCAATGTTTTGAGGATTTTTTGGAAGGTCTTTAAATGCACTGTCTAGATCTTGTTGAGTTCTCCACTCAAACAAATTCACCATAGGCTTTAGATTAACCTCAGGCTTATAGCCACATAATGTGTTCAAAGAGGTGTTGCCTTGAAGCGGCGATGCAATAATGTGTGCATCAAAGGTAACTGTATTTTTCCAATTGTTTAAGAGATGAGTGACCAAAATGCCTCCATAGCTGTGACCAATCAAGGTAACTTTTTTAATTTGAATATTTTGGTTTAAAAGATTTTCTAATTCTTCAATTAGCCTGTCCCCAGAATCTTTGTAACACCCATTGTCTGGCCATCTGTAAAAAAATACTTCGTTCGTTGGTGTGTCTAAAGTCTTTAGTGGATAAACCCACTCATACCCTTCGCTGGAACCCCCATGTGCTCCCACTGTAATTTCATTGGCTTTATGCAGATTTGATTCCAAAGGTTGCATCCCCATTGGTAACTCAATAAGACGGGCGCCTGATATTTTTACTGAAACACTGTCTTGAAAATCACTCAGCAGTACTTTTGATGGGGTAGCTCCACTGCAAGCACCTAAGGCTAGTAAAAGGATTGGGAGATATTTTAAAAATTTCATAAAAGCTATTTTATAAAATAAGCTACGCTGTGATCATCGAAGTCTTTTGCTCCAACTTGATCAAAGCCTATCTTCTTGTGAAAATCTAAAGATGGTTGATTGATGGGTTGAGTATTGACCTCTAGTGCGATGGGCAGGTTTTCTTTTTTGGCTAGTTTAAAAATATCCTTGTAAATAACTTGGCCAAGACCTGCTCTTCTATGCAGCTCATCTATTGCAACTCTGTCTACATACAAAAATTTCTTAAGTTTTTTGGTAAAAAATTTATAATTTTCCGAACCGTACGTTGAACCCTCTCTCATGCAAATAATAAATCCAATTACCTCATCACCCTTTAATATCAGTAAATTATATGCACTCAGCTCTATTAATTTAGTTAAATGCTTCTTAGATTCTAAAGATCCAACTTCGGGAGTATTGGCTTGATTTAGATCATATATTTTTTGAAGCTGATCATCATTGGCACTTTCATGGCTAAGCACTAACATTTTAAATTTTGAGTTGAGTGCCATAAAAATGCTAGCTATTACCCATTGCTTCTAGGAAATACAAAATGATATTAATAATATTTAGGTACATATCAAAGGCATGAGAGATAGCTGTATCCCAGTCATTTAAACCTTGATCTGCACTTATATTGACCGAGCTAATTGAAACAAGCAATGACATGGAAAAAGTAATAATTCCCGCTATGGCTTTTTTTCTTGCATACCCACGGGTAATTTTCTTAAACATAGAAAAAAACTCTGCAAAAAGTAGAATTAAAATTAAAGCCGTAACTATCATTATAAAAATTGGATTTGCAAAGTTAATTCCGGTCACAGCAACTATGATAAACATCGCAGCACTGGTTAAGGTCGCAAGTTTTAGACCTGTTATGCCATCATTTTCATCCATGTCCATAACCATAAAGCCTATAACTAAGCCGTAGCCAATTGCACTGAAGGTCATAAATACAATTTGTATAAAAGAGGTAGAAAAAATAATAACGGCAGTAGCTGCCCAGAGTGAAAAGATGGCGAATAAAATTAAAAAGAAAAAGAAGTGAGTTGTGCCATTGCTTTGAACTATTGCTATGTCGGTCTGCCTGTTTTGATTTACAGCCTCGGCAAATGAAATGCCTAAAAATGTAGTGTTGGCATAAAATGCCTTTTTGCATTGGCGAACAACGAAAAACATACAGCCATAAAGAACTGCCAACTCAAACCCAAGAATTAAATAAACTTTTAAAGCCAGGCTTGAGGCTTCCATGCTAATTAGTTGCTCGATCCTTCATTAATAATATCAACATAGGTTTTAATGCCGGCAACAAAACTATCCACCGCAATGCTTTCGTTTGTTCCATGAAATCCAGTCATGTCTTCTGGAACGATACTAAATGGATTGAATCTAAAAGAATTGTCCGCAACCTTTGAATAGTGGCGTGTATCAGAGGCTGCAATCATAATGCCCGGAACTGACACAACCTCGCCATAAACTTTGCTCAAAGAAGATGAGATGATTTCATAGCCAGGAGATTCCCAGGAAGAAACGCCCGATGCCTCCATGCCTCCCAAAGTCCTTACTTCTACTTGATCAGATCCAACGACTCTTCTTACATGCTCAGTGACGCTCTCAATAGAGTCTCTGGGATGAAGTCTAAAATTAATAAGTGCTGTGGCCTCAATTGGTAAAACATTGCTCTTAATGCTTCCGCTTAGCATTGTTGGCGCCGTGGTTGTTCTAATCATTGCATTGATTACTGGAGTAGAAGACATCTGGCTATCTAGCAAGCCTCCAAAGAGCCATCTATTTGCAAAAAGAAAACGGTAGCTAAATGGCATGTGTTTGCTGACTTCGTCAAACATGACTGCGCTTAAACCTTCTAAGCTTCCAGGAAGTGGCTCATTTTCTAGCTTAATGAGAGCATCGGCAAGAATAGTCACAGCTGTTTTCTTAGGAGGCGTTGAAGAATGTCCGCCTTTTGCTTTTGCAACAATTAATAGGTTCATAATTCCTTTTTCAGCTACGTTGATGGGCGCAACTAACTTATCAACACCTGGAAAAAAACCCCTATTTACGAATGATCCCTCATCAAGAGACCATTGAAGTTGAACTCCCTCTTGTTTAAGTTTTTCCGTAACCTGGGCCGCTCCGCTGCCGCCAATCTCTTCGTCATGGCCAAAGCTAAAGTAAACCGTCCTGGCAGGCTGGAAGTTATTTTTAATTAAATAAGTTGCTGCCTCCATCATCCCAACGACACCACTTTTGTCATCCAACGCCCCTCTGCCCCAGATTCTATTATTTGAAATTACTCCAGCAAAAGGTTCCTCTTCCCAAATACTCTCGGTACCTGGAATTACAGGTACTACATCGTAATGCGCAGTTAATAGAATGGGTGCGAGGCTGCTGTCGCTGCCCGCCCATTTAAAAAGCAAAGTGTACTCAAGCATCTCGAGCTGCATTGCTGAATGAAATTCAGGATAAGTATCAGCGGCCCATCTAATAAATCCTTCAAATTCTTGGGGTGAAAATTTCTCTTTATCTTGATGAGAAATAGTCTTAAATCTAATAGATGCTGCCAAATTGTTGATTGCAGCTTCGCCATCAATGTCTGCGGTTATACCCGCATTGACTGTTGGCTCTGGTGCAGAGTGCATGAGGGTTCTGACAAGGGCTATTGAAAGCAGTGCGCCAATAATCAAAACAAATGAAAGTAATAATTTTTTTAACATCCTTTTGCCCCTAGGCTTTATTTTCTTTAAAAAAACTCAGGTCTTTTACCTGAAAAATTTGAAAAATACTCCCTGATGCTTTCTAAATCCTGTTCTACATTACCAGTTGGGCTAAAAAAATCGCCAAGCTCAATAGTTTTGTTTGAGAAATCAATTCCTGCCATCATAATTTGGCTATTAGTTTCATTAGCAATTCTTAGGAACCCTGACTTGAGCCTTTTAACTTTCTGCCTTGTCCCCTCTGGAGCTATAACAATTAGAAAGCCTTTATATTTATCAGTCACATTCTGAATTTCTTGCTTAAGAGCAGCAGGGTTGGACCTGTTAACAGGAATGCCTCCCATTTTTCTTAGCAATCTTCTAAAGCCTTTTTTAAAAACAGAGTGTTTGCCAATCCAGTGGAAATTAACATCAAGGCTGAGAATAAGGGACATCGCAAGAACAAAATCCCAATTTGAAGTATGAGGCCCAGCTACCAATAGTACCCTCTCATCTTTCGGGAAATGACCGACTGTTTTCCAGCCAGTAACCTTCATGGCTAATTTACCAATCAGCTTTAACACCTTTGGTCTATTTGCAATCAAGTGATCTGGAATAAATGTTTTATTTTGTTTCATTGAAGTTAGTTTAAAGGAATTTTAACTTGCCGTTAATTTTTCGTATTTCTCAATGGCATCTGCTATCTTTTGCATTACATCCTCTTGAGCAAAATGTTTGGTCTTTACATAAAAAGGATGCGGAAGAGAGGATAGTTCAACGGCCTTCTCCATGACCCTTTCCATAAGCTTATCTTCTGCAACAACCTCATCAATAAAACCAACCGCAATTGAATCTTTCATAGAATATGCGTCTGAATGATAAACAGCAGGATAAAAAAAATTTTTATTTACTCTAGCCTTTAATATTTCCATGATTTGAGTTGGAATATCCATATTATTTCTTACTTCATTTGCCTGGCATATGTATTGGCCATCTACTGCAATTCTATAATCTGCACAACATGTTACAAATAAACCAAGCGCAATTGAATGGCCCGAAACTGCAGCAATGATAGGCCTATCAAAGCCATAAAGATCTAATAAAGTTTTGTAGCCTAAGGTGACCATCTTTTGGATTTTTTCCATATCGCCGGTGGCAAGGGTCTTAAGATCAAAGCCACCTGAAAATAATCCGTCTCTCCCAGTGATAATCAAGGCACCTGAATCTCTTGGAACCTCTGCAAGCAGTTCGTTGAATCTGGTCAGCATTTCATAAGAAAATGCATTCGCTTTTCCATCATCTAGTTTAATAATTGAAACATTATTTTCTTGGCTTAGAGTTGCGATTTCTGAGGACATAATGTGCTCCTGTTTTATGGATTGATGGAGTATATATTAACAAGAATAACTCCATTTATTATTAAGAATATCCCCAAGATAGACTGCCAGCTTAGGCTCTGCCCATAAATAAAATAAGATAGTATAGCTATCGCCATAATACCGACACCACTCCAACATGCATAAACTATGGCCAAGGGAATTGTTTTAAGCGCCAAAGTTAAAAAATAAAATGATGCTATATAGCTAGCACTCATAGCAATGGTAGGAATGGTTGATGTAAATTCTTTTGTGGCGGGCAGCAATAAAGTGCCCATGACCTCAAATATAATGGCTCCAAGTAGGGCTAGGTAAGAAGACATAATTTATTTCTGTAGCGCTTCTAAAGAATTTAGATACGTTGAGGCTTTTAACTTAGCATTTTCTCTAATGTCCATATAAAAGAGAGCGTAATCTAAGCCATGATAATTTCCGCCTGAACCACCAAATGTTTGAAATCTTGTGCCTGTTTGATCCGAGGCAAATAGCGCCCCATCTTTGCATTGGGCCTGAACATATTTCTTTAAAGGGGCTCCTAAAGGAGTAAATATCTGATCTGTTGGCCCGTCATCGCCTGAAAATTCTAAATTAAATTCTCCCGAAACCTGCACAGCACCTTTGGCATCTTGAAGCTCCGAAAGAGGTCCTTCATTTTTCCAGGTAATGGGGTTAACGCATATGTTGTTTGAATATACAGGCAGGTCTTTGTTGATCTGCGCAACATTTATTGTGTCCCAGTGAACTAGGCATCCAAGCTGTTCAGCGCTCTCACATACCCCAATATTTTTCATGCTATTCATCCGGTCTTTGGATATCATCCCACCAATAATATAAGCCCCTACCATTCTTGGGTATAAGCGTGATGAGTCGATCTCCTCGGCTAATAAGCGAATTGAATGATGTGTTCCTTGGCTGTGACTGGCAATAATAAATGGGCGGCCATTACTAAAATTCTTAATAAAATACTCGAATGATTTTTTAACATCCTGATAAACAAAATTGTGGACTTCTGCTCTAAGCTCATCGGTACCAAAATAACTGTAAATTGATGCTTGACGATAATGAGGGGCATAGACACTGCAACATCCATTGTAAGCACTTGCCTGATTTGCCATCATCCATTGGGTGTTCTCCATGGTTGCTGATTTTTCTTCCAGTGGATCTGTCCAGTGATCGCCTTTGAGGTAACCAGTTGGATGCACAAAAAATACATCGACTGGAGAGTTGTTTTGATCTATTCCACTTTCACCTTTAGGAATCATATCTGCTTCATCTTTCATCAATGGCAAAGCTGCCCATGAGCTATTTTTTGAGTAGTCTAATTGTGCAACTGCTCGGCTTGGATCAAAAGCATGATCAGGACCACTAAAAAAGTAATCATATGCAAGGTCCATAGTT
>Ga0209816_1002162_pt1 | contig 14125 bp, 9 predicted proteins | sample CoawatmetaG01DNA_FD_187509 | JGI IMG/M metagenome (GOLD analysis project Ga0209816, IMG submission 187509) | Marine microbial communities from the West Antarctic Peninsula - Coastal water metaG017-DNA (SPAdes) (version 2) | ecosystem: Environmental > Aquatic > Marine > Coastal ... | reverse complement strand
CAAAGATAATGAAACAGAAATAACAACGGTTAAGAATTTTCCAAAGGTTAATATTGGTTTAATGCCAATTATGGTTAAATCCAAACTTTGTATTCTGAGTGATTTAGATGATATACGGTTAACAGAATTAGGTGAATGTCCTTATGATCCAGGTGGATATTTTATTATTAATGGTAAAGAAAAAGTTATTTTATCACAAGAAACAAAAATCAATAATATTTTGTATATTAATTCACAGAATGATGAAATTGTACCGATACAGGCTGTATTAAAGAGTGTATCAAAAGAAGGATTTCAATCTTCAAGAACAAATGCGATTGCATTAAATCGTGTCTTAGTAAATACAAATCCATCAAATGAGGAAATGTCAATCACAACTAAGAAACACGTTCATCGAATTACGGTTAGAATACTGGGAATAGAAATTATTGTTCCATTATTTGTTTTATTCCGTGCCTTAGGTATTGAGACAGATAAAGAAATTTTAGATTTAATCATATATGATTCGGATGATATTTCATTAAAAAAGCAACTCATGAATGAATTATTTAATACGGTAAAAGATGCCCAACCAATATATAATCAAAAGACTGCAATGAAATATTTAGCGATTCATACAAAGGGAAAAGAAATAATTAATGTAATTGATATTTTGACAAATAATTTTGCTCCAAATTATACTAATAATGAAGAGAAATGTTTTTTCTTGGGATATTCGGTTCGTAAATTATTATTTACTAAATTGGGGATTGTAAAAAATACTGATAGGGATTCTTACTCAATGAAACGGATTGATTTGGCTGGTTCACTTATTTTAGAATTATATCGTGAATTATGGTCAATTTTTCAGAAAAATGTATCGTTAAAGATAGATAATGATTTTAAATTCCATTTCAAGGATTTTGGCAATGATATCAAGAATTTGATTAATGATGATAATGTAAAGAGGGTATTTAATTCTAAATCGATGGATGTTATTGTTAAATCATTCGGTTCTGTATTTGGTACAGGTGTATCTGGAAGGCAGGGTATTGTACAGGATCTTAATCGAAACGCAATGTTAGGGACTTTATCTCATTTAAGACGATTATCAAATCCACTTCCATCTGGTTCTGCGACAATTGGCCCTCGTAAATTACATAATTCTCAATGGGGATTTGTGTGTCCGTCTGAATCGCCTGATGGTGGAAATGTTGGTATTATTAATCATTTATCGATTACAACAAAGGTATCATTTAATGTTTCTTCTACGGGTATTTATGATGCATTAATTGATAATGGAATGATTATTATAAAGGATATTATCGGTCGCGACCTTACTGAAACAAGTAAAATATTTCTGAATGGTAAATGGATAGGTATTCATGTTGACCCTATTTTCCTTTATAAGATAATGCGATTATTAAAATTGAACAGTATCATTCATTTATATACATCGATATATTGGGATATTAATATGAATGAAATTTATATCTTTTGTGATGCTGGTCGTCTATTAAGACCCGTTTTTTCATTGAAGAAAAGAGGAAAAATAGTATCAAATGAACTAATTGAGGGTAACACTAGTTTTATGACACATTGGAATCATTTGATAAGAGGTGAACATATGTTCAAATTGGATTCTGAGATGTCGGTATATGATGAAAACTATCATCGTTCAGAATTTATGAAAATTAAAGCTGAAAATGAGGATTATATAGCTTATCTTGAAGATAATTGTGCTCAGATTGAATATATAGACCCATTGGAAACAGAGGGATTTTTCATTGCTAAAAGTATACAGTCAATAGATAAAGATTATACTCATTGTGAAATACATCCATCTTTAATGTTATCGGCATTAACTGTCAATATTCCTTTTCCCGAACATAGTCAGTATCCTCGAAATGTATTTTCTTGTCAGCAAACAAAGCAGGCAGTTGGTTTATATTCTTCTGCTTATAATACTCGATTTGATACATTCGCTCATATTTTAAACGCACCTCAAAAACCGATAGTAACAACTCGTTTTAAAAAATTCACAGATATTGATAAATTGCCGTATGGTGTAAATGCTATTGTTGCAATAGCATCATATGGTGGTTATAATCAGGAGGACAGTCTTATGCTTAATAAAACATCAATTGAGAGAGGTATGTTTAATTCTCTTTATTATCGTAGTTATGAAGACAAGGAAGAAAATGATGGTTCAAGAAGAATTTATTTCGGAAATCCCAATGATTATGAAGATATTAAGAAAAGTAAAACTAAAAATTATGATAAATTGGATCAAAATGGTATTGTTCGCGAAGGACATTATGTAACATCAGATGATGTTATTGTGGGAAAGGTTGGAGAAGAAACAAACTTATCAGGTAATGTAGTGAATACTATTTCGGGTAAATCTGTTAAATTTGCGACTTCAGGGATAGTTGATAAAGTAATTATTACTAAAAACAAAGACAATCTTAGGAGTGCTCGGATAAGAGTTCGGAAGAATAAGATACCAACTGTTGGTGATAAATATGCTTCAAGACCTGGACAAAAGGGTATGTGTGGACTTGTTTTAGAGCAAGAAGAAATGCCATTTACGAAGGATGGAATTGTCCCTGATATTATTATTAATCCACACGCGATTCCCAGTCGAATGACAATCAATCAGTTATTAGAGTGTGTACTAGGGAAGAGTGCTTGTCTGGGTGGATTTTTAGGTGATGCGACACCTTTTCAAAATAATGATATCCACGATTATGCGAAATTAATGGAGAAATATGATTATGATGAATGGGGTAATGAAATTATGTATAGTGGAATTACGGGTGAACAAATAAAGACATCAATCTTCATAGGACCAACTTATTATCAACGATTAAAGATTATGGTTGCGGATAAGATGCATAGTCGTGGAACTGGTCCCTTACAGAACTTAATTAGGCAGCCAGCTGCGGGTCGTTCAAATAATGGTGGATTACGAATTGGTGAAATGGAAAGGGATAGTATTTTGGCGCACGGAACATCAGAATTTCTGAGAGAGTCAATGATGGAGCGTTCAGATAAATATTCAGTAAAAATTAATGATAGAACAGGATTAATATCAAATGGTGAAGAAAATGATAATATCTGCTCGGTTGATATGCCCTATGCAATGAAAATGTTATTACAAGAGTTACAAACAATGAGCATTGCTCCAAGATTAATAACAAATGATTCAGTTGAAAATCCAATGGTTCATGAATATATTGAACAGGGTTTTAAAATGTAAGAGTATAATAAATGACTAAATCAAGTCGAAAGAAAAGAACAAAGAAAAAGAAAGATAATTATGTTTGTGCTATACCCTCATATGGTAGATGTCACGAAATTACGACAAAAACATTGCCTTGTCTCAAGAAGGCCAAGGTTCCCAAGTCAGTAATTTATGTTTTTGTGGCTTCAAAGAAGGAAGAGAAACTATATCGCGATACTCTTGACCCAAAAACATATGGAAAAATAATAGTTGGTCGTAAAGGTTTGGTTCAGCAACGTAGATATATTTCACAATATTTTCCAGTAAATACACATATTGTATCAATGGATGATGATGTTCAGAATGTAGTAAGATTAAGAAAGAATAAACTTGTGAAAATAACAAACCTGGATTCTTTTTTTAAGAGAGCATTTAATAAATTACATAAGGAAGGTCTATATTTATGGGGGGTTTATCCGTGTAAAAATAACTTGTTTATGAAAAATACAGTGACAAAAGACCTTCGATTTGCGATTGGTGTAATTCACGGTTATATTAATAGACACGATAAATCCCTTTATCCGAGTTTGAAATCAGTGGGTAAAGAAGATTATGAGCAAACTATTTTATTTTGGCTCAAAGATAAGGGTGTTATAAGATTTAATGATATTGCGTTTACCACGGTCTTCAATGCCCCAGGAGGTTTAGGAACTGATAGATATCAGATGAATAAAAATGCTCAAGAATATCTTGTTTCTACTTATCCGAAGATAGTGAAACCAAAGTTCCGAAAAGATGGAACACCTGAAGTAACATTAAATCGCAACCCCGAAATATAATATACTATAATATATTATGAAACTACTGCATATTATTCTTTCATTGTTCTTCATAGTTGTATTATTCGTATGGTTCGTTCCTCTCGGTGAAGGTTCTTGGATGAATGAGAATGCTCCGACGCCTGTATTACAGTTATTATATATCTTTGCTTTTTTTGTAACAGCGCCATTAAGTCGTGGACTGGGTATTGATGCGCCAAGTCTAGAGGGTGAATCTTGGCGCCCAGAGCGTCCAATGACACGCCAGGTAACTTGACTAAATTATCACTGACTTAATAATATGCTACTATAATGATATTTATTTTTGAGGAGACTATTCATATAAAATATTTCACCTTGTTGGTCAATTATTAATTTACGACAAAAATCCATTGTATAAGGATGATTTGTATGTAATAATAATCTTCTGCTCATATCAACTGCGACTTGATGATGAGGTATCATATGTTCTAAATAACTACGACTTGATAGTTGCATTCCTACCATCATCTTTGAATGGTCATTTGGTTTGAAAAAAAGTGGATTACAAGGTCCTTGTTCAGCCTTTGATAATATGGGTTCGTGGTGGTCTAATTTCGTTTTGAATTTTTCTTTGTGACCTTTTATATCTGCAAAAATAGTATCATTTATATTCTTTTTGATGATACCCATTTCCCATATTTCATATTTTTGTTTTCTGATAATTTCTCGACATAGGTGTAGAATGATGGGGTCTGTGATATTGGGTATTAACATATGACTCATGTCAATCGCAACTTGATGATGAGGTATCATATGTTCTAAATATTCAATATCGGTTAATATGTCTGTGCAAGGATTCGATCCATTAACCTGGTCCATCTTTGAATGGTCCATCTTTGAATGGTCCATCTTTGAATGTTTCATCTTTGAATGGTCCATCTTTGAATGTTTCATCTTTGAATGGTCCATCTTTGAATGGTCCATCTTTGAATGGTCCATCTTTGAATGGTCCATCTTTGAATGGTCCATCTCTAATTCTTCAGAGCCAAAATTTATTTTCCAGTGATTCATTTAATAATATAAACTATAATAATAATGATAGTTACTTCATTTTTATATAAAATACTCTATTTAGTGTTAATAATTCTTTCCCTGACTATAATTAATTGGACTTGGGTACAGGAAATAGATAATCGCGAAGTGTATCTCTATGATATTAATCAGGTAGAAGGTAAACCGATAGGTGATAAACTTTATTATTTTTCATTACTATCTATTGTTATTGGTACTGTTATTCTCTTTTGGGTAGATTCACATTTCAAGTACTATGATATAATAATTGGTTATTTAATATGGAAAATGATACCATTTATCTCGTATTAATAAAATAAAATAAAATAAAAATAGGCAATGTATTTATAGATGCGAACCAAAAAGAAGGGGAAACTTCTAAGTGATGCAGGTATTCGATTAAAAGTTGTTGAACCTAATTTATTATTAAATTATTCAAAACATTTAAAACTTTCAAAAAAGGGAAAGAAGAAGAAAAAGAAGAAGAGTTCTTTGAAACAGGTTAAAATAAAATCAAAGATGGACCCAATGGAAAAAATAACAGATGAAGTTGATAAAAAAGAAAAAGAAAAAGAAGAAATTGTTATCAAAACAATAACAGTATCTCCAAAAGCAAAAGAATTAAGTGAAACAGACCCAAATGTTAAGAGACTTAAGATTACGGCTTCCGTTGAGCCAGAAAAGAAGAAAAAGGGTGGCGGCATAATAATCTAGTGTATAATAATCTTGATTTCTAAGTTATAATATATTGTTTTTTATCTTTTAATATCATAAATGGATATTATTAATTCTTATAAGGAAACTCCTAAGAAGAATCTTTTGTATTTAGCGAAGCCTATATATGGTGGATGGGTTACATTTACATCTCATTTATCTCATAAGTATGATGCTCCTATTTATAAGATATCGAAGCGTAATGAAACATTTGACCGCAATTTTGGATATGAATGTCATTATCGCAATATGAGTATTGGTGAAATAATAAAATTGAATAATATTATTATTACAGCGGTTGATAAACATTATTGGGATTATTTGCATTTATTTCCAGCAGATACCGAAATTATTATACACGACCCAACAGAATGTAAAAAATCTAAGGATAAGAATCCTCTAGTACAGAAAACGGACCATAATGAAAAACCACTTTTGAATCATTTCAAGGTTATCACAATAAGGGAATCAGTACAAGAATATTTAATGAATCAGTTTAATATTAAATCAACTTTCATGCCACATCCTTTTTTTTCTTATCCGATACCAAAGAATAAGGGATTGGGATACAAGTGTGTTTCGATAGCTAGAATTGATTTTGATAAAAATACGGATATAATTCTGAAAGCGAATCAATTAATGGAAGATAAATCAAATCATATTTATCTCTTTGGTGCTGAAAATAGATTATATGTTCATCACAAATTGAAATCATTAAATATAGACGAATATTGGAAAGGTAAGTTTCCAAAGAATTTATCACCAACATATGAAGATTGTAGTATTTTAAAAGATGCGGATTATATGATAGATATGTCATTAATAAAGGGTGATGGGGGTGGGACACAGTATACATTTTTAGAAGCAATCTATCAGGATACAGTGCTGGTATTACATAATGATTGGATATCCAAGGGAAATACATTTGTTTCAGGTGTAAATTGTATAGCTGTTTCTAACGAAACAGAATTGGCTGATTTTTTAACAACAGGTCTAAGTTCAAGTGATTACTCGAATTTATTAAAAAATAGTAAACTTATTCTGGATAATCATATATAATTAATGATATTAACAAATTATATGCAAAATCCAAATAATCACCCACATTATAATTAATGGTGTAAAAATATCTATCAGAGATTCTGTTTCCGTTCTGAACCCTGATTCATATTTGAAAACCAAATCTCGTGGTCCAGGGCAATTCGTTCCCTCCTCATCTCTTTTGAAGATACCGGTTGACATATTAAATTTATTGCTATTTCTATTCGAATGATAAATCAAGGCTAACTGGTCACTTGATTCATCTTGATAAGTTTGGCAACCGTTGATTGTATCACAAGTATGATACATAGTACAACAACCATATCTACTTGATAAACAATCTTTATCTCCATATGCCACTGTATAATATTGTATCATTTCAGACAATCTTGGACAGTTACTTCCATTTTCATCGTGCTTGTGTATTTTGCGAGGGTCAATTGAAATAGATTTTGTATTCAATCTAAGACTGTGGGTAAAATTTTCATAAAAGTTAAAATTATCATTATAAGTAATAGTTCCATCACTAACTTGACAATCATCAAATATTTCACAACAACCATATTTATAATCCCAGCAATATGGTGAAGTCGAACCCTGTTTGTTATGGATTCGATAATAATATCCGCGCGAATGAGAACTAGCAGCGATATCGGGTCCATTATCGGGTCTATCATCGGTCAAAAGCATTGTAGTATCATTCTGCAGGATACTAACTTTAAAGATGATTTTGAGGATAGAGAAAATAGATACTATGATAAACAATATTATGATACAAGTGTGCACTTTTTTGAGTCTTTTTTGACAGGGGTCATCTTCCCAGTCATAGTTTTTTTTGGTCTGACTCTCAATATCGCATTCAGAATCAATGTCTTCAAGGGGTACAATTTCGTGTTTCATCGTTATGATGAATAGTTTTGCTACAGGTATTCTTTCACAATGAATCAAATTTAACTATCTTTTCTTTGACTTCTTTGACTTCTTTGACTTCTTTGACGACTTCTTTGACTTCTTTGACGACTTCTTTTTATATCCTCTAATCCGTGATGTATGGGACCGTTTCTTATTCGATTTATTTCTTTTCTTATTTGAGCAACTTATTTGATAACAATGAATATCTTTGTTACATAAGCATGGTTTGCATCGACACGATTTGCATCTACCTTTTGTTTTTTTTCGAGTCTTGGCCATTTAATTATAAATATATAATTTTTCAGCAATAATTGAGGGCAAAAGTTAGTTTCTTTGAAGGTACATTATGAATATAATCTTTTGTATCTTGCCAAGAAGTAGGTTGTTTAGTATCTAGATACTTTTTATGTATTTCATAAATTAATGGTTTCATATGATATGGAATTTCAGATTTTTCGGATGTTTTATGAATAAAAGTATTTTTATAGCAACTATATAAATCATTTGTGAATGTATGAATTTTTTCCTTGTAATTATTGAATAAGTGTTTGTGTTCTGGATAATATCTAAGATATTTACTAAGATTTCCATTGTGTCGAAGTTCAATATAATTTAGCATATGATTATTCATATTGATTTTAAGATTTTTAATTTCATCAAAGTATGGATTAATCCACTTATAGCGATGAGACCCCCTTTTAATAGTATATCCCTTTGTGGCATAATCGATGACTGGACCTTGATACATTTTCATAAATTCTTCTTTATTATCATATGAAATAGTTTTAGTATAGATATTATCAGGAAATTCTGAAGGATGAATACGTCTAATAGTATCATTAGAATAATCATAAGCCTCACATAAGATTAATTCATTATCTGTAATAGGTGAAACATTCCTATTTTCTGTATGACGCATTACAAATGAATAAGAAAGGTCTTTTGGAAGAGTTACCATATCTAATTTAGAGCATTCGTCAAATAATTCTCTGAAAGATTTTTTACCATTCCACTTGTTGTATCCACCTATTTCACTTCGAGTAGATATAATCCATTCGCCATTATAATGAAATAAATTAATCATTGTTCCATCAATTAGATGTTCATATGTATCCCCTTCTTCATGTTCGTGTTCTTGTACAGCAGAGGCCCTAACAGGTCCTAAACAGATAATTTTATTATCGGGTGAAATAACAGCACCCTTGCAAAACATTGCCCAAGATAAATCTTCACTAATAGGTGAATCATATGAATAAGATAAAATCTTGAGACCTTTATAAGTCTTAACTTTAAAGTTATTTTCACGGGCAATTTTAATGTAATTAGTATGAGAGTTTATATATTGTTGAAGTTCCATTGTTAATAGATAATAATAACTCAATTATTAGTTTTAAATAGAAAATCGTTGAGATTAGATTATAAAAAAATATTATCATAAGTAAATGGATGGTATTCCTCTAGTTGATGAAGATGAAGAGGCATTTTTAGATGAAGTTCAGGCTTCTTTGATAGGTGAAGATAATTCTGCTGCCGATGATGGTGATGATGGTGATGATGGTGATGATGGTGATGATGACGATGATGAATCCGAAGAACTATATCAACAAGAAAGTTCAAGTGTATATGATTTGGGTGATACATTCATAGTATTGCCTGCTGATAATGATGCATTTCTTGGTAAAATAACAGATATGACAGAAAATTCTTTATCAATGGAGGGTGATGATAAGAAGAGATATACTTTTGTTTACGAGATGAATGAAATTGTAATGGTAACGGATACATATGAAATAATTGATATTGTGAGAGTAAAACCATACAAACCTGAAAATGAGGTAACAGAGTATATTGAATTCGAATTAGATGTGGAAGAATTGTTAGATAAGAAATATTCGGATTTAGCTATTAAAGATGATTTATTGTCATCTATAATTCAATCGATGGATATTTATGACCAACCTCAGAAAATTATATTAGTACAGGAAAGAATTGATATTATACTCGAATTAATTAATGGAACTGAAGAGATACCAGATTATAAGATACCAGATTGGTTAATACCAGTTATAGAAGATGATTTAAAATTATATGACCATCAAGGTCAAAAGTTAGAACAAGAATTAATTGAAGAATTTAAGGGGAAAAATGATATTCGCAATTACAAGGATTTTTTGATGAATTCACTAGGAAATTCAAAGCCAATAGATACTAAAACGGGATTTGGTTTAGTAACAAATGAATATTCAGGTAATTTTTTGAGAAACTGTTTACAAGAGGATGCTTGTACGGGTGTTTCGGGTTCATATAGATATGATGAAAGAATAAATCCTCAGGCAATTGAGTTTCTCAGTCAGGTTGTGATGCCATCTAATAATTTGAGGATGATAGGTTTATTAGAGGAACCTATTGATAAGCATATTTATTCTGTCACATATAAAACATTATCGAAATTTACAATGTTTGAGTCTTACATCTATGCGAATATGACAAAGAAAATGAATTTGAATAAATCTCAAGAGATGATGAAAGCATTAATTTTGGCAAGTTCTGATAATTCAGAAAGGCGTGATAATAATAAATTCATTATGCATAATTTATCAAAAAACTCAAAGTTAAGTGATATTAAAGAATATATTGATAATTGTCAATCTGAATTGATAAATTTATTAATAAATGATGATAAGATTAAAGATTCTTTATATAATTATAATGATATTGAAAAATTATTATTCAAATATAAATTATGTTATTCGGATTTGAAATCAAATGAACGAGATAAGATAGATGAATTATTATCATTAAATATTAAAAAATACAAAAAAGATTACACGATGCACTCTAAAAAAGTCCCAGGTGATGATATCGTAGTCAAAAAGGTAGCCTTAACAGATGAAAAGAGAGTTTCTTTGAGTCGAGATATAATCTTTAAAATGAATAAGAAGAAAGAAAGAAACTATTATCTTCAAAGATATATTGATTTATTTAGTCGTTCTGCTGAAAATGAATTGGAAAGTCCCAATAATCTATACAATAAATTTACGAATGAAGTACTATTGTGTAAGCATTATCTTTATGAAATTAATATCACCGATACAAATGATATGTTTTCTACTATGAAAAGTAAGTTTGGTGATACACCGTGTGATGGTTACATCTCGTGTAAGTTTTGTGGATGTTATTTGTGTCATGAAGATTCAAGCGGAGATGGATATGATGGGGATGTGCCTATTCAACTTGGTGCTGTAATGGAGGAAGAACCAGATGTTGATATATCAGAATATGTTAAAACTAAATCTGAGCCATCTAAAATAATTAAAGACATTAGTGCTTCTGTCGGTACAACGCTTGATGATAAAGATATTTATGAAATATTATTGTCTTATTCATTACTAAATCACGAAAATCTATCAGATATTCGATACGGTCTAAAAGATGTAAGTTATACTGATATTCATCCGAGAGTAAATAAAGAAATTCAGAATATAAAGAAACTTGAAAAAAAAGAAAAAGATAAGGCTTTAAAGAAAGAATACAAAGAGAAGCGTGAAAATATAATAGCAGTTTTTCAGAGATGGTTGAAAGATACAAATAAAGTATTAATGTTGTCAACATTGACATTATTGTATATACAAACAATGATAAATCAGTTACATAGTGATAAAACATCATTTGTATTGCTTGATGTAAAGAATAAATCAATAAATAACAATGCATTACAGTATTTAGCTGCTAAAATTAGAAGGCTTTCTGAAAAATATAGTAGTGAAAGGATATGGAAAAGTTCTCTATCTTTATTTAATGAAAGGGAGTATGGTACAAATGAAATTGTTAAACAATTAGAATTAACGACAAAATATTGTATGGAACCCACGTTTCCAAGAATGATAGAGCGTATTACATATTATGAAAATCATATCGAAGCCTTGAAAAATAATTATTTGAAAGAAGAATGGGTCACATTTAAACCGTTATCAGGGAATACTCTCGTTAAAAATATAACAGAATTATTAAATGAAAATGAAGAACAAAATGCCCCCAATTTAAGAAGAGTTTATGGTGGTGTGACTGTTGAGAATAATTCAATTATAAGGCCTATAACTCAGTCATATGTAACGCCTGTGTCCACGGTATTAAAAATACCTGAATTAGAGATATTAAAAAATCAATGTTTCAAAATTTTATTTAGGTATACTGTTTCACTCTATGGTAAACATCCTAATAATGTATTTATTACATTAACTTGTCAAAGATTACTTGAAACAACTAATAGGAAATCTGAACTGTTATCTGTATTTAATAATTCTGGATGGAATGGTTCATCATTTAAGAAATTAGATTTCAAAACATTAAGAAATAAATTAATACCTGAAATATTCGGATTATATGGTTCGAATGTATCGATTAATTCTTGTTATTCAAATGCAAAGTCATGTAATCATTTTATTCATAACGCAATTAATACATATGATTTGCCACTCTTAAATACTCGACCCAAGAGAATTTATGAATATAAAGCACCCAATGTATATCCGGAATTATCTTATGGTAGATTGAAAGAAACAGTGAGACGAGATGAAGAAGGGCGGACAATTAAAAATGTAATTGAAAAGGTATTTGATACATATCAATATGATGAAATGGGTGATATAAATAAGGTATTTGTAGATAATTTTTACTTACAGTTTTATGCTCGTTCAGCTGTTATGGACGTTGATGTTTTATCAATGAATAAATTTAAAAAAATAGACCAAAATGAGAAAAACTTCCTTACTATATTGAAAACTATCAATAAACGAAATTCATTAACCAGTAATAAAGAAGTACTCAAACGTAAATTTAATTATGATAAAGAAGATTACAAAAAGATAGAAAGTTATTCAAATATGGATAGTAGATTTCACAGATATCTGATACAATTAAGTAAAACAAAATTAAATGATACTCGTTACAAGATAGTTACAGATTTACTTACTCTTTTCGATGAAATTATGATGAACGGTCCAAAAGATTTAAAACCTAATTTGAAGGGGCAATTTTCGAATATTATCTCGGAGACAGAAAATAATATTAATATTTTCTCAAAACATCTTGCTCAATCGGATAATATTACACTGAAGCAAAAGAAACGTTTCTCGAGTGTATTCAAAGAACATAATCCTGGAAAAATGTTAAATTTCAATTCTGAAACTATATCATCAATATTAACATTATTTATAATGGACCCCAATCTAACTTATTCTCATTTAGCCACTTACACAGGAGATATTCGTAATATTATGTCTAGATTAACTCATAAAAATGAAAAACGGACAAATTTACCTAAGGAATGGAAATGTTCTGAATCGATAGATATACAATATACTAATTTTTTAGATAGGGATGGTAATAGTGTTTATTTGTATCTTCATAATAACATTTTCATAAAATCAAAAGATAATTATACAGGATTCAATAGTTATATTAATGATAGTGATAATATCAATTATTTCAAATTATTATCAGTAAATATTCAATCTTATTTTGATAATATAGATATGATAAAGGGTTCAACTAATTCTGCATATCTCGAAAAATATTCAACAATTTATATGAAATATCATTTTATTAGCATATTTGTTGAAATAGTAAATACTATTAATGAACTGAAGAATGGTCAATCTGATATTACACAGGATTCGAATGATTTATTTAATTCACTTGAAGAAAGAGATGAAAATTTAACTGAAGATATGATAGATGTTCTAAGTCAATTCTTAATGGATTTATTAACTCACGTTTTATTTCAACACTATGACCCTACATGGTTATTTTTGAATGAACAGAAATTAGATTTAGCAAATCGTCTCTCAAAACAAAAGGAAAGAGAAAAACAAATATTGGTTGATAAACTAGATGCGGCCTCTGTAGAGAAAAGGTTTGCTATGATGCAAAAGCAGGCTATGGGTATTTCATTATTTTACAAACAAGGTGCTGAAAATGCCGAAAAATATGTTAAAAGTGAAGAATATTCTAATCATACAGCAGACGAAAGAGTTGAAAGATTTAAGGAATTAGCTAGCACCAATAATGTTGTTCTCGACTTATTACAGGGGGAAATAGATGATGGATTGCCGGAAGTAGCACCACCTCCTGTATATAATAAAGAAGATGAAGAAGGATATGCCGATTATGCTGAAATTGATGAAGAAGAAGAAGATTACAGAGATGATTATCTTGATGATGAACAAGAAACCTTATTCAATGAATAAATTTGATTGATATATTAATTAATTCATTAATTTAAAAAATAAAATATATCAGATGTCGGGCAAGTCGGGCAAGTCGGGCAAGTCGGGCAAGTCGGGCAAGTCGGGCAAGTCGGGCAAGTTGGACAATTATGGAC
>Ga0209816_1002161_pt1 | contig 14128 bp, 18 predicted proteins | sample CoawatmetaG01DNA_FD_187509 | JGI IMG/M metagenome (GOLD analysis project Ga0209816, IMG submission 187509) | Marine microbial communities from the West Antarctic Peninsula - Coastal water metaG017-DNA (SPAdes) (version 2) | ecosystem: Environmental > Aquatic > Marine > Coastal ... | reverse complement strand
TCATTATTTAAATCTGTGTTTGCCATCTTACTATCTCCATTTGTCTAATTGTATTTATCCAATTATATCAGTTTAAGTTTAGTCATAAAAAAACCCAGTACACAATTAAGTATACTGAGTTCTTAAATTACTTTAAAACGTTAGACTTAAAGTCCTGCGTTTGTGACTGTAGCTGTTGCAAAAACACCGCCAGTTGCCTGGATTGCTGTTTGCAAAGTTGCTGCTGTCCATGAAGAGTTTTCCATGTATAAATTAAAAGCTCCACCTGCGTGTGCTCCTAATCCAAGAACTGTACCGTAGTCTGATGCTGCTTCTATAACTTCTTCCAAGTCTTGACCTGGAGCTACTTGAGCATCAACGCCTGTGGCGCCTGCGATTGCAAAAACTTTAACTGTTGCGCCGAAGTTAACTTCACCGAATTTAATTACGTTTGCTGGGTTTCTTGTTGCCATTTATATTCTCCTAATATTTTAAGTAAATTACGCTACTGTCATTGCCGCTGCAATTGGTAGTGAAAGAGCTTGTAGTGCAGTTTGTACTGCTGCTGCGTCTGCCCATGAACTGTTTTCCAATGTTACTGAAAATACTGTTCCACCTGTTGCGTGTGCTGATAAACCAATGAAAGTACCATGCTGTGACATGCACTCAATGATTTGACCCATTTCTTCGCCTGGGTTGTTTTGAGCTGATATGTCAGCTGCTGCTGTTACTGTAAATGATACTAGTGACGCACCGTAGTTGAACTTACCAAATTCGATTGCGTTTGCTGGATTTGCTGTTGCCATTTTATTTCTCCGTTATAAGCACTATGTTAGTGCTTTTTTTGTTGTCTGTAGCTTTTGCTACTAATACTATTTATCAAAAGTACTATCGTTTGACCGCATTTAACTCGACAAATATCGTCCAATTAATGTTTTTTGCTGCTTCACCAGTGACTAGAATCTTTAAACTACTGTTAACTGTGTCAGCTGACACACTGCCTGTAGAGGCGCTAAGAGTCTCTTCTAGTGTTTCTGTACTTTGACTACCAATTAAAGCTAATGTTCCACTTGTTTGATTAATAATTCCTTGTATTTTAGTACCATAATGACTAGTACCATCACTAGCAATAATATGTACTTTATACATAACTGTACTGTCATCATCTATTATTACTCTAGTTGCAGTAGTTAATAATGCTTCTGTTGGTGTTGCGTTTGTTGTAGTAATTGACATAACAAATTGATCATGTGATGCCGCTACTACGTTTGATACTTTTACTACTTGGCTAACATTGTTTTGGAAAAACTTACTTCCAGCAATGTCTGCTTCTGCATGTTTACTATCAACATAACTTGTTGCTGCCAATCCTGCTATACTTGGTATATATGGTTTGTTTGATAGATCTACATAATTTCCGCTGAACAATGAAGGCAAGTTAGTTAACGCATTATAATCACCATTAAATGATCCAGCGTTAGTAAAGCTAAAGTTTCCTGCACCATCTGTTGTTAGTACTTGTCCAGTTGTACCATCTGATATGCTTAAATCTAAAATGCTATCTGGTGAATCTGTAATTCCATATCCTGCTATTGTTGTTGGTTTGTTATTTAAATCTGGAAACGATCCACTAAACAATGTTGGTAAATTAGTTAATGCATTGTAATCACCACTAAAGTGAGGTCCACGTTCTGTTAGTTTTTGATCTACATACGCCTCTGTTGCATAACTACTGCCACCAACGCCTGTTGTTGCGTCTAATGCTGGTGCCCACTGTGTTCCATCCCATTTTAAAACATAACCTGTAGTTGGAGTAGCATTGCTTACGTCTGTTAATCCACCTAATGCTGTAGCACCTCCACCGCCTCCGGAATTGTTAACCCATGCATAGTCTGTGCCGTTGTAACTTAGTACTTGGCCAGATGACGCATTAGTTAAATTAAGGTGACTGTCTACGTTAGAGTTTGCATAGCTACCAACTAGTAAGTTAGTAGTATCTGTTAAATCTGATACGTCTGCTGGTATTGTTGGGTTTCCAGATAATGAAGCATATGCTCCATCAAATAATGTAGGCTTACTTGTTAAATCTGCGTATACACCACTGAATAATGTTGGCTTGTTTGATAAACTGTTATAGTTGCCATCAAATAATGTTGGCTTGTTTGTAGTGTTAGTCCAATCTAAGTAATATGTGCCGTCTTGACTGTCTAATGTATCTGCATTACTTCCACCACCGCCTGATATATCATCTGATGCTGGTGCCCATGTTGTACCATTGTATTTTAAAACTTGTCCTGTTGATGCGCCTGCTGTGCTTACATCTGTTAGTCCACCAAGTGTAGTTGATCCACCACCGCCCAATAAGTTGCCAGTGTCTGTAAGTTCGTTAATATCAGTTCCAGCTATTTGTGCCTGGACCCATGATTGCAATGCATATCCTGTTAAACTTGGAATAACTGGAGTGTTAGTAAGGTTATCATAATCACCATCAAAGAATGTAGCATTTGCAACTGCTGTATTAATTTTACCAGTTACAACAGTTGAGGTGTCGTAATTGGAAATAGTACCGGATAATGCCGCAGTAGTAACATACTGGCTCAGATCCGTAGAAGGATGCACTATAGCGGCGATTTGAGCGTCTACGTAGGTAGAATCTGCTTTAAGTGCAATTGATGTGTTAAGCGTTGCTGTATTGGCTGCTAGTGCTGTTACTGTAACATAATTACTTAAATTTACATTACCGCCACCTTGAATATTTGCAATTAGAGCATTAACCTGATCTAATGTTTGAAAACTTGATGTAAAATTATCAAAGGATTTGGTCGCACTTCTATATACTAAAAGTTGCCCTTCAGAAATGTCTGTTGTTAGGTTAAAATCTGGTACGGGTAGCTGTTGAATACCACCACTAAATGCTTGAATTGCCAACTGTACTTCTCCTTTAAATTAGTATAACTACTTTATTAATAGCGCCGTGTACTCCAGTATCGTATGTTGCCGCACCTAAATAATCTCGGTCAACTTTAACACGCAAGTAAACAAAGTTTCCTTCGAAACTTGTTCCATCTGTTTTAGTTTCTGCTGTATATTGCAAGTATGGTGTTACTAGCCCAAGTTCAATAGGGAACCAATCAGTTTCCGCTGGTGCTTCAACAATTGTAGCTTGTAGGTGTATTCTGCCTGTAAAGTTTGATACATGGAAACTCATTGTATGCAAGCCATCAGCAAATCCATAATAGCCATCGCCTTTAGTTTTTTCGCTTGTGTAAGTTAGTTCGTTCTTATTTGTAAGAACTATTGTAGAACTAGACATTTGATATCTCCTTTAATCTTACAAGTATTTATCAATTATCTATTTCTTTGAGCGTGATACAGGTTTCCATTGTTATCCTGAGCATACTTGAGTATGCTAGCTTGAATATCATCATTGTTTCTTCACTATTTGTGAATATTGTAGGCGGTGATATTAGTCTGCCAGGACTTGAGAACCATGTACCGTACGAATTAGATACAAGTCTATTTGATTTTCTATCAAAGTTGTCATATATCCACTGTACCATGTTTTTGCTTTCGTCGTGCGTTGTTGCTTTCTCGTAATTGTGCCATGCTGTTATTTTGTGTTTATATTTACGATACCATAACTTATCACGTATTACTACTCGTCTATCACTATCGTGTAGCAGTTCTTTGTGCATTTGGTTTAACGGTTTAGTTATTTCTACAACTTCTAAATCACTAGCTAGTATATCAGCAATAATTGCTGGATCAGATGTATAAAAATTAACATCATACTCTATTCTACTTCTATAAACTCTTACTGCTCTATAACTTTGTTTACCAACTTCATTATATCTTGGATATACTTTGCCAAAGTGATAATGCTTTGGCAATTTGATTATTCTTAAACGAGTATCAAATGTTCCATAGAATACAGATTCTGTTGGTGATATAGTTATTTTACTTTCCATTAATTGTTAGTTTCTCTTTCTTCCAATCAAGGTCTAATGTATACTCACCGTGATTATCAAGTAAGTATTTTGCTAGTGGAAGTTTAACTGTTTCATTAATTAATCTTGCAAGTGGTCTTGCACCCATTTTAGGATCATATCCTTTGTCTTCCAACATCGCTGTTAGTGCAGGACCAAATCTAAGTACAATATGTCTACTATCAACATATCCTTCTAAGTCACCTAAGAATTTAATAACAATACGTTTCATATCATTTCTGCTTAATGCATTGAACTTAACAATACCATCAAGCCTGTTACGGAATTCAGGTGCAAAGTAATTATTAATAGCATCATCTACTGCTTTTGAATTATATGTTTCTTCATTAAAGCCGATGCTCTTAGTTTGTGCATCTCTTGCGCCGAGGTTACTAGTCATAATAATAACTGCATTTTTAGCACTTACTACTTTACCAGTACTACTTGTAAGTACACCTTCGTCTAATAAACTTAGTAAAATACTCATTAAATCTGGGTGTGCTTTTTCAACTTCATCAAATAACAATACACAATTTGGATTGTCTTCTAGTTGTGCAATAAGTAAACCATCGCCTGCTTTGCCATCACCGTGTCCAACATAACCTGGAGGACTACCAATTAGTTTTGATACTGTGTGTCGCTCTTGATACTCTGCCATATCGTAACGTACAAGTTTCATACTCATTGCTTGTGATAAACGTTTAGCAAGTTCTGTTTTACCAACTCCAGTAGGTCCTGTAAACAAATAACTTGCAATAGGTTTAATTGGATCTTTTAATCCAGCCATACTAACTGTAATACTATCTACTACTTTATTAATTGCTGTTTGTTGTCCAAATACTGTGTTTTCTAAAAACTCTCTAACTTCTGCATGCTTTGTAGTAGTTTCTTTATCTTCTGATTTTCCTAAATGTTCTTTTGGAATACCTGTAAGTCTTGCTACCTCTGCTCTGATTTCATCAACATTAATCATGTCTAATCTTTCTTCTGGAGGTAAAATTCTATTAAATGCACATGCTCTATCAATAATGTCAAATGCTTTATCTGGAAGTTTCTTATTAAATATATATTGATTACTTAAATCAACAGCAAGCTCTGCTGCTTCTTCATGAATAGTAACATCGTGAAATGCTTCATATGAAACTAGTGTATTCAAAAGAACTTCTTTTGCTTCTTCAAGTCCTGGTTCAGCTACTACAATCTTAGTAAATCTACGTGCAAGTGCTGTTTCTTTTTCAAATACTTTTCTGTATTCTTCATCAGTTGTAGCACCAATAACTTTTAATTTACCGTTGCTTAATGCTGGCTTTAACATGTTGCCTGCGTCCATTGTTCCACTTGTACTACCTGCACCAATAATAGTATGAATCTCATCAATGAATAAAATAATGTTTGGCTCTTTTTCTAATGCTTCGCCTAGTGCTCTCATTCTATCTTCAAAGTCGCCTCTGTATTTTGTGCCAGCAACTAACTTTGTCATATCTAATTCCCAAACAACCTTATCTTTAATAATATCAGGAACGTGTCCTTCTACAATAAGTTTTGCTAGTCCTTGTACAATTGCAGTTTTACCAACACCACTTCCACCGGTTAGGATAGCGTTTGATTTCTTTTTACGTGCTACTGTTTGTACTAAGTCTTTTAATTCGTTTCTACGACCAACACAATCATCATACTCATCATAGTTCTCATTCATGTTAGTACAAAATTGCATTAACACTTCACGTGGTGTTGGTTGGTTCCCTCTAGAAGGACCTCCAAGGTGATCATCTGCTGTTCTAAATATTTGGTCGTTTTCAAAGTTACTAGTTTCTTGCATCCATCCCATGACTTTAGATTTGTTTAATCCCATCTGTTCTGCATATTGTGCAGCCACACTATTTTCTTCACCTAATATACTTAATACTATATCAAGTTGATTTAGGTTTTTCTTTCCTTGAAACAATGCCTGTGTTAATGCTCTGTTAAAAACTCTTTCTAACATTTGTGTTTTAAATGGATTAGGTTCTTCGTCTGTGTTTTTAACTAACTCTTTGCATTCTTTTTCCAAATAGTCAACTAATGCAATTTGTAAACTTTCTGAATCTGCATTTACTTCATAGCACATTGCTATTACTTGCGGATCATCTAAAATTACTGCCGCTAAATGTTCTATAGTCACATATTCGTGCTTTAGTCGTTTAGCTAAATCAATAGCAGTTACTACAATCTTCTCAATATCAGTCATTATCTTTTAGCCTTTTAATAAAATTTTCCATGTTATCTTTGTTTAAATAGGGGATAGTTACTTTCATATGTATTTGTAAATTTCCTCTTTTCTTTGTCTTCCTGTTATATAGCCCGTGGTTCTTAAGTATTATAATAGTTCCAGTTTCTATATCAGCCGGTATATCAATTTCGCAATACTCTCCTGTTGGCGTTATTATTGTGAAGGGAATTCTCTTCATTACATCAATAACGTCGATTGTCTTATACATTATAAGGCTATTTCCCGATCTTGTAAAGACCTTTTCTGCCTTTTCTTTCACATTTATTATGTATTTCGTGCCTTTACTAGTAACTTTAAATTTATCACCTAATAATGCACCTGGTGGAATGATTACTTTGATGAATAATTCTTCTTTCTCATCTTCTACTTGTATGTAATCTTTTACTCCTGTAATCTGTTGCTCAATGCTTAATGCTACATTAAGCATTTTAGTATTTTGCGTCTTTACTATAGGAATGTGTTCTTTTTTTGATATATTATCATACGCATTGCTCACTGCTAACCATTCAGCGATAGTACCGCCTTTGTCAGGGTGTGTTTTTAGCGCCATTGATTTATATGCTAATTTGACCTCTTTCAATGTTGCCCCTGGTTCAAGGCCTAATATAACCCAAGGATTGTTTATCTTCTTCATCGTTGTATTTATTGACATGCAACCGCCGGTTAAACGCTAGTGTTTTTAATTAAATAAGGAGTGAGGTATTAGTTGTCAGTTAGCCACTTAGTAAAAAAGTTAGGTTTTTTATCAACTTCTATTTTTTTATCTGTGCTATTGTATTCTTTTATGCTTTTTTCTGTTTGTTCATAATATTCTTTATATGCTTCAATTACAGCTTTTTGTTGTGATAACAATTTTATTACATCTGCCATATTCAATGAAAGAGATTCATATCCTTCAGTAGTTAATGCGTATATTACAATAGGTTCACCTGACGATTGCATTTCTTTCCACAGTGTTCCAATGTTGTCTTCTGTAATAATTTCCCAATCAGCAGTTCTTAGTTCTAATTCAACTGTATCTGGTAGCACTAGTGCTGGTCGATCAACTGGTTCTGATTTATATGTTATCACGTCTGGCATTGATGCACATCCGGTTAAGGCCATTACGCCTATTAATAAGGTTTCTTTAATCATGGTTTATAATTTGGGTTAGCGATGCCAGGACATTCGTTGTTGGCTTGTGATTTCTTTGTTGCATTTATTTCCTTTTGTGTTAACTCAGCGCCACTTATTATTTCTATACATCTTAACACGTTTGAACTAGCTTTTGTTATTATTCTTTCAACTAATCCAGGTTTTGCTTGTGCAAGTTGGCCTAAGTCATGTTTGCTTAATTTTACTTGTAACGCATCTACACGTGATTGAGCATCGGCAAATTCTTGGCTCACTTCGTTAAATTGTCTTTGTACGTTTTTTAAATCTTGTTGCATTGATTCTAATGCGGCATTGCTTTCAAGTGCCGCTTGTTCTGCTTGAGCAGCATTTGTTGCATATACAAGAATTTGTCCTTGTGTGTATTGGTAATATTTCCATGCACCAAATCCAACAGCACCTATAATAGCTGTTACGATAAGAAGCATTTTTATTTTTCCGAATAAACCAAACATGTTATTTCTCTGTTATTTTCTTTTGTAAGAATTTAAAAATTTCATACGCTCAGCGATAACGTGAGCTTCTGGATTAGTTGCAATTGTATAATCGTAACTACTACTGTATACAGCCTTTTCAAAGTTTTCTTTATTCCATTCAATGGATGCATCTTGTTTGTATGCAAAGAACTCAAAAGCGACAAGGTCGTTGTCTACACGTTTAACGTCTGTTAATATTTTATCAATATTATCAAATAATTTACTATTTCTTTCTAATTCAACAAATACTTTATAAAATCCGTCTTTATTTGGACCAGGTGAAACATCAACATCTATTGTATCGTGTCCTGTTTCAATAAATTGACTTAAATCCTGTGCAGGATCTGCATCTTTTACATCAAATGCAAGTACAACAATATTTTTATCATCGCCTACTTTGCTTTTAAATTGATCAATACTTACTACTGGTTCTATTAAATTTACTAAATCGTTGTGTTGTATGCTCATTATTCTAATCCCAATCCATCACCAATTTCAGAATCTGCTGAAATTTCATCTGCGTATCCTTGTTCTACATCGCCGCTGTTAATACTCAAGTCATCTACACGAAGTTTGCTTGATTCTATTTCTTCTATGAATTTCCTTGGTACTACTAGTGTTACTAACCAAATTGGCTTAATAACTTTCTTAGCACGTGTTTGTCCTGGGCGTTTACCGTCCATTCCGTCTATGCCTTCGCTATCTTCTGGTGATTTTAACTTAGCTGCTGAAACTAATTCATCTTGTGCATAAAATACTTGACAACCATTGCTAATTAGTCTAGCTGCACCTTCTGGATCCGGCATAAGTGAATGTGGATACATTAGTGTAAGTGTTACCCAATATCTATCAATATGTGGTCCTTCTACTATTTCGCCCTCAATCCAGTTCTTATACGCATAGATATTTGCGTTATCAATAACACGTTCAACATCCATCAGAGTTTCTAACGCACTATCTCTAGCGGTATTTGCTTTTAAGTTATCTATAATATAATTTTGTTCCATTGCGTATTCCTTTAATATACTATTATTTATGACAGTTAGGCCGAACAGTCAAATTGTTTTTTGATTTACTACTAAGTTAATGCTTATTCTTAATCTGTTAAATACATATGAGCAGGCAACTGAGCAAATATCCTAATAGGAGATAACATGGCTAAAAGAGCTCGTAAGACAAAAAATGAAAAACATCAACAACAACATTACGGAGAAAGTAATGTAATTCAAGTTAACTCATACAAACAAAGAAAAAAGCACGTACAAATTGTTCCACGTAATCTAGCACAAGAAGATTATGTAGCAATGCTCGACGATGCTAAAAAGAACATTGTTTTTGCAATGGGACCTGCTGGAACAGGTAAAACATTGCTAGGTGTGTTAGCTGCCATAGACGCATATAATAACAATCAATGCGAAAAGATTGTAATTACAAGACCAGCGGTCAGCGTTGACGAACAACACGGTTTCTTACCAGGAACCTTAGTTGAAAAAATGGCACCGTGGACTAGACCTATATTTGACGTAATGGAAGAATACTGGGCACCACACGCAATCGAACATATGATTAGCGAAAACATAATTGAAATTGCACCATTAGCATATATGCGTGGTAGAACTTTTAAGAATTCTTGGATAATTGCAGACGAAATGCAAAACGCGACTCCATCACAAATGAAGATGTTACTGACTCGCATAGGAGAGGGTTCTAAAATCATTGTAACAGGAGATTTAAACCAACATGACCGTGGATTTGAAGATAACGGTCTAAAGAATTTCGTAACATTGTTAGAAGAAAAAGGCAGTGCTATTATAAGCGTCAATCGCTTTACTAGAGGCGATGTTGAAAGACATGCGGCTGTAACTGAAGTTCTAACAATATACGGTGACGAAGACTAACTAATTAAACGTTGACAATAATGTCAACAATTTGTGCCCAGTTGCCTACTCGCACTACACCTTTATTAGTTACATCTTCTTTATTGTGTGAATGATCAATAAGAATACTTTTTAGACCTAATGTTTGGCCTAGGTTAGCATTCTGTGTCTTATCCTCAATCCAATATAATCCACTATCTTTGTACTTCTCTAGTGCTTCATCTTTGTCTGCACCAGTGTCTAAACAGACTATCTCTGTAAACACACCCTTTCCAAATATAGCTTCTAAGTTCCGCTTACGTAATTTTGCAGCCTTCTCATCTAAACTAAGTGAAGTAATACAAATAAATGTATATCCTGCTTCTACTAAGTGTGCAACACCGCTTCGTGCATCTCCAAAAGCTGGTAAATATCGTACCCATGCACTAGCATTAAATTCTCTAACTAATTTCTTACATTCTACTTTAGGCATTCCATATGCAATTTCCATTGCATACACACCAAATACTTTTTTCTCATATCCGTGCTTTGCCATCCATTTATTAAAATCCACTTCCCAATCAAGCAACACCCCATCGGCGTCTGTAAGTACTATCTTTTCAATCATTTGTAACCTTCTTTGTTTAATCTATACTTATATTATACGGCAAGATGCCTTGGTTGTCAACCTTTATTTTCGTATAAATACAATTAATTGTGGAGTAAAATTATGAAGTTTTTAAAATCAATAAAATCAAAGGTTGTATTAGGGATAATGTCAACTAGGTTGTATAAGTATCTGTTATTTCATGTAATACCGTATATTAGATTTACAACATATTATACATCTATGCGAGGCAGAACTTATCACAAGTTGTACAAAGTAGTTAAACCTGGGCACATTTTGTTAACTAACGATAGTAGGAAATTAACAACAATGCTAATTGGTGGAGATTTTTCACACGCTGCGTTCGTTGTATCAAAGGACGGAGATTGGGAAGTATCGGAAATGACGCACAATCATTACACTAAAAGTACTGTTGCAGATTTATGCTTTGAAGCTGACAGGGTAGTTGTGCTTGAATGTACTAAATTTAATGCGGCTTACACTAAAAAGGCTATTGCTAAGTGCAAGTCATTTGAAGGTGTTGCATACGATATTAAATTCGAACTAGGAATTAATGCGTTGTCTTGTGCTGAATTAGTATATGAAGCTGACTACGAACGTAAATTGGATGTGAATCTCGAGGATGTTATTGGGATAGGACAATTGTACATTTCGCCAACCGGACTATACAATTCTAAAAATATTAAAGTAATATTTGATACTGCTAAAGAGTAAGTAGCGTTTTGTAGTCCCAACATTCTTTAACATATGTGCTTGGGTAGCCACCTAACACGTTTGTTTCTAATGCATTTTTCATCCACATTAAGCGAACATCGCCATCTAGTGCTTCAGATCTGTTTATCTTATGCAAATGCTCTGGTTGCATTCCATGTAATTCTGTCATATCATACATTTGAATGTTAGGCATAAACTTCAGTTTAATTATCATTGCTTCTTCATCATTCATAACAACACAATCTGTTTTGCCATTAAGACTTACATTCCAGACCTTTTTCATCGACGCATTCTCGCAATTTCAATTGCTTCGTGCTTATTGTCCTCAAAAATAGGAACCATATTACTTTTGTGCATTGTAGCAATACCAAGTAACTTACGTTCGCCAGTGTACTTCATAGGTTCTTTACGTGTGCCATTACCGCCTATACTATTACTTAAACTAGGATAATGCTTTGTTTCTCTTAATTTTGGGGGCTCGTACGCTTTAGGTTTGGCTGTACTCTTTGGTGCTTTGTAAGTACCATTTAAGTATGCAACAAAGTCTTTGAACTCTGCAAACTGTACAGAGTGCATATGTCGCCTACGACAATCTTTGTTATAGTGTTTCCACTGTATGCGTAACTTTTCCAGTTGTTCAGGGCTTGTTTTTTTGTTTGTTTTCTTACGATTATATTGAGTAGTGGTCATGTGCGGACCAAGTAAATGCATTGTCATATTTGTTACTCCTATACTAATAGAATAGCATAATTATTGGTAAATGTCAACCTTGATGTTGTTCTAATAATATTATAGTGTAATCGTCTACTAACTCTTTCCAGTTTTTTAAAGGAGGACTATCTATAAGTAAACATAACCTATAATATTCATGCAAGTCGTGTTTAAGTATTTTACTTAAATCTATCCTATCTACATTAACGCCTTTTTCTGCAAACTTGTCTTTAAAATGAACAAAGCCTTCATAAAAGTTATCAAATGTGTAAGGTGTTACGTTGTATTCAAAAGTAATATTACGGTCACCTTCTTTAAGTATAGTATCAACAATTTCAACCATAGTTTCATCTGTAAATTCAAGTACTATGTGATTTGTAATATTTGCTTCTTTAGTATGAATTTCATCAAAGTTCTCATAGATATAATCTAAGTAATGTCCACGTGGGTTTATTTTAAATACTACTTTTGTAAAATCGCCTAGGCCCATTTCCAATGCACTATCAATAACTTCTTGGAATTGTGTTGGCTCTGTATCCCAATATTCGTCCCAGTCATTAGTAATGCGTCTAAACACAGGTGTCCATGTTCTTCCCTGAATTCCTATTGCATTGTGTTTTTTTACTTGCAATTTTCTTATTTCAGGAAATCCTTTATGTCTATTAATAAACCAGCCTGCCCAATCACCAGGAACCCCTTCTGGATATACTAATGAATAACTTGTGTGTGGTTGTCTTAGAAGAGCCATTTTTGTGCAGGCCCGTAAATTATTTCAGCTAATTGTTCATGATAATTGTAGAGATAACTTCCTCTGAATTTATCTTGTTCAGTTATAATCTTCTTAAAAGAATCAAGATGTATTTCTTCTACTGCTAATGCTTTTCGTATATCACCTAGTGTTTTAATTTGATGTCCATGTCTGCGTCCATATCTTAATTCAATTTTATCACACATTGCATATGCTTCTTTTTTAAATGATGCTGGCAAATTTCCTGCTCTTAAATGTTCAGGAAATACAACCAATCGTATATTACTGTCTGCTTCGTGGTCGTGTACAAAATCTACAAATTCTAATGTATTGTCGTAATTAAATATTTGATAACTGCTGTTAATTTGAAAATTAAACCATTCCTTATTAGTTCTTTTATATTTTGTTAACTTGTCGCATACTGCTTCCATTTCATCCCAAGTAAATACACCGTTACTACGCATATACTCAAACATAGGTCCAACTGCATCAATACTAATATCTATTACAAGTTCTTTAAGTTTATTAAAGTTGTCTAGTTTATCAAAGTTTAATTTAGATCCATTTGTTGTAATAACCATTTTAATCTTTTCAGGGTGTCCATATTCTTCAACTAACTCCATAAGTTTATAGCAACTATCATCCATAAACGGCTCACCACCTGTTATCCAAATACTTCTAATCCCATCTAATACACTTGGGTTAGCTTCTAAATATTCAATAATGTTATTAAAGTTCTTTTGGTGGTACCCATCAACTTTTCTATATTCGTATGGAAATTTGCTAAACAAATGTTTTGATTCTGGAATCAAACTGTTACTATAGTTAGCATTGCACATTCTACATTTAAAGTTGCACACGTTACTAAAGTTAACAAACAAGTGGCTAATGTCATTTCCTAGCAGTTTAGGATTTTTATAAGGTTCTGGGTTTCCTAGATTATCAATAAACTTCTCTTGTAACCAATTCATTCGTTGACTACGCTGACCGTTCTTTTCTTTGCTTAAACAGTTAGTACATCCATATGTATCCCAGTTTCCGTCAAGCATATTTTTCCTGAGTTCAACCATTTCGTCGCTTTCATGTGATGCACCCATTGGATCATCACTCATCATACATCTGCTTACTACTCCAGATGGATGCCAACTAATTGTATTAAACGGAACTGGACACCAACTCTTACTGTGTAAGTTTTTCCACTTTTCATCTTCAACTACCTTAGTCTCAATGTTGTCTGAATGGATAAAAAAGTTTTCGTGTTCTGGTCGAGCCATTATAAATCCCTAGTGTACACAAAGTCTGCTAATTGTGTATGGTAATCTTGTAAGTGCATATTCCTGTATGCATCTTGAGCTTTTGTAAATTCTTTAAATTTAGCTACTGTTGTTTCGTTTGCTTGTTCTTGTAACATGTTTTTACAGATGTCTGCATGTGTTCTTTTAAATCTAGTATCCCATTCTGCTACTGTGTAGTCTTTAATCTTGTTATATTCTTTCTTACGCATTTCTAAAGGTAAAACATCTAATCTAAAATGTTCAGGAAATACTAGCATCCTAGTGTTATTTAGTGCGCCTGCATCTCTGCATAATTTATCAAATTCTAATACTGT
>Ga0209816_1002159_pt1 | contig 14130 bp, 24 predicted proteins | sample CoawatmetaG01DNA_FD_187509 | JGI IMG/M metagenome (GOLD analysis project Ga0209816, IMG submission 187509) | Marine microbial communities from the West Antarctic Peninsula - Coastal water metaG017-DNA (SPAdes) (version 2) | ecosystem: Environmental > Aquatic > Marine > Coastal ... | reverse complement strand
CCTCATCGTTTTCCATTTTTTCTAATATAGCTGGTTTGTTATAAACCTTTCTCATATTAGAACGAATTGGAACTAACCAGGGCTCCATCTTTTCATTTAAAGAACCTGGTAGATATCCATTATCTTCGTTTGATACAGTTGGTCTTGTTATAACAATTTTGTTTACTTGTCTTGTGAAGAACATATCTAATGCAACTTGAACCGCTAATAATGTTTTACCACTACCTGCCTTACCCATTAAAAAATTATATGGGTGATTTAAAATATTTGATTTAGATTCTTTCTGTTCTTCTGAAAGTGTTATGTTAAATTTAATCTTACCTCTTGGTGGTTTTTTTGTGATGTTGTCTGCCATTTTTAGCGTTTTTAAATTAGTGTTTCTCTTCTAAAGCTTGAATATACATTAACCACATTGATATTATATTTTAATAATACTGCAGTCAGTGCACTTCCTTCACCATATCCTATTCCATGTTTACTATATCTATTTAATTTTTGGTTATTCCATTTTCGATTACCAAAATTACTTTCTACTATACTCTTTAATTCTATTATATCTTTTTTTATATTTTCAAAATCATGTGTATATGGTAACGATATCAATGCTTCTTGAACATATATTTCAGAGGTGTTTTTTATATTTAAATGTTTATGTATTTCTTCCCTTGTTGATGCAAATTCATTTGATAATTGTATTGGAGTTGTTGTTGTATTATATACATAACAAGATTTTTCATCATAATCAATACTATTATATTGTTCTAATTTATCTACATCTAAGTAAGTAATTCTTTTCTTTTTTAAAGTCATTATATCTAGTAAGAATATTAATTTATCATAATAACTAAATTCTTTATTGTATTTATGTGATTTAAAATCAAACACATCTTCACAATCTGTTAATAAATATAACTTATGTTTATTATGAAAATCTATAATATTATCTTTCCAATCAAACACCCACTCTTTGCCGATACACATTGTTGCGAATTCTATCATTATATAAGAGATTCTGCTTGTGGATACCAAACTACTAAAACTGTTCTTACACCTTCTGTTATTGGTGTTACTGAATGTCTTTCTTCATGTCCCATATAATTTGCAACATCTCCTCTTTTTCTAAATTCGGTTAATTTGTCATTTAAATAAAAATCACCTCCTTTGAAATCATCTTCTAATATTATTACAAATGTATCTGCTGAATTTGTATCTCTATGTCTATTTGAGTATGCACCAACATTATAATTGAACGTATGTATTGTTATTGGAATTATATTTTTTATTCCTAAAACATCAGATAAAGCTTTATTTAAATCTTCATTAGTAGTTGAATAATATTCTATTTCAATATTAGGTAATACTGAATATCTGTGTTCGTAAATGTGTTCTTGAATTGGTGTTAACTTTCCTTCTTGATTATTCTCTGTTTTACTTGTGGTACTAATCAATTTTTCTAATAGACAAACTTCTTCTTCTGATATTTTGTGAATCATCTTTCGTAGTTTTTGATAAAGTTAAACTGTCTACCACCAATCTTCTGACAAATCTTTATAGGAGCGGTATTCCAGATATCCATATATCCGTACATATAATCGTGGTTACTTAAAAATAATTTAAATCCATGCATATACAGTTGTAGACCCGTGGTTCTTGGGATGTTTAAATCTTTTCGTATATAAGTACCTCCCCAATATATTGAGTTTTCTGTTGGGAGTGGGTGCACTTCGTTTACCCAATCATAGGTAAATACATTAGAGAACCACCCCCAACCAATTGCATTGTTAAAATCTTTGTGAAAAAATAAAGTACATTTAGATACTCCTTTTAATCTTTTATCTATATCTTGAAGAGTGGGTCTACTATCCCAATCAGATAATTGTCCATCGATTGATGATATAATGTTTTTGAAATGTAATTGTGATTCATCGTTTAGTATATCAATCACTTCTATTCTAAATGATTCATCTAAAGATAATGGAGTAAATTCACTTTTATGAATTTGCATTTCATAAAAATCGCGTTCTTTATTCATAGTAACCATATTAGTTATTACTTATAAATATTAGGTATTAAAATTCCTTTTCATATTAATTTATTTTCTAAAAGTATTATATCTGAGTTTATATCTAATTGTTTTGCATAAATAGATAATGAACCACCTTCACCATAACCACATCCGTTTTCTGACCATTTATTACATTCGTGTCCTTTTGATTCATAATTTAAATATCCTTTCCATTTTCTACCCTTTGACCAAGTTTCTTCCCAAATAGATTGAACTTTAAAAATACTCTCTTTTAGCTGATTAAATTTACTAGGTATATATGGTACTGATGTTATACGTTCATGAATATAATCACATATAACATTTTCAAATCCTAATTGTTTATATACTTCTATCAGAGCAACATAAGATGGATTTCTTATTAGTCTTTTTAATGGAACATTTTCGTAGTGAAATATTTTATGTGAATATATTGTTTCATTATCAAATTCCTTATGTGTTCCTTTTAACAATGATTGAACTTGCTCAATATGAACCGAATCACAATCAAAGTATGTAACTCTCTCTTTGTATTTATCTATTATGTTAAATAATAAAATTAATTTTTCAAAATAACTAAAATCATTTCTTTTATATTCAATTATATTACAATTTGGAAAGTATTCAGGAAAATCTGTATAAACGTAAATCTTATGATTTTTTGATATAGAATCAACATCATTAGAATATTTTTTACACCATTCTTCACCAACACTTAAAGTACAGAAAATCATATTAAATTTCTTTTTTTAACAATCCAACTATTATCTTCAAACTTTTTTGTAGGAATTCCAACCACCTCATCTACCGCACTACAAACACCTGCCCACGTTTCGTGATAATCATGTCCACCTATTACACCACCTTTTTTTAATTTTGGTAAATATAGTTCTAAATCTTGTTTTACTGATTCATATTCGTGGTCAGCATCTATGTAAATAAAATCAATACTATTATCTTCAAACTTACTTACTACGTTGTAACTAAAATCTTTATGATGAATTATATTATTAAAGTGTCTTGTATTTAATTTAAATTCCCTTTCAACATCAACCCAACCAAATCCATTTGTTTCATTGAAAGATTCAGTACCTTTATGTGGTTCTATTGAGTGTATTGTTTTAAATAATCCTATTGATGCAAACATCATTGTAGATTCCCCCATATAAGAACCAATCTCAATCATAGTTTTTGGTGATTTGTTTGAAAATATGATTGTAAGTTCTCTTAATAAATCGGATATACCTTTATATTGATTATTGTGATTATAGTTATTTTCCCAATCACCTGACATATTAAATCTCTGAGTTATCATATTTTAGATTTTGGTGTAACTAAAGTTCTATCATATTGAACATGATCAATATTCCGTACATCTGTATTTTTGGATGAAATATATTCCCATGCAAGAGAATATCTATTATTATCGGTTGTGTTAGTATAACACCCATGAGCTATATTGATATTAAAAAATACTGCATATGGACCTGTTTGAATTAAATCTATAATCTCATATTCATTTATAACATCATCTGATATCCATTTAATTCCATCGTATAAACTTGAAGATGTATGTGGAAGAAGTTCTGGTAGATTATGTGTACTTTTTGCTATTCTTAAACAACCATTTTCTTTGTTAGTATCCGTAAGATAAACTGCACAACTTATTATATCATTTGGAGAACCATTAAAGTAGTTATTGTCTTGATGCCATAAGGTTGAAGAACCGTTTTTCTGTTGTGGAAAGAACTTACTTATATAACAATCTACATTAGAACCTATATCGGATAGAGATTGAGCAATTTCAATTAATCTTTTATTTTTAGATAATTTTAAAAATTGAGGTTCAAAAGTAACTGCACCTTGAAGTTTGTTTATTGTTCCATTAGAATTAAATTGCCATCTACTATCTTTTGTAGTATTGTTTGTTAATTCTTCTGAAACCTTTAATAAACTTTTATGTTCTTCATCTGAAAGAAATTCTGAACCTGGTATTATTACATATCCATTATTTTTATAAAATTCAATCATATTAAATCTTCTTTTAATGGAGGGTATGATTCACTAATCCACGAATATTGCTTATTAGTACCATAAATAGTATCTCTTTGTAATCTATGAGATGGGTGTAAATACTTATCCCATATTTTCTTAAATTGATTATCACTTATATTCAAATCTAAAGATTTTATTGTTTCCCTAGATAAAGTATAATCATTAAAAATATCTTCATACCATATTAAATTAGATGATAAGGTTCTATGAAAATCAAACAATACTGAATAAGAATGAATGATATCTGATATTAAATTTGGCGTTGGAGTTTCTGTTTGTGTATATTGATTTACGTAACCATGCTTTTTTGCGTTTTGTACACTTATACAAGTATCTCTAATATCAGCTCTGGCTAGTATAATAATTTTATCAAAATTACTTGCATTTTCTCTAACCCAAATATCATTTGTTCCTGATAAAGTTTTTTGTATTGTATTATCTAATACATTACCATCAAAATTTAATTTTCTATTTTTATATTCACCATTCCATAAATCTTTGTTGAATGGTTCTATTACTTTTTCAAGATTTAATATATCAGATAGGGCTTGATGTAAAGATGAACTTCCTGCTCTTCCATGTGTTAATAGTAATATTTTCATAAATACTAATACATTTTATGTAAACGGAATTTTAATTCAATTATGAGTGTTTAGCTTTAAAGTAAGTAAAAAAGTTTGTAAGTATTGTTGAAGATTTTGTTTTCTCATCTGATGATAATGCATAACTTGCTCTATTCTTAACAGTTGAGATACTCAATTCTTTAAATTTATCTAATATATTTGCCATGATTTATTATTATTATTTGTTATGTACCACGATACCATCAGCAATATAACTGTGAATATCCTTTACTGTGAAATTGTAAACAGGAGTATCGTATTGAAATTCCTCTTCTATTTTATTAATTACTTTTATTTGAATCCACACATCATCTTTATTGATAATATCACCCACTTTTAATATTCCATAATCAGTTCCCTCATCAGGTACAATTGATTTCCATCCATCTTTTGTTAAGAATGGGTGTTCATCGGTAAATGTTATTTTTAAATCATTAATGTTATATAAAGAACGGTCACCTAGTAATGTTGGCTTTAATTCACTTACAACACTATTACTACGCTCACCATCTTTCCATCCAATTACTTCATCGCCCACTATAACATCTTCTATGTTTTTAGAATCACCATTAGATAATGAAATTTCAGTACCAGCTATGAAACAACATGGAGCTGCTTTGTTATGAACAAGAATTCCATTTACATAAAATGTATGAGTTGGTTCAACGTTTAATAAATTATAAACAGTTTCAGCACCACCAGCTGTAATTTCTATAATCTCAACATCTTCATGTGATTCAGAAAAACAAAAATCTCCTACTTCTAATTCAGATGCGATTACCCAACCTTTATCTTTTACAAAGAATGGATGTTCTGATGTTGTTGTTATTACGTCTATATCAGTATGTCTTGGGTTAGCTTTTTCAAATTTTATATTAATTGTGGATTCAACTTCGTGTGATTTTAAATCACCAACGATACCATCTTCATTATTAGTGGTCTGTTCGTTGTATGTTAGTATTTCATCACCAATTTTAATATCTTCAATTCCAATATCTGTACCATCTGCTAGTGTAATCTTGCTTCCTGCTACAAAGCAGTTATGAACAATAAATGGTTGTTGAGATGAACTTACAAAGTATGTATCAAGTGTTTCAACATCAATCTGATATAACGAATTGTTTTGTTCTGGTTCTAGTACAACTATTTTATTTGATATAATTGGAATTATACTACCACTTGGGTTAACTAAAAAGTCTTGAGTTGAATCTATATCATATTGTTGTTTAAATCTCATTTCATTTGAACCAGTATTATATACTAAGAAACCTTTTGCTATTGAAGTATATATTGCTTCGTTTTCAGATAGCACAATTTCTCCAAGTGTTCCGTATTCCGTCTGACCAGCGGATTCTGTTACACTCTCTACAACAGAAGATGTAACCATCGAGCCCTCTGGAAATCCTGTTCCAGTAGAAGTCCAATTTCTATACATTGAATCAACATCACCATCCGGTAATCCATTTATAAAAATTGATTTAACAACATCATCTACTTCAACGGTTTGTATCTTTTTAGATGTGTTATCTACGTTTAATATATCAGTACCAGTAAATAATCCGTTTCCATCTGGTGTTCTTATCCAATTTGAAGTAAGTTGAAAGTAATGCTTATGTGCATAATTTTGTAAAAATGCAGATGCTCCTGATTTATATTGTAAACCCTTTATATTTGTGTAATAAGTTGTAGTAACAGAGCTATCGTCAAAAGATTCACCGTTCCATAAAGGAAAGAAGATTAGTCTACCATATATATCATCTGCTGCTGCTGTGTTATCTTTTGGGTCTGAAAAATCGAAATCTATTGTTTCCCATCCAGTACCACCATGGGATGCGTGAGCACATGATTCATTACCACTACCGTGTTGTTGTACTACCTTTGCCAATGTCCAAGTAGCTACATCTGAATAAACATCTACTTGAATGAGCTTATCATCAGTTCTTAAATCTACATCTCCATTTTGGAATGAAAGTTGAGCATTTTGGTCAATATCACCATCCGCAGTAGTTACTACTTTCATACACTTTTTACCATCGATCAATACTTGTTCAAGTGTTTCTGTACCAGCTGCAATAAGATTGGAAGCCTCAAGTGTTACCTCAAAATCTTCTAATATACATGATACAGCAGCATTGTTACCAATATATTTAGTTTCTTCAATAGAAGGTATCTCGAAAAAGGATTTTACTTTCCATTCTCCAATACTTACATAATCAATATCCGCTCCATATACAATACCAATAACTCGATATCCACCAACCTTATTGTCCGCAGCTATATCATCTGCGTTGATGTGATATTTTTCAACCGTGTTTAGGTTATAATCTATACCTTGATTAGATATTAAAGAAGAAGTTCTATCAACCGAAGATGAATCAAATCCCCCTATGTTATAAAAATTAAGACCAGAGTGTTGTTCAGATTTTGGTTTTGAAACAAAATCAGGTAACGATGAGTGATCATTAATTGTGCCTCTTAATGTGTTTACTTCATATGCACTACCACTATAATAAAACTCAGGTATAGAACCAGTAGCCGAATTATCGTAAAACAATTTCTGTAAGTTTGCTCTATCTTTACAGTAGGTTGAATCCAACAATGCATTTTCATCATATGCTAATCTTAAGATAAACTTTTCAGATGCATCTGTTACTGCTGTTGGGTAGATTGAATATTTGCTTTCTACTTGTTCTGTTACTGTTGTAATAAATGTTGCGTTCTGTGCGATTGCAAGTTTAAGTGTATTTATAAATTCTAATTGAAAATCCTTATATACAAGTACCAATTCCGTAATAGAATTGCTTTGTAGTACAGATATAAAGTCCGTAAAGTTAAATCGACTTGATAATGTATTAGATATAAATCCAGTATCAGTATTTAGTTCTAATAGTCTTAAATTAGAATCTTCATCTTTTATAAAATCAGCTGAAAATAGTGTTCCTTTCATGTTGTTGTTTCCTATGTGTTATGTATTCCTATATTGTATATAAATATGATTAAATCAAACTTTGAATCCTCTTATTACTTTTTATTTTTGAAGTTTTGTTTAATAAATTTTCTTTGTATCCACTAATTACAGAACATACCTCATATTTTTCCTTTGTAATAAACCAATCGTTTGCTCTATTTAGTACAGTAATAAAATCTTTCTTTTTTATTTCTATCACGTTTTGTATATTAGGATGTATTAGAATAACTACCGTTTTTTTATTTTCAGATACAGCGTTATTTATTGCAGTAGAAATCTGAAAGAATACTTCGTTTCCTCTTGATTCTAAAAATTTTATTATCCTTGGTTCATCGGTTGGTAGTAAATACCTTTCCCATGAAACTGTTCTATGTGCATCTCCTATCATAAAAATCTATTTCTAAATCCATTGTTACCAGAACCTCTTCCTCCTCCACCAAAACTTCCTCCACCATATAGTGTAATCGGTCCTGGTAGATTTCCAAGTCCTCCATATCCTCCTCCCGGATTAGGGGGATTGTATTGTGGTGGTTTTGGAGCAGGTGTACTTTGTGTTGGTGCAGTATCACCTATACATATCCATGTTCCTGTATCAGCTCCTCTTCTTCCAAAGATTCCTCTTCTTACTCTATCCCATCGATAATTCTTACCATCTTTACTTCTCAATTCATTATTTCTAGCACCAGCTACGCCGAATGGTGGAAATACATCATTAACAACTATTGGGTCTGATTCAACTACAGGATCAGTAGACTCACCAATATCAACACCGATGTTTGATTCCGAACCTGCTGCGTTTGGGTCTAATTCTTCTCCATCTATTGCTGGTTGAAATGCAAATCCTAAATCATCTGTTTGGTTGTGTGTAAATGAACCCATACTAGCCACATCACGTAACTCTGCACCAGAACCTACTAACCAATTTATATATGAAATTATTTCTTTCTTTGTGTTTATGTTGTTGGTTATATCCATTTCTGCATATTTTTCACCAATATCAAATTTCTTTAATGATGCATATTGACTTAATAATGTATCATCAACCTTAACGGTTGCTACACTATTTAATGTTCTATATGGATTACCAACATTGAATTCAAGTTCTAGTTCTGCAAAAAATACATCTGATATGTATCTTGTGGTATCCATGAATTGAATTATAAAATTATATGAATGGGGATCCTCTAGTGTTCCTGTTTGTGTAATACCAGTTAATGGATACTCTGTAAATGTAAGAGAATTTTCTTTATATTTACCTTTTAGTTTTATTGAACCATTACTTCGTGAATAGTTACTTGCAGGATTTTCTCCAATTATACTTGGGTATGGATTTCTTATATATCTTAAGTGTGGATTATTTGGGTCGAGTGGAATTGCAACATCAGAAGGTGCTCCATCAGTAAAATTCTTTTCAATTGGATTTGAAACAGTATCAGAAACCGATGGTGCTGGTGATGAAATCATAGCTGGTCTATCGCTTTCAAGTGATGTTTCTTTCCCACCACCCTTTACATAAGGGTTAGTTTTTTCTACTCTCGGTGGAGTTATCTCTTGTCTTGGTGGAGTTGGTAGTTGAGTTGACCTTTGGACGGTAGTTCTTCTCCTAGCTCTTCTAGGTCTTAAAAACGAAGAGAGATTTAATCCACTACTTTGTCTTTTGTCTACTTGTTGATTCTGATTTGGATCGAAATATTCTGCCATACAAGTATAAATATGGTTTTATGTAATATTACTTATTATTTTTAACTATTTCTAAAGCCGTTTGATAGATATCATCCATCAACATGTGTGGATTATCGTTTCTTAACTTTCTAACTTCATCAAATACCTTGTCTTTAATCCCAAGTGCATGTGCTTCGTATAAGTAATCTTCAGCGTTCATTAGCTGGTGAGTTTTTGTTGTAATCTCTGTAACCTTAGTTTATCTTTATCTGATAATGGGTGTTGTAATTTTAGTTTAGCTATTGTATTTAGTACTTCTTCTTGAGAAAAAGCTGCATCTGCATCTTCAAACAAGTTATCAAATCTGTTCATAATGTTTTCTCTTTGTTTATAAATATTAGTGTAATTATATTCCTGTTGTAACATCATCATAAAACTGTACTATTACTCCAGCTTCATCAAACATTTCCCAACTTCGTTCTGCATGGTCATCCCATATATTTGAACTCGGTCCCATATTTCGTTCACAGAATATTCTTACTATACCAGAATTTATAATACCTCTACAACAATCTGCACATGGCATACCACATGTTAAATACATAGTACACCCTTTAGTGGATACTCCGATTCTTGCTGCATTATAAATAGCATTTCTTTCAGCGTGTTCAAACCAATAATACTTTTCTGGTCTTTCTTGTCTTTTTTCAATCTCATCGTTAATTCCACGAGGGAATGAATTGTATCCCGTTGATACTATTTCTTTATCTTTCCCAACGATAACTGCACCAACTTGTGTTCTTTCATCTTTCGATTTAAGTTTCACATTATGTGCTAAGTTCTGAAAGTATTCTACCCATCTCATACCTTTAAATATATATTTTAATTAATTTCTTCCCATTCTGTTTCTTGCACTAATTCACAAAACCAATATGTTCCTTCTCTTTGAACTTTAAATGCAGTATCAACTCCCAACCATTCTTTAATCATAACTGCATTTTTAACTCTATCAATTGGTATTACTGCGTGAATAATATACAGAGTTTTGTTAATGTATCTTGCTTTTCTTTTATTAGAAGGGAATATCATATTGTATATTACTTGTTAACTAAGTTGTGGAGGATATCGGATTCGAACCGATGACCCCTACGGTGCAAGCGTAGTGCTCTAGCCAACTGAGCTAATCCCCCAATAATGAGCCTCCAGTCTGACTCGAACAGACGACCTGCTGATTACAAATCAGCTGCTCTAGCCAACTGAGCTATGGAGGCAATGTTGCGGAAGATGTAGGATTCGAACCTACGGTACGTTACCGTACAATGGATTTCAAATCCATCACATTAGACCACTCTGACAATCTTCCTTTTTATATTATAAATTCTGTCTCAATGCAAAGAAATCATCTCTCATTTTCTGAACTTCTTTTAATAACTCTTCATTTGTTATTGGAATCTTTTTTTCAATATCATCCAATTTACTTTGAGTAACCATTTCAAGATGCAATTGTAGTTCCATTATCATTGTATGAATATTACTATAATCTTTATTAAGGTCTTTACCTGTTTTAATATAGTATTCAGATACTCGTGTATTAGTTTCGTTATGTAAGTTCTTTACTCTTTTCTTTAACTGTATAATTTCTCTTGCCAAGAGTGTTATACATAACGATAATAGTACTATTAATATTGTAATCATAATTTTATTTTAATTTATCTTTTACTTGAGGAGTTCTACTATGTGTTAGAAAAATATCACTATCATCTTTATCGATATCTGTTAGTACATCATCTAATGTTTTTTCTAATCTATCAATCCTATCTTGTAATTCACTTGGTTCGGGTTGATGTCTTTCATAATAACCTCTATTGTCTTCATTAACCTTTTTTTCATTGTAACCAATATCCCATGCTAAACATAGAATAAAAATAGTAAAGATTACTGCACCTATTATAAACATTACTAGATTCATAATCTACGTCTTTGTCTGATTGCTACTGCAAATAGCAATATTGTTCCTGGCCAATGTGCGGAGTACTGAGCTGATTCGGTATCTCCTGAAATTCCTAATCCTATTGAATACAACATTGCTATGAATGCTATGATAATTGGGTAATACTTTGAAATGAATTCTTTCATAATTTATTAGTTTATTTGTAATTTATTTAAATCATCTTCTATTTCTTCTAACCGTTCTCTTATTTCATCGGATGCTTGTTGATACATTGTATCTAGTTTAGCATCTACATCTATTATTTTATTAGAAACAACATCTATTTTATTTTCAAAATCTCTTTCCAATAGATTATGCTTTGCTTGTAGGTCATCTAAATCATTAATCAAATCTGAGTTATATTCCGAAACTTCTCTAATCTTATAAATTCCGTAAACAACACCTGCTATAATTACACAAGTTAAAATTCCCAATCCAAATGTTAATATTGATTCCATGTTAATAAGTGTTAAGTTGTTCTGTAATTCTATCTACTATCTTTTGATGTTTGTTTAATCCTTCATCGGTTAGTAGGTTTTTAATATCATTCAATAAGTTTCCAATTCTCTGTTTGGATTTCTTCTTAGCTATTGTAAGATTATTATGTTGTACTTTGTATAAGTGAAATGCGATTGGGTCTAAGTTGAGTAACTTATCTTCGTATTTAGATATACGAGTATCAACGATTCTATTTGCAGTAGTGTTGTAATTTGGAACATACCCTTTATAGAGTTCATCCAACCTTCCTGTTAGATATTGTATTTCTGCTAATTTGTGAATATTTTCAAAATTCATTTTTCTTTTATTATTTTGTAGCCCGTAGGAGAGTCGAACTCCTCTTACCAGGATGAAAACCTGGCGTCCTAGCCGATAGACGAACGGGCCATTTCTTTATATTAATACAAATATACGAAATTTATTTTAACTACACAAGCTTTTTGTGATTTTTATTCATCATCATCCCAATGATTCTTATGTTTTGATTTTCTTCTGAAATCTTTATTACTTTTTTGTACCTTCTCAGTCATCTTCTTTCCTATATGATGAGATAACTCACCTATACTCATTTCATCCTCGGAATCAAATCTCTCTTGATAACGGTTTTGTTTCTTTTGTTTCTTCATCACTTATTAATTCCATTGTAATTCCATCCCGTTGTCTTAGGTATTGGGTTTCCGTCCACTCGGATGTTCTATCCGTTATAAACTCTATGTGTTTAGATGAGGTTGCATCCTCAATTTTAAATGTTAGTTTTCTCATTAGTTCAGTTATATAATTATACAAATATACGAAAAGATTTTTACATATACAAGCTTTTCTTCAATTATTTTTTAATGGGGTTCGGAAGGAGGGTATGGGAGTACGAGGTTTTAATCTTATTTTTCAAATTGTTAATAACTTTTTTGTTCACTTTTTTAAAATCCTCTATAGTTATAGCGCTCCAGACGTATTTAGAAGAAAAGAAAAATAATAAAGAAAAAGAATAACCAATAACTTAATAGTATGATCACTAAGAGTAGTGTCGTTTTTCTTAAATTTTTTTTGTTGTGTCGAAACTAAAGATTTTTTCCCCAAGTCGTTTTTAAGTTTATTGTTCAGTCGAAGAAAGAATTTTCCCTTTCTTTTTTATTGATAGTTTTGTTCTGCCTGTCATCAAACTCTATCTCAGTACCTTATATTAAGGATTTTGTTGTCTTCTTCTTATCTACAGTCATCTCACCGAGTAACTTATTCAGTTGAGGATTGGAGTATTCTTCAATTATTATCATGATTATACCACAGAGTTCGTACTCTTGGGTTCTTTCACAGTCTTTTAGGATGACCCATATCCAATCTAACCCCCAATTATCCACAAGGGTATCTACCGTTACTCCTAAACGATGATAATGGGAAAAGAATACTTGAGTGAGTGTTTCCTTATCTTCTTCTTGTAGAGTACCGAATATAGTTTCATACTCTATAGGGTCTAGTACTAGTGGGAAACCTCTAGAACAATCCTGAATAAACATCTCTTTATCTATCTCTTGTTGTAGACGGTGAGTTCCGAATAAATCATCTTCATCCTCGTTCTCGTAGTTATCATCGTTATATTCTTGCATCTCTGTATAGGTTATATAAGTGTTATATGGTCTCCGTTCTTCATTGTTATACCTTGTAGTATTATTATATGTACCGAAATTCTTTTTTCGAGGGAAATTTTTTCCCTTCTTTTAAATAAATAGTAAAAAATAACCCCATACGGTTAGTACGAGGTGTTTATCTTTTATTTTGTATCGTCTTTGTTTACTTTCCTTTCGAGTGAATTATGCCATATATCTAATGGTGATGTTACGTCATCATCCAATTCTAAAGAGGATACTATAGGAGGAGTGACTTTCCATTCTTCCCTTTGCTTATCTATAGGATATAACCAAGGTTGTTTTATTTTTTGTTCTTCTTTCCTTATCTTCCATAGGTGATATATCTGTATACCCATGATTACTAAGTTTAAGATTATTAAAGAGTTACTCTCTATCCTTATGGCATATACTATCCATATCAATGCTCCTACCAATCCGTATACCCTTAAATTCTTTATGTTCTTCTGTAAGAAAGATATTATAACTACTACGTTACCTACCCAACCTATTACTTCTGTTACTTCCATGTGTGCTAATATTCTTTTTGTTACCGATGTTTGTTGAGGTAGTAATGATTTGAATCCATTTATAACCTCCACCATTAGGTTGAAGCTCTCTTAAATAAAATTCTCCATCGACTTCCTTATAGTTGTCATCCTTATGTATTT
>Ga0209816_1002157_pt1 | contig 14140 bp, 20 predicted proteins | sample CoawatmetaG01DNA_FD_187509 | JGI IMG/M metagenome (GOLD analysis project Ga0209816, IMG submission 187509) | Marine microbial communities from the West Antarctic Peninsula - Coastal water metaG017-DNA (SPAdes) (version 2) | ecosystem: Environmental > Aquatic > Marine > Coastal ... | reverse complement strand
CCCAGACGAGTACCTTCCTCATTAGATACATTAGCTACTTTAGTTTGATGGTATAAGTTCACGTAATCCATTTGTTTTAATCGGTTTAGTGTTGCTATACCTAAGGAATTAGATTCCACTGCAAGCAGAGAGTTGTTATAGTATCTACCTAAATAGAATAATAGATCACCATATTGAGTGGGGTCTATCTTGTTATTACGGTAGACAGCACACACTTCTCTGTCTGCATTTAATACTACTGCTGCTGAGTAGTCTTGTCCAACACCTAAGGCACAGTCAGCTCCGATGATGAAGTTACTGTCAAACTTAGGGTACTTAAAGATCTCCAGTTGTCCTTCCCTGTGATCGTCAAACATACATGATTCAATACTAAAGTTTTGTTTCTTAACACATGGTATAGTTTTTGTATTCATCAACTTACCAGTGTCAAACACATTAGACCCTGAAACTATAAATGCTTCATTAGCTGTAGATGGGTACTCTTGTTTAAACTTATCTACACCCCCTTCGGCTATCTTAAGACGCCTCCAGTATAACTGTTCAATATCCAAACCGTGTAAGGTTTGTAGTTCTTCCTCTGCTTCTGTGATAGTCTCTGAGAATATCTCAGGTTCTAGTACAAAGCGTCTGTACTCTGGCATAAGGAACCAAGGTACAAAGATAGGTACGTACTCGTTCTCACCAGCAACTGCACCCTTCCATAACCTGTGGAACTCATTGCCTACACCATTAGCTGTAGACTCCAGTATTACTTCTGTGCCATCAGCTTGTGAGATACCTTGGAATAAGCCAGCAAGTATCTTTGCATCATGAGTCCAAAAAGCAACCTCAGATAGGTGAGCAATAGTTGGTGTGGTTCCACGACCAGCCTCAGGGGAACCTGCTGTGTACAGACGATATCCTGAGTCATTATGTTCAAACCCAATCTCCTTAGAGTTAGACTTCTTGAGTATAGGTGTGAACTCAGGTTTCATATTCTGGATTATGTTCCGGGACATGGCAAAGAGTGCATCGGATGTTGCTGAGTCATGAGCCATAACTACTGACTTATTGTATGGTGTCAGGTAAGACTTCCAGTATACACGCCCACAAGAGTAAGTGGATAAACCCATCTGTCTTGCTTTAAGTATAATGGCTCGTACCTTGCCTGTTTCCTTTAATTGTTTCTCTATTGCATCGTCTACAATCTGTTGTGCTGCATTAAAAACTAAGGGTATGAAACCTTTAGATGCATCTTTTGGTAATATACGGATCTGTTCTTTGGCAAACTCTTGAAAGGACCCCTCGTATCTTGAGAGATCCTTACGTTTCTTAGCTTCTACTGCTAAAGCCAGCTTCTGTCTATTCGTCATAGACGAACTTTTATTGTTTATTTCAGTTTCCAAAGGGAGTCCTCCAAGACTACGTTTAGGTAACCCCCGGCATAGAGGTTTTTAAGCAATACAAAATAAATAAAAGAGTAGTTACCTCATGGTGCTTCTAAGGAACCTATAGTACCTATAGTATCCCTAAGGAACCTACTAGTGTATAAGAAGGTATAGCAGTAGTAGTTAACCTTAGGGACTCCTTAAGAACCCTTAAGACATCCTTACTACTCTTTGAGGGGGGTATCTGACCATTATATCTATATATATTAGATACAGGTACAGTGATGTAGTTACTCAGAGACCCCCTCGTATCTCTTAAGGTAGTGCCTTACCGTGTCCAGTATGGTACTACCCTAACTACTTCACTAGTGTTCCTATAAGGTACTTAAAAGATTATCTGAGAGAAAACCCTTAGTGTTCCTATAAGGTACTTAAAAGATTACAGAAGTTTATCTCAAGGATACACGGGTAAGTCCCTATATATCAAGGTACCCTTCATACTTCAGGGACCCCCCTTGATATCCCTCAGAACTCCCCAAGAATCCCTAAGGATCCTTTAGTAATCACCTAGAACTACAGAAGGGTTGTGTGTTCTGTTGGAGTCCCGAGGGGTACCGGGGGATAGCCCAAAGAACTCCCAAAGAAGTACATATATACCCATACATACACAATGTATTACAGCAGTACTAACATAGTCCTAACATAGTCCTCAAGGAGTAGTGGTATTAACAGTAGTCCTAACATAGTCCTCAAGGAATAGCCGCAACACTGCATACTAAAGACATTAACTGATAGTATACTCAGACATGTCTCACTTCGTGAGCCAGAGCTGTCTGACTTAGTTCATACTAAAGACATTGACTAATAGTATACTCAGACATGTCTCACTTCGTGAGCCAGAGCTGTCTGACTTAGTATTGACTTGGAGCCTTTGGCTCCTTTAAGGTACTACTTTCAGTACCACCAACTCATCCAAGAGGATTAGCCCATGAGTCTTGCAATTCCAGTCCAAATCTCCACAGGACTTAAAAACCGTGGTTCCATCTACATTCAAATCAAGAACGGTAACGTGTACCGTTTGATCAAGAATGTAGCTCCATTCAAAGCACAGGTCATGATGAACACCATCATGGCTAAGAAGTCAGTGGCTCTCAAGCACTGGGTTCGTGTACGTTAACCCAAAGGACTCTTGCGAGTCCTTTTCTTTTTATACTCATCTAAGGCCTTACGGCCAGAGCCTTCGGCTCCTTTTGGGTATTAAATAAAACAATACCTATGTGAAGCTGTTGGATTCTCCAACCTCTCACACCAATTAAACTCCACCAAGTGGAAAGGATAATCATTATGTCAGATTTTAAAGTTGTACGTAACATCACCATCGTTAACACTCGCATGATCACACCTGTCACACGTGACTTTGGTGACCAGTATTCAATCCTTGCAAGTGGTACAAGCTTGCAGGAAGTTGGTATCAAAGCCAATAAGGATGGATCAGGTTGGATCAACTCCAACGCAAGCTACCCAAATGGTGATGCCATTCCTAACATCCCTATGGTAGACCGCAGTAAGCGAGCTATCACTACAGAACTAGGTGCTGGTTCACAGGTAGAGTTAGCTTTCAGAGTGGTTAAGACTGCCAAAGGCACGTTCCACAACCTTGCCGCTGTTAAGGTTATGAAACTGGTAAAACCGTTTAACATCTTAGACGTCTTTGACGAAGCAGAAGAGATCACTGAAGAAGATGTTCTCGATTCATTCTAACATAGCACCACACGGAGGCTCCTAACGGAGTCTCCTGCCTTTTTTTTACACACTGTTCAATATCCCACTTAAGTTAAGAGGAATTAACCATGTCACATCAAGAAGAGTATCATGATAAAATAGCAGAACGACAATCAGATGAAGAAACTGTAGATACGCAGTTAGATAACCTAATAGAATACATCTTTGGTGAGTTCAGAGAGGTAGAATAATGTTTGTACTCTTAGTATTGCTGTTCGCAGCAGATAATCAAGACTTCTTAAAACAAGTAGAAGTCAATAAAAATCAAGGAATGGAATGGACATATGTTGGGCCGAAAGAACCAACAAATAGTCCGTACATACCTATCGTAAAAGAAGATGGTACTGAAATCATCTTGTTTAAAATGAAGTAATAAACTAAATAGTAATACCAAAAGGAATAATCATGTTCATACTACATCTGATAATGCAGAACAACTGCAAACATACAGTGTTTGTAGAAGAGAACAAGAAGCTGGAAGCAATTCCAACTGCTATGCAACACCTTACATTAGAGGCTGGAGGTCTAGCAGCAGAAGTAGTTGTCTGCAATTCGGACAACATGCCATTAAGTTACCATACTATAAACGGTTCAAATGATGATGAAAACCCGTGGACATGGATGGTTCTTGGAATCCTTCTAGCAGCAATACTGCTACCATGGTTCCTCTCGTTAATACCTTAACCAACTAAGATGCTCTGCCTGTACAGATATACTGTAAGCAATAGGTAGAGTATCACCATTTTACCAACAAAACCAACAGGATGCACATTATGCGCAGAGTAGATATACTTAAACAACAACTTCAAAGCAGCCGTGGACGTTTCTTCACAGCAACCTACAAAACCAGTGTAGGTCCAATGCTTACTCTTAACTTCAAAGTCAATGAAGTAATGTCAATAAAAACTAACCAGATCAAATGTAAGGTGTACATACCTTCTATCATGCGATCTCAAGTTATGATCTTTGATATAGGTAAATCAGGAGACCTACAATACCTTGCAGCTGATCAAAGTAAGATTAGTATGTCAGGTAAAGGACTAATTTAACCAACATATCAGGTGCTTATAAGAATAATCTTTTAAGTACCTTTAGCACATCAAACCAATAGGAATACACAATGCAATTATCAAACTACGGCAATGCAGCACAAGTAGTAGGCGTACAGCACACTCAATCCTTCCAGATGCAAATGAATGCTAAGATGTTCTCTATCTTAACCGATAAGCTGTATCAAAACAAAGAAGGTGCAGTCATCAGGGAACTGTCAGCTAACGCCAGAGATGCTCATGTAGCAGCAGGTAAAGCAAACTTACCCTTCGACATAACATTACCATCTTGGGTCTCAAGTATCTTTATGATACGAGACTTTGGTACTGGTATCGATCCTGATGAATTCTATGATATCTACACAAACCTTGGACACTCCACCAAAGACCATGAAGACCTCTCAATTGGCGCTTATGGTTTAGGTTCTAAAACTCCGTTTGCTATCACTGACCAGTATACCATTCGTAACTTCTGGAATGGCACTGTATACGTCTACACAGCCTTTAAAGACGAAGGTATGCCAACAGTATCCTTAATTGGATCAGAGCTTACAGATGAGCCTAATGGCCTTGAGATAACAGTAGATATAACCAACAAAGGTAACGTGTCTAGTTTCAGGAGAGAATGTTCAAAGCAATTAGCATACTTCGATGTAAAGCCTAACGTACATAACTATGATGACTTCGAATGGGATACAATCCCAGAGTTACATATGGGTTATGATATAAAAGCTGGACACTACTACTCAGACATTACTGTTGTAATGGGTGGTATTCCTTACACTTCAAGTACCTCAAACTTCCCAGATGATGTCAGGGAAGCACTTAAACGTCTGCAGCTAACACTTGTAGCAAAACTAGGTGAAGTTGACATCCCTCCATCAAGGGAATCGTTAGAATTCACACCTAAAAGTGTAAAGTTTGTAACAGATAAGCTTAATGAAATCAAGGATGACTACATTCATGACTTTGCATATCGAGTTGAACAAGCAGCCAATGACGTGGAACTTGTGCATGTACTTAAAAACAGAATCACTGAATGGATAGGCATTAAAGACTTTGAAACAAACCTGTATTCTTACAAAGATGAGATGCTGACAGGTGTCCAACTGGTAGACATAACTGACAGTAATATCAAAGATGTTACTGTAAAAGAATGTAGATCATACTATAAAACACTACGATCCACATACAATGGTAACAGTGTAGCTAATATCCTTAGAGGCATAAACTCAAGGCCTTATAGTCATAAAGATGATGCTGGCAAAGTATACCTCAATGACCTGTCACCTAGGGCTAATAAAGTAATACACGAAAACAAAGGACTTATTGGAAACAGTTCAAGTGTTATCTTTCCAACTGAAGGTAAATCAAAGTTATTTCAAGACGCTGCAAACAAGGTAGAAATCAGGCTAAAGAATATGGGTTTCAATCCAATTAGATTGTCAACCATCATGACTATGCCTGTAGTTGTTAAGAGTGCCTCATCAAAGGTTTTCAACAAACCCGATCAAGTATTCCTTATTGATCAAAAAGGTGAAGTAATCAAGCAAAGTCTTAAAATACTGCCAGATGATGGGTATTTTGTAACAATGTCTAACTGGAGTTTAAGTCATGGTCAATCGTACCTTTCGTCTCTAATCAGTGTATTAGGTTTAGAAATATACGCCCTTAGAAGCTATGCTCAGATGGCTGTAAGTAAGTCTAATGCATACAAGAATGGTAAGTGGATCTCAGTCCATACACTGGAAGATAAACTAATCAAAGGGTTAAAAGATAAACTTAAAATAGCCAATGATGCTGAAAGTGAACACGATGAAATAAAAAAGGAGATTCAATGTAATCCATTATTCGACAAAAGCCTTAACGAAGTTATCGTTAATGATCCTAAATGGTGTAAATCTAAACTAGGAAAACTGTCAAATGCTTGTTATTTAATTCAAAAAGAATTTGATGAAAGCAGATTAACAATGGCAGAGTCGTACTTAATAGCAACATATGATATAAAAGTACCAACATCTAAAGCTAAAGTTAACACAAGTATTATGAAACTTGTAAAACATGCTGAAGATAACTATGCAGAAACTCTTTCAAGTGCCTTCTATGATAGAAGTTGGCAGCAAGATCGAAAGAGTCTAAAGCAAACAATAAACTTAATTGTAGGTAATTTCAAATGAATATAATCACAGATAACTCTGTAACAGTCTTTGATAACTTAAAGCCTGTAACAGTAACCTCATCACATGCACTATTTGATGAAATCAAAGACTTAATCTTAGAAGGTTTCTATGAGAAAGCACTAGATCTCGTTGATAACCGCAGGACTGCCAAACGAGCCATTGCTGATACAAGCTTTGAACTTGTGGGGGACTGCCTGTACCTAGATGACTACCGCATACCTGATAATATGGCTGCGCGTATCTTCGACTTGATGAGCAGTTACGCCTCTGTAAAGCCGTTAGAACGCTTCTTCCGTAACCTATTGGCAAACCCTTCATATCGTGCTGTTCAAGAGTTATACGGGTTCCTAGAGCTGTCTAAGCTGCCAATCACAGATGATGGACACTTTGTTGCATACAAAGCAGTCAACCATGAGTATCGTGATTGCTACACAGGCACTATGGATAACAGTGTGGGTGCACAACCATCTATGCCACGTAATCTGGTAGACGAGGACAAGAACCGTACATGCTCTGCAGGTTTACACTTTGCAGGATATGAATACGCAAGGGGGTTTGTACCCAGCCAAGGTCATCTAATGGCTGTTCGTATCAACCCAAAGGATGTAGTCGCTATCCCTTCAGACTATAACAATATGAAAGGTCGTGCATCGACTTATACTATTGTCAACGAAATCGAAGATAAAGCTGACACACTAACAGACACGCCTCTGTATAAAGGCGACCTTGAAACACAAGCAACACTATCACTATAATCTAAAAGGATATACATACATGAGCAACACAAACTTAGGCACATCTATCTTACGCAACGTAACCTTAAACTACTTAAAGGTAGATCCAGCTAAGCCTGTATCACCTTTTGGCACACTTCAATGGGAAGTTCAAATCGAAGTACCAGAAAACCGAGCTGATGAGATTTCAGAAATGGGTAAGCTACGAACCTTGGACAACGGGAACGTAGCGGTTAACATCAAGCGTAAAGCTTTAAAACATGACGGTTCTGCTAACTTCCCAGTAGCCCTTGTAGATGCTAAGAAGAATACAATCGAAGTGTTCAACAACATCGGCAATGGTTCCACAGGTAACGTTAAAGTATATCGAAATGAATACGATGTAGCTGGTCGTCAGGGTATCTCAACAAGTCTTAGTGCAATCCAAATCACTAACCTAATTGAGTACACAGGATCAGTAGATTTCGACATTGAAAGTGATGATGCTGTAGCAACACATGATGATTTTTAAATAAATATAAAGGGGCCTGAAAAGGTCCCTTTGTTTTTAAATCAAGTGACAAAGGAATGTACCAGAAGTACCTAAAAGGACCATTGAGACAGGCTCATATGGTATTTGTAATACCTACAATAATGATTATATCTTTCATTCTTAATATAATCGACAGGAAGTAAGATGATTAAACTCTCCAAAACAAGTAAAATGCCACGTAAATGTAAATCATGGTCATTGGAAGCCTTGAAGACATGCCCCGGAAGTATTAAAGAAATAATCAAAGGAATTATAGAACTTGTAGATGCATGTAAAGGTTGTTACGCAACCACAGGTATGTACAATATGCCCAATGTTAAAGCCCCAAGAATACATAATAAAGAAGATTGGAAACGTAAGGATTGGGTTGATAATATGGTAGAAGCAATATTCAATGATGAACTATTTCGATGGTTTGACAGCGGTGATTGCTATGACCTCAGATTAGCTAAGAAGATTAAAAAAGTTATCTCAAGAACACCAAGAACTAAACATTGGTTTCCAACAAGACAACACAAATTCCCTAAATTCGCCAAAGTATTAGCTGAAATAGCTGAACTGCCAAATGCAGTTGTACGTCTATCCTCAGATTCTATCAATGGTGGAATTATAAAAGGTGATACAACATCAACCATCTGGAGTACAAAGCCACCTAAAGAAGCTTTCGAATGTGGTGCTTATACAAGAGAAGGTAAATGTGGAGATTGTAGAGCCTGTTGGGATAAATCAGTAAAAGTAGTGGCATACCCCGGTCATGGGGCTAAAATGCTTAAAGTAATCAGAATACAAGGGTAATAAATTATGTTAGAAGCAGTCATGTGTTTGGCCTTAAACCTATACTTTGAGGCAAGAGACCAACCAGTAGTAGGTCAACTAGCAGTCGGTTTTAGTACAATGAACAGGGTCAAAGATGAACGTTATCCAGACACTGTATGTGAAGTAGTCAAACAAGCTAAATACCATAGTTGGAACCAAAAACACCCAATTAAGCATAAGTGCCAGTACTCGTGGTTTTGTGATGGAATGTCTGACGTACCTACAAACGACAAAGCTATGCTAGAAGCGACCATTCTAGCTGCTAACATTTTCTATGGCAGAGTAACTGATATATCAAATGGAGCAACACACTACCATGCAACCTATGTAAACCCATACTGGGCAGACCATATGACAGTCCTTTTCAGGATAGATGATCATATCTTTTATAGATAAATGACAAAGCCTTGACATCTAGGTTAATCTCTAGATCTTTTAAGTACCTTAAAGAACTTAAATAACTAAGGAGTAACCTAAGATGAAAGAACACGTTAAGTACGTGGAAGGGATTGTAAAACCTGAAAACCTAACAAAGAAACCTAAAATAGCAATCACAGAATCTTCACTTGCAAACCTTAAACCTAAATGGGATAAGGAACATATGAAGATGATGTCAAAGAAAAGCATTGAAAAGCGTAGGTCCAACAAAGAAGCACGTGAAAAGATGAAAGAAACTGTAGAAATACTAAAGTATCTTTCAGATGGTGTAATCAGTGACATGCCCTCTGGCTTAACTGTAATGCAAATCATGATGCTCAGAGCTATTCAAGATGGTGACCCTGCAGAAGCCTCAAAACTTGCTGCAACTATTGCTGAATACCAACAACCTAAACTGCAACGTACCGAGAATATCAACACAAACATTAACTTAGAAGACTTAACTGATGAGGAATTAGCTCAACAACTAGCAATCATCAATGAGCCTATACTAAAACCACTAAAAGATATTGAAGGTGAAGTAGTAAATGACTAGCTATAACAACATAACTGGTGATGCACTTGTATCTAAAAGCAACACTAAGAAGTTCAGAGATAACTATGACAAGATATTCTCTAAACCTGATAAGGAAAAGAAAGATGAAAGAAAACTTAAAAGAGTTCCTTAGTGGGTTTATATATATCGGACTTATATTATCACCAATAGTAATCTTATCAACAATAATATGGTGACATAAATGCGTGGAAGAGTAAACAAAGATATGCTGACTGCAATCCAAAAAAGCTTTGACAGTAAAATTGGAATTGAAGTTAAAATGATCCTAGTCCCTGAAGATTACCACAGAGCAATCCAAAGGGACAGTGAGTTCTTAGAGATCCTTGATGCTAATGGCATTGAAGATTGGGTTTCATACGATGAGTGTGTAGCTGAACATGATAGAAACATAGCTGAATCAGAAACAGAAGGTGAAGAATATGCACACGGGAATCGTTTTCAGACCTAAGATAGGTGACCACCTACGTAAAGCAGAAAATGTAAGTGTAAATAGCTACACTACAGAAGAAATACAAGAACTAGTAGCACTACGAGCTGCAAATGTATCTTACACAGACTGTAGTCTTAAGCTTTCCAAGTCTATTGGTAGTATTGGTAATATGATTCACTACTATAAACTTCAACCTAAGATAGATGAAGCCAAAGGACTATTATGAGTATTGTAATCTCATTATATGACTACACAGGTGTCGCTGCAATCCCTTGGGCTAAAGCAGGGCATACTTGTTACTGCTTCGACATACAGCATGAAGGAGACAGTTGGGAGAAAGCACGTGTTGATAAGTATGAAAGTGGTGGAGCAATCTACTACTTACATGCAGACCTGCATGACTATAAATCAATAAATGACTTATGGATTGACTTTAACGATAGAGATGAAGATATTGTATTCGCAATGGCCTTCCCTGTATGCACTGACTTAGCTGTAAGTGGTGCTGCATGGTTTAAAGCTAAATACTTCAAAGACCCTCAGTTCCAAAGAAAAGCAGTAGGGTACGCAACATGGTGTGCTGAGTTGTTTAACGATCTCAAAGTACCATATTACATAGAAAACCCAGTGTCAGTCCTGTCAACTAAGTGGCGTCAACCAGACTATCGTTTCCACCCATATGAATACGGTGGTTACATCAAAGAAGGTGAAGAAATACACCCACTGTATCCAGAGTACATTGCACCAAAAGATGCATACTCTAAAAGAACATGTTTATGGACAGGTGGTAAGTTCAAAATGCCAGCAAAAGATCCAGTACCTTGTGAAAGTTACGGTTCAAGTGCACAACACAGAAAGCTTGGAGGTAAATCAATGAAGACAAAGAACATAAGGTCAGCGACTCCAAGAGGATTCGCAGAAGCCGTGTATCAAGCTAATAAAAAAGTAATGTGTACAATATGAAATGTGAACAAATGAAGTTATTCACAGAAAACATAAAAGTATCATCTGAAAACCCTGCATGTAAAGATACAAAAACATGCTCCAAGTGTAAGAACAACCTACCTACTTCATACTTTGGACCATCAGGTGGAGGTACTTATCTTAGAGCAGAGTGTAAATCATGTAACAATGAGTTAGGTAAGGTACGTAAGTATCTTAAATCCATACATGGTCAGCCACCTGAAGGGTATGAATGTCCCATATGCTTATGCTGTAAGGAACAAGCAGAAGGAAGAGGGGGTAACTCAGGTGCTTGGGTTCTTGACCATGACCATAGTACGGAAGAATTCAGAGGATGGTTATGTCATAGCTGCAACAGAGCATTAGGTGGGTTCAATGATAATATTCCTCGTATGAAAAGAGCCATTAAATATATAAAAGGAAACTTACAAAACTAAAACTACAGGAGTACAAAGTAAATGGATCTAGATATTATGAAAATAGAACCTTGGTTCGATGACTTCGGAGATACGGATAAACTAACTGATGATATTACCGTTAAAGAATGGAAATCTAGTGTAAAAGCAAATGCAACAAACTCACAAGTAGGTGGTGATCATTATAAAAATCAAGGAATACAACCACTTGAAGCTACCTTTGCTAACTTCGGTTATGAAGGTGTACGTGCATCGATATACACAAAAGTAGGTAAATACCTGACAAGAGATAAAGATTCACATCGTCAAGATATAACAAAAGCTATTCACGTATTACAAATGCAACTAGAGTTCCTAGACAGAGACAATAAATGATAATTACAATGGTAACTGAAATACTTTGGCTGGCAACAGCACTTGCAGTCTTCTCTTCAGTAATACTATTCATACTAAACCCACTGTATGCCTTTTGGATAGAAAACAAATACAATATGGATTTAGAAAGTGAAATATACCAAAAAGTATCAGAAGCTATAGAGTCAGCAGCAGAAGACGGATCAATAATAAGCATTAACATCATAGTCGGAGAACCAGAAGTTGAAGAAGCCTCAAAAGAAAAAGATTAAAGTCCCCAGTAACTCATTAGGATTACAAGCTCTATCTCAGAATCAATCACATTACATAAACTCAATAGATAATTATGTAGTATCAGTTGGTACTGGGTTCGCAGGTTCAGGTAAAACATATATCGCATCTACATGTGCTGCTCAATTTATGATTGACAACAAAGATAGCCGTATCGTTCTATGCAGACCTAATGTATCTGATTCAAAATCTATAGGCTTCTTACCCGGAGAAGAACTCGACAAAATGGCACCTTGGATTACCCCATACACTGACATACTCCGTAAGCATCTAAATGGTACTTATGAAAAAGCTATGCAATCAGGGGCAATCCAAGTAGTTCCCTTTGAATACATGCAAGGTAGGACATTCGATAACTCGTTTGTAATACTAGACGAAGCACAACACACTACACCTAAAGAAATAGAAATGTTCTTAAAGCGTATAGGTAAAGATTCAAAAGTAGTTATATGTGGTGACATACCTCAAGCAAGATTAGGCCCTAAATCAGGTCTTAATCTTATTATTAAAATGCACACCGATAAGGCGTTACCAGAAGTATCTGATAATATTGGAATAACTGACTTCAATAACCCTGACGACATTGTAAGATCTGTATTCTGCCGTGAGATAACTAAAGCATTTGACAGGCACTATGCTATGGGAGGGTGACAATGTTAATAAACACAAAAGAATGGGTAGACTGTCTCGTAATAAGATATAACAAAGGTAAACCAATACTACTACAAGATATTTTAAGTGAACAAGAAAGAAATAAACTAGCAAACCTTATAGACGGATTAACCATCATAAGGATAGACGAAGCACTGAGCAATGAAGATTAACGAGGCCATAAATGATTATAAAGTTTTACACAAAAGGATGCCAACCATGCTATGCACTGACAACACTTCTGGATAATATGATGGTTGAATACGTGTCTTGCGACATAGAAGAAGAATGGTTAATAGCTGCTGATAATAAAGTAATGAGTGTACCTACACTGCTAAACACTGAAACTGGTAAAAGACTTATTGGTTTCAAGAATGAAGAAAAAGTAAAGGAATTCCTAAATGACAATAACAGTTGATTACCAACGTAATACCTTACTTTCAAAGCAAGCATACACGCTGCTGAAAGATTACTATTGTCGTGAAGACGAAGACCCACAAGACGCATATGCTAGGGCAGCTATGGCTTTTTGTAAGTCTGATTATGATCTGGCACAACGTATCTATGATTATGCCAGTAAAGGTTGGTTTATGTTTAGCTCACCTATCTTATCTAATGCACCTGCCCTTGGAGAAAAAGTACGTGGTCTTCCTATTAGTTGTTTCTTATCTTATGTTCCTGATTCTCTCGATGGCCTTATTGGACATAGTACGGAACTACGTTGGCTTTCAGTCAAAGGTGGCGGTGTTGGTGGTCATTGGTCTGACATTAGGTCTGTCAGCGATGTTGCCCCATCTCCTATCCCTTTCTTAAAGACTGTAGACAGTGATATGACTGCGTACAGGCAAGGTAAGACTCGTAAAGGTTCTTACGCTGCATACATGGACATCACACATCCAGATATTATTGAATTTATTAACATTAGAGTGCCAACAGGTGGAGATCCTAATCGTAAAGCGTTCAATATACACAACGCAGTAAACATCACTGACTCATTCATGGATGCAGTGACATCAGGTGGTCAATGGGATCTAATCGACCCAAATGATAAAACAATAAGAGATACATTACCTGCAAGAGATCTATGGGAACGTCTTATCGAGACAAGATTCCGTACTGGAGAGCCATACCTTAACTTCATTGATGAAGCTAACAGGCATCTACCACCAGAAATGCGTGAAAAGGGTTTAACTATCAATGGTTCAAACCTTTGTAATGAAATTCATCTACCGACAAATGAAGAGCGTACGGCAGTTTGTTGCCTGTCAAGTGTAAACCTTGAATACTATGAGGATTGGAAAGAAACCACTATGGTAGCTGACCTAATCACCATGCTTGACAATGTAATAAGCTTCTTCTGTTTCCATGCACCCAAAGAGCTTCGTAAGGCTGTCTATAGTGCCACACAAGAGAGAAGTTTAGGACTAGGGGCAATGGGGTTCCATAGTGCATTACAACGTGCAGGGATACCTTGGGAAACTCCAATGGCTACGGCATACAACACTGATATGTTTACGCATATCAAAGCGCAAGCTCGATCTGCAACTGTATATCTAGCCGAGGAACGTGGATCTTGTCCTG
>Ga0209816_1002152_pt1 | contig 14154 bp, 6 predicted proteins | sample CoawatmetaG01DNA_FD_187509 | JGI IMG/M metagenome (GOLD analysis project Ga0209816, IMG submission 187509) | Marine microbial communities from the West Antarctic Peninsula - Coastal water metaG017-DNA (SPAdes) (version 2) | ecosystem: Environmental > Aquatic > Marine > Coastal ... | reverse complement strand
GAACCACTATGAGCAAGTGCAGTAGTTGCAACTAATGTACCAAATGCTACGTTGATAGTGTCATCACTAGAAACTGCAATACCACCTAATTGCCACGCAACAGTTCCAGTGTTAGTACCTGTTACTGTCCAGAATGGTTGAAAAGTAACTGTGCCTTCATTCCACGATTTAGGAAATGCTACTGTAAATTGTGCAAAATCGTCTGCTCCTGTTGCAAAATCTAATACTTTTAAATCAGGTCTTAATGCAGTTGTCTCTACTTGTTCTAAATCAGAACATGGATTAGTTGTGCTTGGATACATAGCTGCAGCTGGAACCCATATAGATTCTTTACCAACAGTTTTTATGACTGCACTTGCTACAGTTGCGCCAGCAGTATCAAGGTCTACTGTACCATCTGCGGCAATTGCAATCGCACCAGCAGTAGTAGCAGTACCAATCGTGCAAGCGTCTTTGAGAAGTAAGTCATCTACTAGAGTAACAATACCTGTTGCAGCAATCGTAATAGCTGATGTGGAACTAGTAACACCTATTGTAGCTGCATCTTTTAAAATTAAGTCATCTACTAATGTTACAATACCTGTTGCAGCAATTGATATGGCTGAAGTAGATGAAGTAACACCAATCGTTGCGGCATCTTTGAGTATTAAATCATCAACTAAAGTAACAATACCTGTAGATGCAATTGTAATGGCAGTAGCTGCAGAAGCAGAACCAATAGTTTTTCCATCACCGATAACAATATCATCTGTAAAAGTTGCAATACCAGTTATAGCTGCTGTTCCAGATATTTCTACATTTGCATTTATATCTACTAATGTTGCATTTAATTCTATTTCATCTGTTGCATTAATATCAAGAATTGCATTACTAGGAGCTCCAATATTCTGACTTGCATCATTGAATTGAATGACGTTTGTGCTATTCAACAAAATACCTGTACCATGAACGTGTGTTAGGGTAACATCTTGGTCATCACCTAATTTAATAACAGCTGCATCAGCAAGAAATAAGTCTGACCAATTTAAGTTTGCTGAACCAAGAGTTGCCCCATCATCACTAGCAGGAGTAATTGATGTTCCAACAGTGGCAGTGTTAATGACAGGAGCTGTAAGAGTTTTATTTGTAACTGTTGCAGTAGAAACTGTTGATAATAAAACTCCACTACTACCAGATGGTAATGTAAGAGTATTTGATGCAGCTTCAGAATGTGGCGCACCTATAAGTGTTTGTGCGTGTTGGTTACTTGATTCACAATAAAATAATATTTGTGAAGCTGTACCAGAATTTTTAAGGTCAATTTTACCACCAGTTAAAAGTAATGCACCAGCATCAGACATATCTAATGTCATTGGTGTAATGTCACTACTACCATCAGTTCCTTTGAATATAATGTCTGTATTACCACCTTGTGCATCAATTGTAATATTACCAGCTGAAGTAGCAATAGAAACTGCGGCATCACCAACCGTAAGATCATCTACTGCAACAGCACCAGCAGTACCACCAATACCAAGATTTGCTCTGGTTATCTTTTTAAGTACGCCACCATCATTTACAAGAACATGATCAGCGTCAGAAGCACTAGTTGTTGTAGCTGGATCGCCTGAATTGGCAGTAGTAAGAAATGTTCCTGTAGCATCAGGAAGTGTTAAAGTATTATCAGAAGTAGGGTCTGTTGCAAGTATAACTGTTTCATTTGCATCAGCAGTAGAACCTTCAAAAATAATTGTTGATACAAAGGCATTACCACCACTAACACCCTCAACATCAACTACTAAGTTGTTAAACTGAACTCTAAATTCTTCTAGACTATCGCTAGGTAGAATTGCACTTGCTTCTATTGCCATTATTGATTACCCACTAATTGTTTTAAGAGCGATTTAATTTCATGCATCTCTGACTTTAATGTATTTATATCCCTCGTAGTGTCCCTTATTGTATCTCTTGCGGCTTGTGCTTCTGCAGCTCTTTTTTTTGCTCTATCATATGCACCACGATTACGATTTATAATTGCCCCAGAATTTATATCTCTTGATAAATCTGGATGGCCTTCTACTTTGATAAATTTATCTTCCATCTTATGTCACCAAAGCCAAAGCTCTAAGTTCTTTTATTCTTGGTGGTTCAGCAGAATTTGTTCCTTGCATAACAATCTTTATCTGAAATGATATAAATTCATCTAGTGGATTACCAAGGCCATCATCAGTAACACCAGCAGTAAAAACATATTCTCTAAAATCAGCTTCATCAGCAGAAGCTGGAACAGTTTCATCTGGAGAACCATCCGTATTAAAGTTTGTATAACTAAGATCATCAAAGTCAGATGCATCATCTGTTCTTAGAAGTTTAAATAAAACTTTAATTTCAGAAGTTGCAGGCCTATGAGCAGCAAATATTATTTTTAATGCAGTTGCAGGATTTTCTAATGCAATCTGTTTTGTAATATAAATTGCGGCATTGTTATCACCTTCTGGTTCTACTGAAGGAAAAAAGTCTGTTGTTGGATAAACATCTGAAGATGAATCTACATTATCTAACCTATTAGAAATTGCAAGAAAAGTTGTTCTTTGTAAATCAATAACAGGAGAAACAGTGGCTGAATTTGTTGTTAATGTTATTGGTACAAATAAAGATTTTAATCCACTTAATTCATTTGTTTCATTAATACCAGAACAAGCCATATGAGAAACATCAAACTTGTAGTTGTCATTTAATGGTATAGTTCTTGCATTTGCAGCAGTCAAAGTAGAAAATGATGTTTGAGAACCACCAGCACTTGTTGAAGTTGTAGGTCTAATACTAGGAGAAATTGTGGTGCCAGGTAGTTCTAATGCACCAACAATAGTTTGTGCATAATCTATGATAGCATTTTCAGTTGCAGTAATAACACTACCACCAAATTCAGCAACACCACCTTTAGTAAATGTTAAAACAACATTATCACTTAATGATTCTGTAGCACTTAATACTAAAGTATTTTGATTTGTAACAGTTACTATTGTTACTCCAGCATCAACACCTGTTCCAGAAACACTCATTCCTACTTCAATAGTACCTCTATTACCATCTACTACTAAAGCAGTAGTGCTACTAATTGCACCATTGACAAGTGCTGTAGCACCATCAATAACAGGAGTAGATGTTAAGCTTATTGTATAACTATCAATACCAATATTTGCGAGTGATGTATGAGTTTTATTAATCTCTGTGAAAGGAACTCTATGTATCATATAAAGTTCAACAGTTGTACCATCAGCATGAGTAGTTGCAGTTGTACTACCTTCTCCTCTAGAAATACCAGAAACAGCGTTTGTAGATATTCCAGTATATTTCATTATCTCATCACCAATTTTGATAAACCATTCGTTTGATGCATTATTTGCATATTTACCAGTAGTATTATCAAAGTTAGTTCCACTTGTTAAATTTAATGTTGTAGCTGCAGCAGTTATTGCACCATTAAGTGTTGTAGATGCACCAGACTTGACTCCACTAATAGTAACATTATTACTAGTAGCATACATATGGTGATCTATATGTTTAACTTTTAGAACCGTACTACCATCTTCTATCAATATAGAATTTGCAGCTAAAGTTCTTGTTGGAAGAGTTGAATTTTGTAGAGTTAATGTTCCAGTAGCATTAGCAGTAAATTTTGCAGTTTTAAGTTTAAACTTTAAATCTTCTAAAAATGTTGGAGCCCATGTTGTATTGTTACTAGACTTAAATAAAACACCAGCATGAGGTTGTTCAGATATAGTTCTTGTACCACCTACATCTGTCTCACCCATTCGTGCGACCCAAAGTTTATATTGAGTTGCATATGATAAAACTGCGATACAATATTCTACGCCAGGCATCAAATATACTGGAGATGGAAATGTAAATGTTGTTGCAGTAGCTCCAGTGGCTGAAGTATTAACATCAGCTGGGTCTTTAATTACTTGACCAAAAGGTAGTATTTTAGGGCCAGGATAACCATTAATAACATTTCTAATTTCTACTCTTACTGGGCCAGTAGTATCTACATTTGAGAAATAAAGGTCAAGAGAAGTAACGAACCTTCCATTACCACCCTCTTCTCCTGCTACAGTAAATGTTTGTGCAAGTGGGTCATCTGCCTGCTGCTCTTGTGCTCGTAGGTCTGACTCAGATACTGCCGCAACCGCATTACTCCGTGGCGGCCGTGGTTGTGGTATTCCTCTAAATGTATTACTTGATGTTGAAAATGAAGTTGATTGATTTAAATCTCTTTGTACAACTACGGCATTTCTTGTTGCAATAATTGTTTCTTGTTCTGTTTCAAGAATACCTTTAGCAGTATATATCGCATTTCCAGCAGTACTAAGAGAATCTGTTAAAGAGTCAGCTGTAGAATTAGTATCAGCTGATGCATCACTTCCAGTAAGATTTGAAGAACTTGAAGTCAATCTAAACTGAACTTCTCCAGTTGAAAATTTAAGATTACCAGCTACTTTAGGGTCTGGTATTACAAAGGTTCCTTCAACTTTACCTACAGCTGTTGTTATTAAAGGACTTGCAGATATAACCGTTGTATCAGTTGAATAGGTAGTACTTAAAGGAGTAACGAAAGCATTTACATTTATCTTATCAAAAAATACATAGAGTCTTGTATTTGGTCTAAAATCTGTTCCTACAAAACTTATACTACGAGAACGTAATACAGGAATAAGTGCTCTACTGATTACACGAAACCCTTGTGTTTCTCTATCAATATTTTCTATGACATCAGTACGTACTCCAGCTCTAGTTTGATCTGTTCTGGAGGTAGTAGTTGTTCTTAACACTCTATTATTGTTTATAGCAACAGATGATTGAGCAACAACACCTGACCACTGTGTCTGCCAAGAGTTCCATATAGTTCCTATTTGATTTTGAGCTGAAGTTAAAACTGCATCAAAATTACCCTCAACATTAACAATAAGTTCTGGAGCTACTTCTGTTTCAAACCATTCATCACTATCTGGAGTTAATGTAATTTTACCAACCCACTGATGAGACAAATATGGTGTAACTTTTTCAGTTCTAGAAGCATAAGGTTGTTCTATAAAAGTTTCTTCTGTATAAGGAAGAGTTATGAGATCACCAGTTTTTTGGTATCCAGCAAGAGTTCTTTCTGCATCTATAGAAACACTCTCTTCTAAAAATAATCCTTTAGTTATATGTTTAGGGCGTAAATGGCCTAGTTGCATATCCATAGAACATTTATAATCTTTATGTTCAACATCACCAAGTCTATGGCCACTAAAGTTATCAACTACAAAACCAGATTTAAATCTAGAAAGACCATTTGCATCTGTAACCTCAAAAGATTCAGCATCTCTCTCTAATAAATTTAGAGCAGTATAATACTCAATGTGATCTATTCTTCTTTCTAATTCACCAATATCTTTCATGGTAAACCTTTGATTTTTCTCTCTTGTTATTGAAACATCTGTAGGTTTAAATGTAAATGCTGGTAAAAATAATGTTGCCAATTTCATAGCAGAATCTGGAGATTTTGGTGTAATTGGTATCTCAGCACCAACTCCTTCAACTACATTAATACTACCAAAAGAGTCCATAGATATTACAGCAATCTTTGGTAAAAAATACTCAAAATCACTTTGAATACTTGCGCCGGGTTGACAAACATCTACTAAAGAAGAACCGGCTCCATCATATTGTCTATGAAAGAAGTCAAAAGAGTTTCCTGTAATTTCATCTATAGTTGCTAGTGTAGTTGATGCACCTGCTATGTCTTCAACTCTTGGACGGAAATCATATGTGTCTATAAGAGGAAAATCACCAGAAGGTTTAGGAGCATCTGGATCAATTTTTGTTGCAGAATATGTTGGAATATCTTCAAAGTCCATTTGATTTGCAACATCAGTATAAGAATCAACCGTCATTACATCACCAGAACCGTGTTCTAAATAATCATGGACTATTAACAAACGTCCAGTTGGAGAAGAACTACTAGGCCTTCTTACAATTCTTGCAATGTCATAAAAGTTATCTCGTTGACCAGTATCTAGAGTATATCTACTTGTAATAACATCACTACCATCAGTTGTTGCTGAAACTATTGCTGTTGCAGTAGAAGATTCTCCTGTTATTGTATCAGAAGTATTAAATTTACTATTGTTTGTAGAAACAAAACTTACTGGACTTGAGGTAGAAATAATTCTTCCTGTAGCACCAGAAGCAGAACCAGTTATTTTTTCACCTCTTGTAAATATCCCTGTAATTGTACCGATAGTTAAAGTTGGAGCAGCTGCATCCGTAGATACATCCTCTGAGTCAAATACAGCAGCCAAATTAAATACATCAGCACGGCCCAGTGAAAGAGTTTTATCTGTTGGTCTTGTACCAAATGCATCTGTTGCGCCAGTTGTAACTTTAACTTGTTTCATAAGGTTGGTTGTTTTAGTTTTATGTGATACTGAAGTTTTAAGGATAGTTGCTAATAATTTAACTTTTGCAGAATCTCCTAAAATAGTATTGTCTGTAACTGTAAGTAATGAAGAACCAGCTCCAGCAACTTTTCCAGAAATACTTACAACATCTCCTTGAGCTCCAGTACCATCTCCTACTGTAAGTATAGACATTGTAAAATCTTTTTCTGCAAAAGATACAAATGTTTCGTTTGAACCAGCAGAGAATGTAATAACACCAGAACCATTTGTTGAACCTATAAACTGCCTTCTTACTGTAAATTGTGTATCGGTTGCACCACCATTAGTAGCAGTTAAAAGTGTCTTAACAACTTTCTTTGGAAGTTTAAAAATTGCCCTATTTTTTTGAGCATCTTTTAATTTTGCACCTTGACCACCAATCAATAGATCATCAATTTCTTCTAAAATTAATTTTGAACCAGCTGTTGTAGTATTATCTTCTAATTCAATACTACCAACATCTCTTGAACTAGCAGCTGCTAAATCGTTTTCAAGCACGACATTAAAAAATACATCTGCTATTTTTTCAGTAACAAAATCAGCAGTAAAGTCTTGACCAGAATCAGCATCTTCCATAAACACTTGTCTAAAATTAGAAAAACTAAAAGTGTTAATTGTTAAAATTGTAAGGTCTGTATTACCAGAGTTTTCAACTATTGAACCTGTTTCAGTAGAAGCGGAAGAAGTAATTTTTTCTCCAGCTTGGAAAGTACCAGATACATTGGTTAAATTAACATTGGTTGTAGAAGTTCCATCTTCAAAAACAAATCCAGTTGCACCAGATGTAGCACCAACTACTTGAACACCACCATTTGAGTGTGTAGCAATAAGTGTTGGAGATGGAGTACCACTTAAAGTTAATTTTGTAAACGGCCGTAAATCGAACATATACAATTTATATTGAGAATTATTATTTGTTGCAGTTGCACCAACTGTACCAGAAGAATATTCCATTGATCTAGCTCGACCCACACCAATTAGATTTCCATTGGCAGCACCTCTAGTAGTATTAGCAGCATCATAAAATTCTATAGTTTTAAATGCTGTAGATTCACCACTAATAAATGTTACGTCTGGTGTTCCAAATACATTTGTAATAAATGAAAAGTTACCTAAATCAAAAGTAGAAATACCAGCATTAACCGTATCGAAATCTCTTGCTTTATTAATATCTTTAAATGTTGGTGCAATTTTTTCAATTTCATAACCAGCAACATATGCTTTGCCTGGACTTACTTGTAATGATAATAAACTTGTACTTGCAGTATTTCCATCATCTGTTGTAGCACCAGAAGCAAACGAACCAACAAACTCTTCATTTCGTACACTGGTTGTAACAGCTTCTTTTGAGGAAAATTGAAAAGGTCTTACTGTGTAGTTACCAGATTCATCAAATGTTCTCCTTGCAAGAGTTTCTTCTAAAACAGAATATTCTGTAGTTCTAACGTGTGATTGTATAACACCTTCTTTTACATCCATCAAATCTACAAAAGAACTGTCTGCTACTGACCCTCTATCAAGTTTAGCTAATGCGATACCAATCTTTAAACGATGAGCACCCTTTGCGGCAAAGTTTGAAGAACCTGTAGAATTATCTAAAAGTGTTGTATCTGATTCTGGAGTGAGAAGAGTTTCAGTTACCGAAAATCCAACACGATAAGAAGGTGTGTTATCATACTTATCAAGAACCAAAGTTTCTTCACTACAAGAAGTAAACATACCACGAATATAATATACACCAGATTGTATAGTTACAGAAGAACCTACTCTAGAAGCAGGGCCTGTAGAACTTGCAAGGTTCGCAACAGAAGAACCAGCTGCGGCACTAAAAGATGATGTAAAGGTTGTTGCAGATGCAATATTAGAAGAATAAGATGTTGTGTGAGTTATACCAGCATTAGCAGAAATATTTTCTCCATCAGCAAATACAGCAGTAATTTTATCCGTACCTGATGCAAGATATCTAAGATATAAAGTGGGTTGGTCTGTTGTTGTTGCTACATCAAACCCTACAACAACAGCAGTAACACCAGAAGTTGCACCAGTAAGAGTTACAGGTGTTGTAGAATTAAAATATTGTGATGGGTCTACAGTTTCAGATGCAAAGGTTGATGTAAGTTTCAAAGAATAGTATTGTGTGTTTAGTGCAGTATTGCCTGGAATAACCAAAGCACCTTCAGCAAAAACATGACTACCAAACTTCTCTATCTGATTTTGAAGTGTTGATTGTAACTGTGTTAATTCTCTAGCTTGAATAGCAAAGCCAGGGCGAAATAATACTCTATTAAAGTTATCTGTTTCATCAAAATCATCGTAATATGGAGAAACATTTAAATCGGTTTTTTGTACCATACTATTAGAACTCCACTATAATTTTGATGTCTTCTGTTTGATCTGTTGCTCGTGATATGGGTTTTCTATTTTCTCTATAGATTATATTTCCACTATCTGGTTGAAGTTCTGGATTTGCAAACCCATCCGTAAACGTGATAGTATTTCCTCCAGCTAAACTAACTGCTGAATCAGCTGATGAGTCTGGAGTTCCTGTTGCAGATGAACTAGCTCCAGTAACTGTACCTGTTCCAGAAAATAAATTTAATCCACCAGTTGAAGCTAATGTTCCAACTCCACCAAATCTTTCGTGTTGGTAATAAAGAATTTGTAGTGTAGAATCATATTCTACAACTGTACCAGTGGCAACAACACTATCTGAGTTAGTTTGAGTAATTACTTCATCAGCAGTAAATGTGCCGGGCGAACCACTAAACTTCATAGCGTATGTTGTTCTAAATGTTGAAGCAGTACCCACGGTTGATGTTCCAAAAGTTGTAGGATCAACTACCAAATTAATATTCCTAAAATCGTTTCCTGTTAAGAAGTCATCATTATCAGTACCCTCAAGACTAGTTTGTAACATAACATAATGACCACCTAGTTCTGTAATAGCATTAGAACCATGACCACCTTTTGGAGAAATAACAACTGATATAGCTGCACCTGATCCACCAATAGCAGAAGCAGAAGACAAAGAGGTATCTGAAAAAGTAAAACCACTACCAAGATTAACTGTACCAAATGTGTAACCAGCACCAGCTTGTTGTATACCAGTATTACCAGTTGATACTGCTGAAATAACATTACTTGCAACTGTAATTTTTATAATTGCACCACTAGAAGTTCCAGAAGATGTTCCATCTCCATAAACAGCTGCAAAATATGTTCCGTTTGTTAAACCACTTCCCACGTTAGTAATAATAATTGATTCTATTGCACCGTTTACTGCGGCGGCACTTACCGTAGTATCTGTGGATACCGGCATAAAATCTGTTGTTAAAAATGTTGCTTGTTCTGATGCAGTAATAGCGTACATATATTTTAAAGTGTATCCACCCAGAACAAAACTAGAAGTTGACTCTGAAGTGGGTTCTGCACCACTATATGCTGCTCCACTATTATTATCTAAAACTTTATAAACGCGATTATCAGAAGTTTTAAAGAAGTATTCAGAATCAAATATGTTTGTGGCACCAGATGTTGTTGCGTTAGAAGAATTAATATTATCTTCATACATATCATACACCGTACTATTTGCCCAATTTCTGCGAGGTATTGCATATGTTATATTAGTCGAAGCTATCTTTTTTGCAGCAAAAGAACTATCCCAAACATAAAACTCACTAGAAATATCATCTGCTGGTGCGGGAGGAGACTCATCAGTTCCACCAGATGTTGTAGTAGTAAATGCATTTGGTTTACCTATCATAAGATAATATGCATTGCCAGATGCTTCAGTAAAAGACTCGAAAAACTGATCTGCATTATGGCTTCTAAATTTTTCTGTGATTATTGCTGTCATTTCTTTATCCTATAATAGTTTCTTTTATTTATAACGTATTTACTTGCGATACTTCATCAATAATCATCTACTTTTGTTTTTTTTAGTCATGCTGCTTTTTTTAATGTGTGCATACATTTACTTGCTCTCCACAATTTATCGTGTGGATGATAGGGATGTATCTCACTTAAATGATACGCCAGAGGGATAAGAGGTGTGAACAGAGGAACGTGTTGTGCCCAAATTTTATTCCACGTTGTATTCTCATCAACATCAGGCCATTTTTTACAGAGGTCATCAAATGCTCCCCAGTATTTATTGATTACAGCGGGTGTTGTACAAAAAGTGCCACCTGTATGTGTGTTAGTTCGCCATGCTCTGTTTATACCCCCAACGATCATACCTATGGAGCCATTCCGGCCTGTGCCACCATTTGCGTACCCATCACTGTGGTAGTTGGCAGGACAGTCTACAAGGTTCAGGCACATATCATCGTCTTGAACTTTTGGCCACAAGCGCACTTGTGGGATAAGCTTCTGCCAAGTCTCAATCATTTCGCTTATGGCTTCTGGGTAGTGTAAGTAATCATCTTCAACGATGTAAACGAGGTCAGCTTTGCTTTCTGATGCTAGTTCAAATACTTTAGTCAAGCTTGCGTTGTTTCCAGAATCTTGTAATGGGATTAAGTTACGTAACATACTTACTGTTTCGTCGCTTGAGTGATCGTCTACTGTGACTAAATCAACACCTAGATGTTTAACACCTTCAACGCCATCAACAGCTGTATACAAGCTATTCACACACCGTTGCACAATCTCTTTCTTTGCGTAAGGAACATCACGCCCGTGTACTGAGCCTTGATCGTGTGTCCGTAGAATTATATCAAGCTGCATTAGCTATCTCCTCAAATGGTGCGTTCCAGTTATCAATTTCTGTCTGCCTAAACAACTTTACACTGTCATAGTATGGTGTTTTACTGCCGGGATATGTCCAAAGATAGTACGGAACTTTAGGGACTAATATCCAAGTGGGTACTCCCATTGCTCCAGCTAAATGAGCAACTGATGTGCAAGAAGTGATAACTAATTCACAACTGGCTACAGCTTTTGCAGTGTCCGTCCAACTGTCTAGACCTACAGCATTAACCCACCGAGGTCTAAGTTCAGAACCTTCATCTCTTTGGAGGCTGATGCAGTCTCTACCTTTGACGCTGTTAAACATAAGTTCGTGTGGGAATAATCTTTTAGTAGAGTGTTCATATAAGGGATTTCCAGACCATCTAAGCCCAACCCGTCCAGATACTTTTTCTACTTGTTCAGGTAGTTTAATGTAGCTTGTTCCATCAATATCTTCCTGTTCCAACCCAAGTTGAATTGGAGCGCTCATTGCTGGTAGGTGGAAATCGTGTAATACGCCGCAAGCCGCTTCGTGTTGCACAACAACATCAACCCCATCAGCGTGACGAATAACTTCTGCTAACTGTGGTTGGCAAGATACAATAACAGTGCAGCCCTTTGCTTTTAAATCACGAGCATAACGAACCTGATGTAGTTGATCGCCTAACCCTCGTTCCAATCTAAGAAGAACAGTAGCGTTTCGCTCTCCATTCCAGAGAGGTGTAGTAAAACCACAAGCAGGATCACCCCAGACGGTTGTGTTTCTACCACGATCTAAGAGTTTGTAGCCTGCTTGAACTTCTCCATCTGAAAGCTTTGCCCATCCGGCGTTAAATGCCATGTCATCGTCAGACGGAAACTTAATGATGTTGTCATATGCGAGCTTCTTTGATAGCTCATGATCACCTCGCATTAATGCGTCATGTTGTTTTTGTATCGGAGACTTCTTAATCTTGGGATCAGGCTTATCATTCCAAAACTCACCACCTTGATAATGGTTCCATAAACTGGCACCGAGTAACCGCTTGGCGTTGTACTTTTGCTTGGCAATTTTAGGACGGACTTTGTGTAGGTCTTTAATGCCCCATACTTTATCATCTTCGTCGCTGTCAGCTACAGTATCATTGTGTTTAAACACATCTAAACCAACAAAATCAGCAACACGATTTAGTTCTCTTTGTGGATCAGCAACAAGATCATCATATTCAATAAGTAAAAACTTATCTGGAAATGCTTCATATCCAGCTTTCAATGTTGCGTATGTCTCAAACAGGAGTTGGGGTAACATGTTACCCTCACAGAAAATTTTCATGTCCTCCTTAGGCACCTTCATTATTTTAGCAAAAGATGCCAAGCACTCAGCTATCGGGCGTACAGTAGCCACAATCTTAACGTCTTGGATCATACTCATCGTGTTAATAATTTGTGGTGCAGGCCATGCACGGCCTTTATCAAAGACCATCTTGTCGGTGTCATAGCGATTAGACATGATACCTTTAACAATACGCATTAAGTCTTCTTGTGTGCCGCCTTGTGCTTGTGTTGTTGAGTTCTGCTCCCATGACACCACTGCTGCACCAACCGTTTCACACAAATTAGATGTGGGACTGGCATACACATCAGGCCGCTGGTTGAGCAGACTTGTGAGAAGTGTTGAGCCGCTACGAGGAAGTGAGGATAAAAATATCATGTTTTTATTTCGGCATTATTACCGCCGCCGCTGCTGAAACCGACGCCGGCACTAGCTTGCCCCCAATTTGCATCAGTACCCATCTGTGTTGGAGTTGATCGATTCACTTCATCGCCACGGCCCAATTCACCTTTAGTATTTTTGCCCCAAGAGAACATAGTTCCGTCTGTTTTTCTCACTTTTGCAAATGATCTCCCCATGAATATAGACGCATTATTCGTTGTTGTACCTACCTGTATTGGGGAGGATACGTGAGCAGTGTTACCAGTGGTGTTATTTCCCAACTGGCCATACCGCCCTAGACCCCATATGTAAATACTTCCATCAGTTTTGAGTGCCAAGGCGTTGCCATAATTAATACTGAGCGCAGCCCAATCTGTATCAGTACCTACTTGTATAGGAACGGAACGGTCTACGTTATCCCCTTGCCCGTTTCCAGTATAGCCACCTCTGCCCCACATATAGAGCTCCCCATCTGCATTAATTGCGCCAGATGATTCTGCATGTGCTGATATCTGCGTCCAATTGGTAGCGGTGCCTACCTGTACTGGACTTGAGCGCGCGCCGTTGTTGCCCGCCACGTTAATTCCTGAAGTGCCATTTTGATTACTACCCCACCCCCAAAGCGTTCCATCAGTTTTGAGCGCAATAAAAGAGTGAGTACCACCCGTTATTTTAGACCAATTTGTATCAGTACCTACCTGTGTTGGGCTGGATTGCGTGCCCCTCGCTGCCACGCGATTTCCATTCGCTAAATACAGACCAAGATTATGACCTAATGCACCCGCCGCGTTGTATCCGAAAGTATACAACTTACCACCACCAATAATACCTTGAGCATTGCTGCCAGCGCCTGCGGCCGTCCAATTTGTCGAAGTCCCCATTTGTATTGGGCTGGAAACGTTATAATCACTAGTAATAGCAGCAAGGCCATGCCTGCCATGGGCGCCACCCCCCCAAGACCAGATTGTGCCATCTGTCTTGATGCAAAGTACATTCGATCCATCGGTATTCAATGAAGATATGCTCCAATCTGTATCAGTACCTACCTGTATTGGTGATGATACATCATTATTGGCGCCGGCACCGATTCCCATATTGCCCGTGCGGCCATCCCCCCAAACCCAGAGTGTGCCAGCCAGGTTTGGCCAAACCTGGCCATTGACGGATGCACAATCACCCGCATCACTACCGTTCATAGATGCAACATCTCCCACATCAACTCCGTTTAATGTACTTATATCTGGCATGTTTAAATCCTTATGCTAAAAC
>Ga0209816_1002149_pt1 | contig 14166 bp, 13 predicted proteins | sample CoawatmetaG01DNA_FD_187509 | JGI IMG/M metagenome (GOLD analysis project Ga0209816, IMG submission 187509) | Marine microbial communities from the West Antarctic Peninsula - Coastal water metaG017-DNA (SPAdes) (version 2) | ecosystem: Environmental > Aquatic > Marine > Coastal ... | reverse complement strand
TAAAAACTACAACTTTTACATACATCTAATCGTTCTAATTTTGTTTTCTTATCAACAAACATTTGTTTACTTTTTTAATTATTATATTGTAGCTTGAGATTGTATCACACTTACAGTATTCTGACTGTTAGTAATATCTGCCTCTACTACTGTTATTTTACCTGAGTTACCCATTGCACCCATCATTTGATTCTGCCCTAATGCATTGAATTGTTGTTGTGAGAATGAAGGTTGATTAAGAAGTCCTCCATCAGCAAACTTAACACCTCCTCCTGCTGAATTCATTGCAGATAATTGTCTACCAAACATTGATGTACTTCTTTTGTTTATAACAGCCTCACCACCTTCTAATTCAACTACTCTACCACCTACTGCAAACTTCTCACCTCCTTGTGCGTGTGATTTACCTCTTACCATTCCTCCATTAGCAAATTCTTCTATCATACCACCCCTAGCCATCTTACCCCCACTTAAAGCTGCCATATTTTGCTTCATACTTATAAGTAATGCTAGTGTAGATGCTACTGCTATTATATTTAAAGGAAAAGGCTCTGAAAGACTTGCAGACAATCCCTTCATTTGTAACGCTAATGCTTCTGCATTTGTTGCTAGTGCAGCAGCAGCAGATATTTTAATACCAGCCTCTCTTACTTTTTGATACTTCTCATCATTACCTGCTAAGGTAGTAAGCTGACTACCTATTTCTCCAATACCTGCTATTTGCTCATCTCTATCTTTCTTAGCTTTAGCATCATCATCTAATTTCTTTTGTGCAGCAGCAGCTTCAGCAGCAGCCTTATCGGCAATCATCTTTAACTCATTAGTAAGTATCTTACCATTAATAACTGAAGTATCTTCTTCATATTTAATGTAGAGGTTAAGTTGGTCTTGTAGCCTTTGTTGTTCTGCGTCAAAAGCCATTGCATCAAAAGTTTCTTGAGTTATTTGCTCATTTATAAGAAGCTCCTTATGTATATTATTTAACTCCCTACTCTCTATATCTATTCTTGTTTTTTCATTGTTAAATGCTTCTTTTGCTGCTTTATCTGCATCTTTTTTGTCTTCATCATCTTTTTTCTTTTTAGCTCTTTTTCCTTTTTCAAGTCGTATGTCAGTTTCTAATTCTAATAAGTCATTTTTATTTTTTTCTGCTTTTACTTCTATCTCTAATATTTCAGTTAAATCATTTAATGCTAATTCTCTTGCAGCTATTTGCTTTGTAAAATCTTCTGCATTATCTCTAGCTTTTTTTGCTATAGGACCATACCCTTTACCTACTTGAATCTGAATAGCCAAAACCTTTTTCTGACCTTCTTGTGTTTCTTTAACCTTATCTATTTCTTCTTGTAAAAGTTCTGCTCTTGTTCTTAAAGTTATGTTATTATCTTTTTGAACTTTCTGAACAGCCTTACCTGCATTTTCCATTGCTTGAACATTCTTCAATGATTGCGTTAAAAAATCAGCACCTAGCATTTCAGATGTTCTCATATTATCTACTAAAACACTGAAAAAAGAAGTAAACTCCTGAACTACAAGTCTTAATGACCTTGATATTTTATTGTTACCTCCAAATACAGATAATTCAAAACCTTCATAAGCAGACTTTGCTTTTAGAATATCACCCTCTAAAGTATCTGCCATTATATCAGCCATTTTCTGAGCCTCTCCATTAGCATCTTCTAAAGCATCAGTTAAACTTAAAATACTAGTAGTACCATTTACCATAGTCTGAAAGGCTGCTACCTGTCTTAAATCTACAAGCTCCATCATCTCAGCATTTGACAATCCCTCATCATTTAATTGAGTTAATGCTTTTTCTAAGTCCTCACTACTATTTACTGTAAATCCTAAATGTTTAGATAAATCAGAAGCTGGGTCTTGCATTTTAAGAAATATATTCCTTAAAGATGTACCTGCAATAGAAGCCTCAATACCTGCATCTGTAAGCGTTCCCATTACTGCTGTAGTAGCTTCTAAAGATATATCTGCTGCTGCTGCAATAGGAGCAACCTTTGTCATAGATGTTTGGAATTTTTCTATATCTAAAGCAGAACTTGTAAATGCGACAGCCATAACATCTACTACTCTTTGTGTTTCAGAAGCATCTAAAGCAAATCCTCTAACTGCTGCACCTGCTACTATTGCTGCTCTAGCTAAGTCTGATTGAGTTGCTGTAGCTAACTGTAAGGTAGCTTCTTGTGCTGCTAATATCTCAGTTGTTGAAAATCCTAACTTACCAAAAGCAACTTGTAATTCTGCAACTTGTGATGCAGTAAAAAATGTTGAACGACCTAATTGTTGTGCAGTGTTTGATAATTTTTTAAAATCTTTTTCACTTGCACCTGTAATGGCTTTTACTTTAGCCATTTGAAATTCATAGTTTTTAAAGGTTTTTATAGCACTTCCTACTAATTGACTTATCTGCCTAAATGCAGTAGATGCAGCTAAAATACCACCAGTCATCTTAGCCATACTTTTAGTAAGACTACCTGCACTCTTAGTAGCAGTTCCTGTCTTTTTTGTTAATCCATCTAACTGACTACCACCTTTTACTATTACCTGAACTACTACTTTCTCTGTATTCGTTGCCATATATATAATTAATTAAAATGCCTTTTGAACATTTGTTTTTGGATTATTTTTTTTAATTTGTCTTGCTATCATATCTGCTACATCTTTACCTATTGATGGTGCTAATTCTTGTGCTACTTTTGCTGAGTTTTCTTTTGCTGTAATACCTGCAAAGTTTGACCTTGTTAAAGTGTTTCCGTGTTCCCAATAAATATAATTCTGTTTTCCATTTGCTTTTTTATTTGCATAAATTCCTTTTTTTAATCTATTGTAAACTGCTTGTGCAAATTTGCTATCTAAACCTTTTGTATTCATCCACCTTATTATATTCTGCTTATTTACAGAAAAAGCAACTTTAGGGTCATTCACTACTCTCCAATAATGTTTGCTAGAAGTTACATCTAATACAAGGTCTTTACCCTTACTTATAGTCCCTGCAAAACTTCTACTTAGTTTACCTGTAGAATAATACTCTTGTAGTCTTAATTGAGATTTAAGTCCCTTAATAAGTAAATTAGTAACCTTACCTAAACTCTTGCTTGTATTTTTAAACTTAATCATCTGATATAGTATTACCTAAATCTCTTCTTAATATTTTATGGTCATTACCATAAATATCTTGAGCGTAAGTTGAAACTAAATAATCTTCCCTTCTCTTTATTGATATTTTTCTAATTACAGCATTACTAGTTCCAATATAAGGGCTAGAGAAAGATACCATAACAATATCGTTAGCACTTTGTGCTGTAAACTCACCTGCGTCAAAAGTTTGACTATCTGAAGCAGTCATAGGAACATTAACTTGATTTTCAAAAATCTTCAAATATCCACCACTTTGAGGAGTATAAATTTGAACTGTTATAACACCAGTATTTATATCTGATACAGTCAGACCAATCCTATCTATATATATATTGTAATTAAGTCCTTTAATTAAAGATAATTTTTGATATATACCACTTTGAGAAGGTAATAAAGATGCTGTATTTTTTCCATAAAAGAAAAATGCATTAATTCCAGCACCACCTCCTACTACAGGAAGTGTTGTTGTTGCATAAGGACTTCCCCCTGTAAAGAATTTATACCAAGCATTAATTACAGATGGTGGGTTGTTTATCAAAGAATCTGTAAATGTATTATCTGCAGTTGTAGAGTAAGCACTAGCTATTGATAAAGCAGGCGCAAGTCCTGTTGTATAATTAATATACTCTCCTGTATAGTTTATTATACTAGAGAATATATCTAATCCACTCTGTCTAGCTATTCCTCTACTGGATATTTCCTGTCTATTCATATTTTATATTTTTAATTCTTTAGTCAATAAATCTTGGTTCTCGTGCAAAAGGAGTACCAGAACCTACTCCCCAGTTACGAGGTCTACCTCTAAATATAGGCACATTGAAAGGGTAAGTACGAGTTGCTAACCACTCTATTAGCTCAACTTTAGTAGACTCATTTTTATTTGGCATATAATCTGAAACTTTACTTATTCTCCAATAAACACCATCTATATAAATTAATTTTGTAAAATCTAAATTCAGAACGTCAGAAATTTTTAAATCAACATATACATTTCTTACTCTTGGATTATCTTTAAGCATCTCTATTGAATTTCTGTAATAGGTTTCAAACAAACCATTTCCTATTTCTCCTGCTCCATACGCACCTGTAGGGTCATCATAATTATATACAGGAATGTTACCATAAGACAAAACAGGACTTGTATTGCTATCTGTATTTACCATTGTTGCTTGTGGATATATATTTGATAATATAGCACCTGCTGGTGAATAACTACCATTTGGATTTAAGTATTCTATAATACTTGACCAAGTTTGTACTGCTGCATATTTCTGCATACCAAAATTACCAAAAGGATTAGGCATACCTGTTGGAGAGTATTTATTCCAATATAACAATCTTGGTAAAAAATCATAACCTTTACTTGGTCTACCAGAATCATTAGATGAAACAATTTCTGTCCATAAACAAGCAGAATATGCAGCCTCAATATTTGCAAACAGAGTGGTGTCTAAATCTTGAGCATTATAACTGCCAGCAAAGAATGGATTTTCAAATGTACTATCACCCTTCTCAAAAGTATCAGGTAATATTTCTCTATAAGGGTATTCATCTTGTATGTCATCAAAATATTCCGAACCCCTGAACTTAACCATAGCATCTGCATTATCACTCTTATACTTAAAAGTCATAATTCTTTTTAAATCACTTTCTAGCCATTTATCACTTATCTCTTTACTTCTATCTAATTTATAAGTCCAATCTATCCCATCTTTTAGAGGTTTATAAAAATTATCAAAAGGCTCTATATATACTATTTTTGATTCTGAATCTGTAGTCATCTGAAGATTAAATGCGTGAGCAATACCCTTAATGAAATCTATTTGTTTATATTCTGTATTTATCACGTCAGATAAGTCATAAGTCTGACCATATTCAACGTAGTAAGGAATGAGATTAATTGAATAACTACCATTAGCATATACAGATAGTGTTGTTGATTGTGGTTTTGATGCTCCAAATAAATATAATCTTATTTCATTATCATCATAAGCTCTAGTTCTTGCTCTTACTTTAAGATTTAATCTTAATTGGTCGCCTTTATTAAGGTATCTATTGTCATTTATTTCTCCAATAAAACTCTGAGATGGATTTGATGACAATTGATTGCTACCTGAATCGTAAAAACTATCAGTGCTTGTATAAGAAATAGTATTCCAATTACCCTCTCCTAATGTTGATAATTGAAGTTCAATTCTAGCGTAATCTACATCTAAAGAACCTCCACTATAACTAACTCTCTCTCCATATAATGCAAAATTATTTAAAACAATATTATGAAAGCCAAATTCACTTACAGTATATATACCTGTTGATGCATCCCAGCCTGTATTTTCCTTCTCAAAATCTAAAGCGAAATCAGCACCAGCTAAATTCAAGTTAATTACAGAGTTGAAGGTTTCATAAGAATTGTTGCTAGGAGGGTCTATTAAAATTGAAGTTGAGGTAGAAGATATAGGTATTAAACCCTCTCCTGTGAATTCATTACCATAAGAATATTTACTAATTCTATCAGTAGGATTATTATATTTAAAATTAGGTAATGACCACACTAAACTCTTGAATATTTCAGTATTCATAAAAGATGAACTTATCTTAAACCCCCCACCAAGCCCAGCAAATATCTTGTCTAAAGTTTTTTTAACGAATATTGTAGGTCTCCAATCTGCAGAAGGATTTGGTGTTCCATAATCGATACCTGAACTGTGAAATCCATAATAACCCAAACACTCAGAACATGATGTTTGTCCTGTGCCAAACTTAGTATCTAAAAGTTGTATTGTTCTTTCATCACCCCCTTCATTATATACTCCATAAGATGTTACTGGATAAACTATAGGTGAGTTAGATGCATTATTAGAATCTGCATGTTGCCAAGTAGCTACAATACTATCTTTATTATAAGTAAGTCCTTTACCTTCGTCTCCCCAATCTATATTATGCATATAAGCCTCTTCAAGTCCTACAGCCCAAGTTAAATTATTTCCAAAAAATACGCAATCATAGTAAGATGCATTTTCACCATAACCACCAACACCATTCACTTGTATTAATCCAACTACTGAGTATAGGTCATCTAAAAGTATTCTGCATTGTTTTTTTGAAGTAACTTTATTATCAACATCTATATTTGGGATATATAAGTTTTTTAATATTTGATTATTATTCTTAGTGGCAGGTATTTTAAATGTCTTACTGTAATCACCACTTGTAGAGGTTATGTCTTTGAAATTAGATATTTGAAATGTCATTGCAAGAGGAAAGTCAGAATGGTCAGTAACATCTAACTCTCCAACTACACTATTTTCCCAATCAACAGCACTTGCATCTCTGATAGATAAACTTGATATATTTCCAGTATTTGTACTTCTACCAAATAAATCAGGAAAACTAGTTCCAGTAGCAATAAAATTAAAACGTTTCACTCCATTAGTATTACCTGAGAATCTTGCAGTAGAAGGAACTCCACTATTTGTAGTGAATCCCATAGTACCTGTACCATTATAATTATATATTTTAAAAGAAAGATTATATTTATTACCTATAGTTAAAGTTTGACTTGATATATTATTTAAATAAGTAGCTCCACTACCACTGCCATCCCAAGCAGCATTTGTAGCTGATACTGCTGTCCATCCTTCAGACAATCCTGATGAAGCCTGATTAACATCAACCATATTATCATTTAAACCATATTTATAATCTAATATCTGTATTTTTATTGACATATTTTAGTTTCTTTGTGTTATTACCTTATGTGATAAAGTATACTCAATATTTAATTTAACTAAACCTTCTGATTGATTAACAGTTTCAATATCACTATTTGTAATGATAACTGGTATATATTCTTTGCTAGATGGTCTTAAGTAAGGATTCCTAGTATTTCCCATCTTTGTAGCATCTGTGTCCATTTCTATCCATACATTAGGAGATAACATAATTTCCTCTAACCACTTAGCGACATATTTATTTAATGGTTCAGTATAAACGCTTTGCACTCTTTCGGCATTTACATTTGTAACCTCTCTACCACCCTTATATATATCACCACCTCTCATTGTGTCTGAATAGTAACTAGTGTTAGGTGATACATCACCATTATGATTTTTATTAGCTTGATACCAAGTTCTATCTCCACTTTTTTTATCAACTACATCTCTACTTATCGTTAATCCCTCTACCACATCTCTCTTTGCTGTATAACTATCAGTTCCTCCCATTGAGTTTAACCAATGAAATCTAACAAATCCATAAGGTATATTTTTACTTTCTCTATCTATAGTGTAAACACTATATTTTGATTGTAGTCTTTCTGCATAAGGTCCGTACAAGCCAAATTTATATAGACTAACTCTATAGTAAGATGTAGATGCTGTTATCTTATTTCCAGCATATGCAGTCCAATAAGGGAAAGCAACAATACTTTTATTAGAAGGGGTTTTTAAAGCAGCAGTATTGTTAATATAAGATGGAGATACATTTTGAATAAATATTTGGTTTTGTTCATGACTAATATATTCACTACCATCACTATCTAATGAAGTACGTGCATTTCCTTCAAAATCTCTTAGATAAAATGTATTTTCTGCACTTCCATTTTTTAAGAATGTTTCTACCTTTAATCCCATAGCACCCACAGCTGTACTCCCCGGCATATTTTGCGCTCTTCCATCTTCAATGTAAAACTGTAAAAACTCTGCTTCTTCATCCTCTCTTACTGGCTTCTTAAAATCATAATTAATAGAACTTGCATCTAGTACATTTGGGCATCTGCTTAAAAATCTGTATGTTAATAAATCAGATTCATTAAATAAAAACTCTTCATAATAAACGCTATCTTTTTCAAATTGATTAACTGAGTTTATTACAGATATAATTTCTGAGTACATTTCAGTGTTTGTAGCTTTTTCTAAAGCTCCGTTATTAGCATTAGAACCAATAATTTCAAAAGATGCACCCACTCTCAACTGTCTGAATGTTCCATTATCAGAAATATTATATAAACTTATTGCACTTCCTCCTGTATTACCATCCTTGTTAATAACATTATCTTGCATTGTAATTCCCCCATTCATACCTCCTAATAAATTACTCTGCCAAGTACCTTTATTAATTGGACATAAGCTATATGATAGTTGGTCTGCAACTAATTGACTCACATCTACAGTAAATCTATGACCATTCGGTGCGTTTCCATTATTATATTTTCTATTGACAATATCTCTTGATTTCCTAATAACACCAATCGTATTCCAATTAAAATTAACCGACATTCTTACTTGTACCTCAAAGATTACATTAACTACATCTCCTTCTAAATAAGGTTCTCTTCCTTCAAATCTACCATCCCAAACAATTTCATACCTTAGTTGGTCATTAGCACTCTTTAGAATGTTATTTCTAAATTCTTGAGTCATATAAGACAGTTGAGAACCATTGCTGTCTTTTGGATTTATTCCCCATATTGCATTACCATTAATTAATGTCATATCTTAGTATATTTTATATTTTAAATTTAAGTAACCTACAATATCAGCAATTTCAGCATCACTTAAATCTCTGTTAAATATTATTAATTCGTTTAATTCACCAGCTAGATAACTACTATTATTGTAACCTACCTGAAATGTGTTCTGATTAAAAGTTTGGGTATTGTCAAATCCTGAATTATTATTAGTAAGTGAAATTGAATTAGATGAATCATAATAATCTAAATAAATTATTTTATTACTCTTCTTTAACACTCCAATATGAGGTTTTCCTGTAATAGTAATACCAGTTCTTGTTTGCATAGTTTGACTTGCACCATCCTTTACACTAACATTCAATTCACCTGCTTCATCTGTCCCTAAACTTATAGAAGAATTTCCAGATTGATAATTAAAAACACTACCATCCGCATTTTGAATTTTACTTACTTCAAATATTGTAAAATCTGTTGTTATTGGCAGATTGTTATTTGAAACAAAAGAATCATTCGTGCCATCAAAATCAATATATGCTTTATCATTAATACCACCATATCCATATCTTAATGGTTTATTTGCTGCAGTAGTTTGTGCCACATCACTTACTTGTCCTGACTTATCAGCCCAAGCACTAACTCTCTTAGTTGGTATATCAAATGTTACTCCACTATCTGCTCTTAGCCATACTACTAGGTCTGCAAAGTCTGATGGGTAGTTAGAAACAGGTCTAAAACACTTAGTAAAAGCACTCATTGTAAATACCAACTTGATTTGAACTAGCTTATCGTTCTGTGTATCTTTAATTCTTTCAATATTAATGCTCTCATCATTAAGGTAAGCCTCTACAGTTACATCTTGGTATTTTTTAAGCACCATATCCAACCATTCGTTAGATAAGTCCTGTAAGTTATCCCATCTCTTTTGTAGTGTTACTACTGATTGTGCTGCTTGAGAATATAGATTATAAAAGTTTATTTCAAATGAATACTCCTCTCTGCCATCATATACTACTGGCATTACTGATTCTGGTGGGTTTACTAGCATTAATGGGTATTGAGTGTCATGGTCTTGATTAACCTCTCCATCATACCCAAACTTTACATCTCCATAAGTCCACTTTTCATCAAATACAGTTATTATATCTGTTAGTCTTGTTATTGCCATAGTTATGGTGTTATATTATTTTTATTATGTATCTTTTCTTGTACAGCAATTTCATAATCGTTCTTAGCAGTATTGTAGCTCAAGTAAGTTAATACTTTATATAAATTTGTTTCTTTCACGCTATCAATATCATTATTGCCTTCTATTCTAAATATTCCCTTCTCTGCTACCATATAAAGGCTGTTAAGCCATCCATAAGGCTTTATGAATCTATTGTAGAGTCCAACTGTAGAAACTCTACCTTTGCCACCTCCACCTCCTCTTCTGTTTTCCCCAAAAACATTTGGAAAGTCCGAGTTAATTTTACGCTTTGCATTGTCAAAAAAAAACTGAACTCCCAAACGAAATCCATACTTAATTCTTTAAACTTCTCAGTCTTATCTGGTATAGCATCATCATCATAATCTTCATCTGCTCTTCTGCAAAGTATTGCCATCTGCTCAGGTAATACATCAAACCTTCCATGCTTCATTATTTCTATTGTACTATCCAAGTGAGTAGACTCAATATAATCTCCAAATGTGTTTCTTCTTAGAAATTCTTTTGGAAATAGGTACTCCTCACCATCTAATTCAAACTTTTCTATACCTTTAGGCTTATATTCCTCTAAAAGGCTAGAGAATGTAGCTACAGCTTGATTAACGCTATCTACATCAAGTCTGTTCATCTCATTTTGACTAAGTCCTGTTAGATATATAAATATATCCCTATTCATCTTGAGTAACTCTACTTCTGAGTGTTCTGCCTCAATAACATTACCTTCTTCATCTTTTCTGTTATATTGACTTATAATTGAGTATAATCCACACCAATATCTTAAAGTAATGTCTTTCCACTCTGTTGGAATCTCATATGAGTTGTCTTCAATCTTAATTTCTACCATATCTTAGTTGTTTGTCGTTTCTTTCTCTAATACTCCCTCTAGTAATCTCTTTTTATCAGCAACATCTATAAGAACATCTGCTAACTCCCCTGTAGAGTTCTCACATAAATTAGCAATACTTTCTAAACACACAACCATATCATCTCCATTTTCTTTTGTTTTTAGTGCAGTAAGAAATCCAATAGAAGTATAGAATAGCATATTTGGTATTAAAAATATAAATTCTGCTATTGCTCCATCATCACATTCAATCTTTAGTGTTGTATCGTGGAAATTATTAGAATAAAGATAAACAGAGTTAAGTATGTTTAAGAAGTCCTGATATTTGCCTTCAATCTCATCTTCTGTAGCATAATACATTATTTTCTTAACATCACTCATCAGAACCTCAACAACATCTTGATGGCTTTCGTTTAAGTAAAGTATGTCTTTCTTTTTCATAATTATTTGATAATTTTTTAGTAATTATTCAAAACTAGGCAAAAATAGTAATTTAACTATGAAATACTTTCACAGTTTTCCGACAAACTGAAAATTATTATGAGAAATATAAAACCTTACTTCCTCCACTCCAAATCTCCTTGTTTACTGCCATCACTAAGCAATCCACCATATCATCATGTTTAGCTGCTGGAAACTTAGCTAATTGGTCTAAGAACTCATCATTCCAATCGCCATTTAACAAACTAACTCTACCACTCTCTAAGGATGCACTGACATCACTCACTCTTGCTACCTTGTCTTTAGTTGGTGGTTTATCTTCTTTAACATTAAGTCCTGTTTCTCTAACTAGAGTTTGAACAATAGATTTACCTGATGCTTTAGGTTCTACATATATTCTACTTCTATTAGTATATCCATTCTTTTGAACCCACTGTTGTATGAATTTAACTAAGTCAGGGAACTCTTTATAGACATTAACACAGTCTACTATCTGCCATTTGTTTTCTTTATAGGTATATGCTAGTAGTGCAGAAGGGTCATTCTTTTGGTCAGCAGTATATGCAGGGTCAATTACAAAATTAACTACCGAATCTTCAACTCTATACCTGTCAATCTTAAACCAATCCTTATGTATCATACCACTATCTAGTGGTGTTGGTGTTTGTTGTAGTTGTCCAGCATACCCATAACTACCTAATGCACTCTTGTAATCATCTAATGTTCTTTGACTAAACCTGTCCTCCCAAAACAGACCAGTATCTTTATCGTAAAATTCCTCTAAATATTTAGGTTTTATGTTTTCATCTCCACTTTTAGCAGGAATACAGATGTGTTTATACTTTAACCTAGTTTCTTTACCTAACAAGAATCCAGTTAAGTCATCTTCATGAACTCTTTGCATAATTATAATCCTCACTCCAATATCAGGTTGATTAAGCCTAGAGTAGAATGTAGTCCTATACCATTCGTTAGCATTATCTCTTTCTGTTGCAGAGCTTGCCATTTGTGGTGATAAAGGGTCATCAACTATTAGAAAGTCCCCACCTTGCCCAGTAACAGTACCTCCTACTGATGTTGCTCTCCTCATTCCAACAAAGTTATTCTCGTATCTCTCTTTTAGGTTTTGGTCTTTCTTAATGTGGAATACATCCCCCCATCTTCTCTTAAACCAATCACTAAATATAATATCTCTACTCTTAGTTGCTAATTCAATAGATAGTGTTGCGGAGTATGAAGAAGTAATAAATCTTAGTTTAGGCGACCTTATCCAAGCCCATACTGGAAACATAACAGTTACTATTAATGATTTTGTACTTCTAAAGGGAACATTAATAATAACATCTTTAGTTTTAGGCTTCTGAGCTATTACTCTTTCACATTCTTCCTGAAGTAAGTCGCATATATACTTATGATGCCAATTAGTTGATAATGGTACTGCAGGTTCTACTACAATCCAAGCTGCTTGAAAGAACTCATAGAAACTCATCTCACATAGTTTCTTTTCTAGTGCAAACTTTAAAAGTTTTTTATTAGTCATCTAATTCTGTGTAGTCAATATCTTCTGCTTCTTCTAGTCCTCTAATCTGTCTTTTAATATCTTCAAGTGTTGCTCCTTCGTTTAAGTTAATCTCAATCTTAGTTTCTGAGTCCCTCTTAATTTCTGTTGATGATAATTTAGGCATTGCATAGTTCATTAGTTTAGCTATTGCATCTATGTATGCACGAGGGTCTTCATCAAACAATATATCTAAAGCCATCTTAATCTTTACAGGCTGTCCTTCTAATGCATAAGCTAAAGACTTCCTAGTCATCTTAGCTAATTGTCTTGTTTCATTATTCTTAGGTAATAAAGACTTTGCTGTTTTATTAAAGTTCTCATCAATGTTGTTAGGTCGCTTCTTCATTGCCTCACTACCTACTACCTTGTTTTCTTGTTCTTCCATCATTATTCGTTTAGATTGCCAATATACAATAATATTTTAAACTCTATTCATAATAAAGATATAAAATTGAACTTCTCTAGTTTTATTGTAACTATTTAGCCCTATATTTAACTTATCTTTTAACATTTTACCCTATATGCCGTTATTGTACGAAAACTGTGAAAGTATTTAATATTCAAACACTATCTTCGTGCCTCTTATAAGAACCTATATATAATTCAAAAGAAGTCTGCTCAATACAAAGCACCATAGTAACAGAGTAGTATGTTCTCATAATCACCACGCCTTATAGTAAACATCATTGCTCATATCGCAAAGTATATAACTCTTTGTAAATAGATGTTTAAGTAATACATACCTTTTATAAAATTGAACTTGTAATCTGAGTGTGTGGGTGTGTTGGCTTAAAGAGTCTTTGGGCTTTGGTTTACGGAATCCAAATATCAACCCTTTTTAATCCTTTTGCATAGCTTAATGACTAAAATCATGACAATAATGACCTAAATCATGACAGGAACTGAACTTAAACTGGTTTTAGTTTGGGTTTTAGGCTTGTTTATGTATGTAAAGACAGAAAAAAGTAGCTCAATCACTACTATTTTAAACTTAATTAACACCTCTTTATTAATTTTTAAGCATAAAAAAAACCTAAATTAATAGGCTTTTATTGTGTTTATTGGTTGTATTTGTGTCTTATTCTATTTGCTTACATAGCTCTATTCTTCTTCTTTCGCTTCTTGCTTGTACTTCTTTTAATTGTTTATCTTGAAGCGTTATAGTTTGCCTTAATACGTCAATTCTTTTTTCTAATTCTTGTATGTGTTGGCTTTGCATTGTGTTTAATTGTGTGAGTTGTTTAATCATTTTATTATGTTTTATTAGTTATTTTATTAAGTGTTTGTCTATCCAAATAATATAGCTAAGACAAACAATATAAGATAAAAAGCGTTAGAAAATTCTGTAGGTTTTAATTCTCCTTTCATTATTTTATTATGTATTTAGTTTTATTAATTGACAAAGAAATAAGAGTGTTTAAATTTATCATTCTGTAACCTTTTGACTTCATATCATATATAGGTATTAAATCATAATCCTCTGCCTTATATGG
>Ga0209816_1002148_pt1 | contig 14167 bp, 15 predicted proteins | sample CoawatmetaG01DNA_FD_187509 | JGI IMG/M metagenome (GOLD analysis project Ga0209816, IMG submission 187509) | Marine microbial communities from the West Antarctic Peninsula - Coastal water metaG017-DNA (SPAdes) (version 2) | ecosystem: Environmental > Aquatic > Marine > Coastal ... | reverse complement strand
TTGCAGTTGAAAAAAATGGTGGAAAACCAGTTAAGATTGCAATGGCATTTGAACAAGATGCTTTCTCACAAGATGTGAGATTGGGTATTGTTGAAGCTGCTAAAAGAACAGGTTCTAAAATCATTATTGATGACAAGTTACCAAAAGAGCTTAACGATATGGCTGCTACTTTATCTAAAGTAAAAGCTACTAATCCAGACGTTCTTGTAGTTTCAGGTCATACTAAAGGTGCTTTGACAGCTGTTAGACAAATCTCAGAGATGAAAGTTGATGTGAAAATGTTAGCAATGACTCACTGTGATGCTGCTAAATTATCTAAGCAACATGGTAAAGCTTCTGAGTACGCACTTTGTGCTTCTCAATGGCACAAGTCTCTATCATACAAAGACAACTACTTTGGTGGTGGTATGAAATACGATGCAGACTTTACCAAAGCTTTTGGATATGCACCGCCATACCAAGCTGCTGAATCTTCTGCTGCTTTATTAGTTTTTAAAGATGCGTTCGAAAGAGCACAATCATTTGATACTAAAAAAGTTAGAGATGCTTTAGCTGCAACTGATATGCAAACTTTTTATGGAAACATAAAATTTGCTGCAGGTGGTCAAAACATATCTAAGCCAATGGTACTTTTCCAAGTATCATGTAACGATGATGGTAGTGTGTGTGAAAACAAAGTTGTTGCTCCTACAAAATGGGCATCTGCTGAGTTGGTACACCCAATTCCATCTTGGTCAAAAAGATAATACCTAATATGTAAAATGCTCCCTAGTAATAGGGGGCATTTTTTTATAAACATCTAAAGAATTTATGGATTTATTAATTTTCCAAGCACCTATTCTAATGGTCCAAGCATCAATGGACGGAATACTTCTTGGTATTTTGTTTGCATTAATTGCTTATGGAATGGCATTACAGTGGGGAGTAATGAATATAATAAACATTGCTCAAGGAGAATTAGTAATTATGGGTGGATACATTGCATACTTTATGTATCTATCAGGAATTCACCCAGCCTTTGGTGTAATTGTATCACCAATAATTATGTATTGTGTGGGTTGGGGAATGTACAAGCTTGTTATCAATAAAGTAGTAGACAAAGATTTATTTACATCAATTCTTGCTACATTCGGAATTAGTATTTTAGCTCAACAACTAATGAATTTTGCATTTGGTGCAGATGTAGTAGTTGCTCAATCAAATTTCGGAACAACAATGTTATTTAACAACTCTGTTACACTTCCAAATGCTAAAATATTTTCAGGAGCAGTTTGTGTAATATCTGCAATTATTCTTGTTATCTACATGAAGAAATCAAAATTAGGTAGAGCAATTAGAGCAACAGCTCAAAATGCAAGAGCTGCAAAAATTTTAGGTGTTGATACTGAAAAAGTTTATGCAGCAACTTTTGGTATTAATGCAGCATTATGCGGAATAGCAGGAGCATGTATTGCAATCACATTTACACTTCATCCATATACGGGATTACCTTACACAGTTAGGTCTTTCATGATTGTAATTATTGCAGGACTTGGAAATTTACCAGCTGTTGCAATATCTGGTATGGGTCTTGGTGTATTTGAGGAATGGTCAGATTACTTGCTTGGAACAGAATTTAGAATTGCAGCAGTGTTCTCATTACTCGTATTAATTCTAGTTTACAGAAGATTTAAATTAGCAAAAAAAAGAGAATATCTGAAATAATGAAAAAAATAATTTTAATATTAGTATCAATTCTCTTTGCATCAAATGTATATGCACATTCTACTAAGGGTGTAACTCCTAACTTTGATTATAAACAAAATTGCACAAAAAAAAATTCAGTATTAAATTATATTTCAAAACACAAGCTGTATAAAAAAGATAAAGGTGAAATAATTAAATTTAATTCATATACAGCTTTTGATGTACAAAATGTAATGAGTGGAAGTTATAAAAAAAACCCAATAGAAATAACAGGCTTACTTACTTTACCTAAGGGCGAAGCCAAGGTTCCAGTTGTAATTATTACTCATAGTAGTGGTGGACCAGCAATGTATGTCTGGAACGACTTTAATTACCATGCTTATAGAAATCTTTTAGATGCAGGAATTGGTGTAATGTTTATTGATAATTTTTGCCAACGAGGAGCAAGAGAAACATACAGAGATCAATCTAGAGTTCCAGCTATAAGTGGTGCAATTGATGCCATGATAGCTTTAGAATTATTGAAATCTCACCCAAGATCAAATGGTAAATTTGGAACTACTGGTCACTCAAGAGGTGGAACGAATTCTCTTTATTTAGGAGAGGTTAAATTCACATCAAATTTCGCTGAAGGAACAAAAGGTTTTGATGCAATTCTTGGTGAAGCAGCTGAATGTAGATTGGCAGGTTTATTTTTAGAACCAGAGTTAACATCTAATACAAAATTGCTTTATGTTCATGGTGAATTAGACAATTATACCTTAGCAAAAGATTGTGAGGCACATGTAAAAAGAATTAAAGCAAAACCAGGACAAATAAAAATTGATATTAAAGAGGGGTGGTATCATGATTGGCATGCTGGTTTTAAACCAAAAAAAGTTAGAGCACAGAATCTGAATAAGTGTCCAGAAATATTTGTTGATAATAATGGCTTTGTTGTAGGTCCAATGATTGATCTTGTTTTAAATAAATACAAAGTTTTTCCATCTATGGAAGCTGCCAGAAAAGCTTCAGAAGATGAACCAGTTAAAACTTTCAAAAAAATGTTTAAAATATTTAAACAAGAAAAATGCATTACAAGAGGTGTTATGATAGGTGGTAAACATATGGATGAATACATGCCTCAATTTATGAACTTCTTTAAGGAAAATTTATTATAATGAATAAAAATACTTTATTATATGCTGGTTTAATACTTTTTGGTTTAGCCGGAGCGTTTATATTCCCAGCTTATAAGCTTCAGTTATCGTTCCTTTATATATTAATTGTTTTAGCTATGACTTGGGATGTTCAAGGTGGACAGATGGGTTACAACACATTTGGAAATATATTATTTTTTGGCGTTGGAATGTATGTTGCTTCAAGTACACAAATAGCAATGTTTTTTTCATTAGCTGAATGGACGGATGCAGGTGGAGAAAAAACTTTTGTTCACACTATCCCACAATTTTTTCAAGGTTTTGGAGTGGGAATACTATTAGCAGGAATTATACCAACAATAATTGCAGGAGTAATTGGTTATGGGATTTTAGGTTTAAGAGGACACTACTTTGCAATTTGCACACTAGCTTTAGGAATTGCAGCAGGCGAACTTGCGGGTGGAATTGAGATTATTGGTGCAGGTCAAGGTATGACAGTTCCAGTTTGGCCAAAAGGTTTTGGATCTAATGCATCGTCATCTCAGTTTTTATATTATTTATGTCTTACTCTTGCAATTGTAACTTTTGTTACTTTGAAGTGGGCATACAGCACAAGATTTGGATTAGTTTTAAATGCAATAAGAGATAATGAAGATAAAGCTGAAGCAATGGGAATTCACACCATGAGATATAAAATTATTGGTTGGATGGTATCAGCTTTTTTTGTTGGAATTGCAGGAGGACTAATGGGTCATATCAATGGTTACATTGAACCAACTGAAATTGCATTTGCTGGACCAACATTTGGTGTGTTCATGGTTTTAATGGCAATTCTTGGTGGTAAAGGAACTTTATGGGGGCCACTTGTTGGTGCAACTATATTTCACTTATTTAAAGAAGGTTTTTGGACTTACTTCTTGGGATGGCAGTACGTTGCTCTTGGAGTTTTAATTATTGTAATCGTTGTTTATTTTCCTGAAGGGGTAATGGGATGGTTAAGAGAAAAGTATCCTGAAAGATTTGGTGAAGTTGTCGATGAAGCTGACTTAAAAGCGCAGGTGGAATTAAAGTAATGGCTATATTGGATATCTCAAATGTAAGTAAGTCTTTTGGTGGTGTTAAAGCTAACGTTGATATTTCAATGTCAGTTGAGCAAGGTTCAATTGTTGGATTAATTGGTCCAAATGGATCTGGTAAAACTACTTTATTTAATTCAATTGTAGGAACCTATCCAATCGACAATGGTTCAATTAAATTTGATGGTACAGAAGTTTCAGAACTGCCAGTACCCGTTGTTGCAAAGCTTGGATTACTTAGAACTTTTCAACAAACTAGAATTTATGGAAAATTAAACTGTATTCAAAATATGTTAATTAGTCATAAGCCAAAAAATGATGGAATATTATCAGTATTTCAAAAGATACCATCTGATTTAACAGACAAAGCAGAAACCTTATTAAAATTTGTAGGTCTTCATCAAAAAAGAAAGCTTAGAGCTGGAGATCTTTCATTTGGACAGCAAAAATTGTTAGAACTTGCTATGGCATTAATGAACGAGCCTAAAATGCTTTTATTAGATGAACCAACAGCTGGAATTAACCCTACCTTAATCAATGGAATTATTGACCGTTTAATCAGTGTTAACAAGGACTATGGAATTACCTTATTAGTTATAGAGCATAATATGAAAGTAATAATGAATTTAGCACAAAGAGTTTTTTGTCTAGCACATGGTCAAATGTTAGCAAACGGAACTCCAGATGAAATTAAAAATGATAAGCGTGTGCTAGACGCTTACTTGGGAGCACAATAATGTCAAATCAATATGATGTATTAGGTAAAGCACCAGGGCCAGAAGATTTACAAAAATTATCTCCAGATAATATTCACCTAACTATAAAAAAATTATCAGCTGGTTATGGTAAAATGGAAATACTTCATGATTTTAATTTAAATGTAAGTAAGGCTCAGTCACTATGTTTGATTGGTCCAAATGGCGCAGGGAAGTCCACCATACTTCATTCTATTTATGGATTTACAAATATTTTTTCAGGACAAATAGAAATTGATGGAAAAGAAATTACTAACTTAACACCAGCTCAAAAACTTACTTCATGTGGAATTGCTTATATTCTTCAAGATAACTCTGTTTTCCCAGATATGACTGTGGAAGAAAATTTATTGATGGGGGGTTATTCCAAAGAAAATACTGACGAATCCTACGAAGAAGCAGAAAGAATTTTTGAAAAATATGAAAGATTAAGAAATAGAAGAAATCAACCTGCAAAAGTTTTATCAGGTGGCGAAAGAAGATTATTAGAAATATCAAGAGCATTAGTTATGAAGCCATCAGTATTACTTGTAGATGAACCTTCAATAGGTTTAGAACCAAGATATATTGATATGGTTTTTGAAATATTAAGAGATCTCCAACAAACAGAAAAGAAAACTATTATCCTAGTGGAACAAAATGCAAAAAAAGGATTAGAGTTTGCAGATATAGGTTACGTTTTAGTATCTGGACAAACTGCGATCGCTGGCAAAGGGGATGATTTATTAAAAAATCCTGATGTTGGCAGATTATTTCTTGGTGGTTAATGATTAATAAAGAGTTTTTCTTTAAAGGTTTTAAATCTATTTTAGCTCCAGATAGTCCTGCACTAGCATTAGGATGTTGTTTTATCGCCATAGGTGCACTTCTTAAAAACTTGGGTTTTAATATTCAGGAAAGTATTTTTTCAACGATGCTTACTTATGCATTGCCTGGATCATTGGTAATGGCTGAGTCGTTATTAGTTGGAGCGTCATTATTAAATATTTTTCTAGCTGTGTGGTTTGTTAATGCACGTCTTTATCCAATGGCTGTTTCTTTATTCCCATTAATGATGCATAAAAGCCAACCTAAGTGGAAATATTATTTTTCATGTCATTTTATTGCTGTGTCGGCATGGTTAATAATGAAGAGTAATTATAAAAGTATTGAAAAAAAACACAGAATTGATTTCTGGATTGGAATTGGTTGTGCAACTTGGACTACAGCAGTAATAGGCACTTTTATTGGTTTTTATGCTTCAGATTATTTAGATAAAAATATGATGATGGGCTTAGCAATTTTAAACCCAATCTACTTTTTATGCATGATGGTAGGTGCAATGAAAACTATACAAATTACAGCTGCAGTAATTTTGGGTTTATTATTAGGACCAATATTTTATTTTTTATCTCCAGAATGGTCAATTTTACTTGGTGGTGTAGTTGGTGGAACCATTGCATATTTTATTGGAGAGTTAAATGTCAACTAGTGTAGTTCTTGCAATCCTAGTTACTTCACTAGCTACTTTTTCTTCTAGATTGTTGGGAGTAATCTCATCAAAAGGAATAAAAGAAACTTCAAAGTTGTTTAGATGGTTTAATTGTCTTGCTTACTCAACACTAGCTGCACTAATAGCCAGAACAATTATATTTCCGGTGGGTGTTTTGTCTGATGCTAGTTATTTAAGCAGAATTGTTGTAGTTTTATTTTGTTTATTCATATTTTTTATTTCAAAAAGAAATTTTGTTTATCCAACTGTGATTTCTGCTATTATGATGACAGTATTAAGTAATTATCTCTAATGGAAAATATCTCTGGAATAACAATAACAGAACATCAAGATTCAAAAAGAATAATTGATATTAGAATTGAAGATGAAATTTTAGATAAATTGATATTTCCATTCAATAAATTTGATACCACTGCTTTAGAGTATAAACCATTTACTAGATTTACTATTGCTAAAAGTTTAGACGATTTAACTTCTAATAGATTGAGCAAATTACTTAACTCAATAATAAGAGACAGAAACACAGGTTGTTTTATAATTGGTCCAAAAAATATAAGTCCAAAAATTAATGATACATTTTTAGTTAAACTATCAACAGCAGTTGCTTATTTAATTGGTAATCCAAACCATGATGCAATGGCTGGAAAATATTATGCAAGATTTTTTGTAAAGCATGAAGATAAAAGTGACTCGTATTTGAGAAAAGCATACACAAATATGGATCTCCATACAGATGGCACATATGTTAAGGAGACCACAGACTGGTTACTTATGACTAAAATTGAAGAACAAAATGTGCAGGGTGGAGAAACTGCAATGCTTCATCTTGATGACTGGGAACATTGTGAGGATTTATTTAATGATCCAGTTGGAAGAAAAGATTTTGTTTGGGGTTCCCCTAAAAGTAAAAATATAGAATATAAAGTTGAACATCCAGTTTTCACAACAGATGATAAGGGTAAGCCAAAAATTTCTTATATTGATCAATTCCCTGAGCCAAAAAATATGGATCAAGGAATTTTCTTACAAAAGTTATCAGATGGTTTGGAGGAGAGTAAGAATAAAGTAATCACTAAACTAGCACCTGGGTCAAGCATTGTAGCTAATAATTATTTTTGGTTACATGGAAGAAAACCCTTCAAAGAGAATAAAGATTTAAGTAGAGAACTGTTGAGAATTAGAGGCTCTTTTTTTATTAATTAATTCACCAATATCACTATAAAGTAACTATATTTATGAAATTAGGCTTTATAGGAACAGGTAAAATTACATCTGCTGTGATCACCGGTATTTGCGGCTCTAATATTTCATATAAAAAAATAATCATTTCCCATAGAAATAAATCTATATCTAGCACCTTAAAAAAAAAGTTTAAAAAGATAACTATTAGCAAAGATAATCAGGAAATAGTTAATACATGTGACTGGATTTTCTTATCTGTGACACCAACTGTAGGTGAAAAAATTATTAAAGATTTAAAATTTAGATCAAGTCAAATTATAATTAGTTTCATATCAACAATTACTTTGGCTCAGTTAAAAAAAGTAATTAAAGTTAAAGCTAAAATTATAAGAGCTATACCTTTGCCACCAATTTCACTTAAAAAAGGACCAGTGCCTATTTGCCCACCAAATAAAAAAGTAAAAGATTTTTTTAATGAAATTGGTACAACAGTTGAAATTAAAGATGAAAAATCTTCAATTAATTTCTGGTCAACATCCGGAATGATGGCTCCATTTTATGAGCTTTTAAGAGTAATGACTGACTGGCTGGTTAAAAGAGGAGTTAAGCGAAATGATGCACAAAAATATATAACATCTTTATTTCTAGCGTTATCAGAAGATGCGGTTGTTAATTCTAAAAAAGATTTAAAATATTTAGTAAAAGAATCTCAAACACCTAAAGGTTTAAATGAACAAGGGGTCAAAGAGCTAACAAAAGCAGGTTTTTATAAATCTTTAGAAAAAACTCTCAACAGTATACGTAAAAGATTAAATAAATAAAATTCCATGGATCAAGAACAGAATATTTTACAAATTGAAAATCTATCTAAGTATTTTGGGGGCTTGGCTGCAGTCTCAGATTGTTCTTTAAAAATTAAAGAAGGATCTATTACAGGAATTATAGGACCTAATGGATCTGGCAAAACTACCTTATTTAATTTGATTGCAGGAAACTTAAAAGCATCAAGTGGAAAAGTTTTATTTTATGATGAAGATGTAACTGATGTTCCCTCGTATGAATTATTTTCAAAAGGGATATTAAGAACTTTTCAAATAGCACATGAGTTTACTAATCTTTCTGTCCTTGAAAATTTGATGATGGTACCAGCAAACCAATCAGGTGAAAAATTAATGACAGCTTTACTGAAACCAAGTCTAGTTAGAACTGAAGAACTTGCTGTAAAACAAAAAGCTCAGGATGTAGTTGATTTTTTAAATCTAACTCATTTATCAAATGAATTGGCTGGAAATTTGTCTGGGGGCCAAAAAAAATTATTAGAACTTGGAAGAACTATGATGGTTGATGCAAAATTAGTATTGCTTGATGAAGTAGGAGCTGGTGTTAATAGAACACTGCTTAAAGATCTAGGGACTGCTATCCTTAAGTTAAATAAGGAAGAGGGGTACACATTTTGTATGATCGAACATGATATGGAATTTATAAGTAGATTATGTAACCCTGTTATTGTTATGGCAGAAGGATCAGTTTTATTTGAAGGTACTGCTGAAGAAGCTAAAAAAGATGAAAAAGTTATAGAAAGCTATTTAGGCAGAGGATCAAAATTAAAGGATGAAAACTAATGGCTTTTTTTGAAGGTTTAAAAATGACAGGTGGTTATGGTAACGGACCTGATATCATCAATTCTTGTTCAGTTGATGTAAATAGAGGTGAAATAGTTTCAATTCTTGGACCTAATGGTGCTGGTAAATCAACAGCCATGAAAGCAATGCTAGGTCTCTTAAATTTAAAATCTGGTTCAGTTGTAATTGATGGCAAAGATATTTCAAAACTTTCACCACAAGATAGAGTGAGAGAGGGTATTTCGTTTGTACCGCAGACAAAAAATGTATTCTCAGGAATGAGCGTTGAAGAAAATTTAGAGATGGGGGCATATTTAAGAGATGACAATTATCAAAATATTATAGAAGAAATTTATGAACTTTTTCCAATACTTAGAGAAAAAAGAAATCAATTAGTTGGAGAATTATCAGGAGGTCAAAGACAACAAGTGGCTCTTGGAAGAGCATTAATGATAAAACCATCTGTACTAATGTTAGATGAGCCAACTGCTGGAGTTTCTCCCATTGTAATGGATGAATTATTTGATCATATAATTAAAGTGAAAAGAACCAATGTTGCAATTTTAATGGTTGAGCAAAATGCTAAACAAGCTCTTAATATTTCTGATCGAGGATATGTGTTAGTTACAGGTGAAAATAAATATTCAGGAACGGGAAAAGAATTATTAAATGATCCAAGAGTAAGAAGCTCTTTTTTAGGCGGATAGTATGGAATTTTTAAACGCAATTATATTATTATTAAATTATATTTTTATGCCAGCACTTACGTATGGCTCACAGTTAGCACTGGGTGCAATATTTGTAACTTTAATTTATGGAATTTTAAGGTTTGCTAATTTTGCAACTGGAGACATGATGGCTTTTGGTACAATGGTCACCATATTATTCACTTGGTATTTTCAATCACTTGGAATTTCCTTAGGAGTTTTACCAACAGCATTACTTGCTATCCCTTTTGCAATTGTTTTGACAATTGGGTACATGCTCTTAGTTGATAAATTTGTTTTTAGATATTATAGAGTAAGTAAAAGCCCTCCTGTTCAACTTGCAATGGTTAGTATTGGTGTAATGTTTGTAACTCAAGCTGCAGTTAGAATAATAATCGGTCCATCAGATCAAAGGTTTTTTGATGGAGAAAAATTTATTATTAAAGCGGGTGAGTTTAAAGAAATGACAGGACTTAATGAAGGTCTAGCAATTAAATCTAGCCAGGTATTAACTATATTTGTAACAATTGTATTGGTTTCTATTTTATTTTGGTTTTTAAACAAAACTAAAACAGGAAAAAGCATGCGTGCTTATTCTGATAATGAGGATTTAGCTTTATTGTCTGGGATTGACCCTAAAAGAGTAGTTATGATTACTTGGATTATTGCAGGTATTTTAGCGACAATAGGTGGCGCTTTATACGGATTAGACAAAAGTTTTAAGCCATTTACCTACTTTAATAACATGCTGCCAATTTTTGCTGCCGCAATTGTTGGAGGTATTGGAAACCCTTTTGGAGCATTTTTAGGAGGATATGTCATAGCATTTTCAGAGATATTCTTAACTTATGCTTATAAAAAATTTTTTATGTATGTTTTGCCAGCAAGTATGGAGCCAGAAACTTTAGTTCAGCTATTATCAACAGATTATAAATTTGCTGTCTCATTTTCTATACTGGTGATTGTCTTACTTTATAGACCTAATGGAATATTTAAAGGGAAGGTACTGTGAGAAAGCACTTAAATGTAATTATAGCTTACACAATAATGTTGGGGCTTATTATTTTAGTTGGAATATTTCAATCTTGGAATGTAGCTCTATCAATTTTTAACATGTGTTTGATTTCTGCAGTAATGACTATGGGTGCAAATATCCAATGGGGGTATGCAGGTTTAATCAATTTTGGTCTTATGGGATACGCAGCATTAGGTGGATTGGCTGCAGTTTTAATATCTGTTGAACCTGTACAAGAGGCATGGGTTGCAGGAGGTTTTAGTATTTTAATGTCTTTGTGGTTAATAGTCGTGATGGTCTTTGCAATACGTTTTCTTTTAAAAAATTTTGAAAAATCTAAAATTAGAACTTATGGTATTGCTGCAATTATCATTGCTGGAATTATCATTATAAGAGTTACATCAGAGACAAGTATTGAGGCTATTGAAAATGTTAATCCTGCAACAACAGGGTTTCTTGGTGGATTAGGATTGCCAATAATGTTTTCTTGGATTGTAGGTGCATTTTTTGCAGCAGGTCTAGCATTTATAGTTGGTAAAGTTGCGTTAGGTTTGCGGGCAGACTACTTAGCCATTGCTACATTATTAATATCAGAAATAGTTATAGCTATTATTAAACATGAAGATTGGTTAACAAGAGGTGTTAAAAATGTAATTGGATTGGATCGACCAGTACCTTATGAAATTGAACTTCAAACTAAAGAATGGTTTATAAATTTAGTTGCAAAGTTTAACTCTGGGAAGTTAGATTTAATCTCAAGTATTACAGATAAACAAGCGGCTCTTAATCAATTAGTAATTGAGGGATCATCAGTTTTTGTAAAACTTTGTTATTCAGGTTTATTTTTAATTGTTGTTATAGCCTTGTTAATAGTAACTCAAAAAGCCCTTTACTCTCCATGGGGAAGAATGATGCGCGCGATAAGAGATAATGAAGAGGCTGCTAATGCAATGGGAAAAAATGTTGTCAAACAGCACTTATTAATTTTTATTTTAGGCTCAGCTATAGTTGGAATTGCCGGTGCCATGTTAGTTACTCAAGATGGTTTATTTACACCAGGTAGTTACCAACCCATGAGATATACTTTTTTGATCTGGGTTATGGTCATTGTTGGTGGAAGTGGAAATAATTTTGGAGCAATTTTAGGAGGTTTTGCGGTATGGTTTTTGTGGATTGAAGCAGCACCAATTGCATTATTCTTAATTAATCTATTTACAGCGGGTTTAGCAGACACACATTCACTAAAAATTCATTTAATTGAAAGTGTTCCATACTTTAGATATTTAATGATGGGTATGGGTCTTTTACTGATCATGAGGTATCGACCTAAAGGTATACTTCCTGAGAAAATCGAAATAAAATAAATTTATTATGAAATATATTATACTCGGAGCTGCAGTAGCATGGGCTATGTACATCGGTGATAAATATTTTTTTTAATGAATAAAAATTTATGGCTGCTAATTTTAAGTCAGATTTTTGCTTTTACAGCAGCACCAGTGACAGTTTTTTTAAGTGGAATAATTGGTTCTCAGTTTAGTCCAGTAAAATCTTTAGCAACTCTACCGATGGCTTTATCAATTGTGGGTATAGCAATTTTTGCAATCTTTGCAGCAAAGGTCATGAGTATAATTGGTCGAAGAGCAGGCTTTATATTTGCATCAATCATTAGTTCATTGTCATCATTACTTGCTGCTTATTCAATAATTATTGAAAGTTTTATATTATTTAATCTTGCTTGTTTTTTACTTGGGGCTGGAGTTGCGTTTAGTCATCAATATCGTTTTGCAGCCGTTGAAACAGTAAAAAAGGATATGGCACCAAAAGCTATTTCAATAATATTATTAGCAGGAATAGGTTCGGCTTTTATAGGACCAAACGTTGCTAATATAACAAAAGATATTATTGCTGAACATCTATATGCAGGTTCTTACATTGCACTTGCAGTTTTAACACTGACCTCAATAATTTTCTTATTATTTTATAAAGATGGACATAAACCAAATCGTATTAATAAAAAAACTTCACGTAGCTATCTAGAGTTAATTTCTCAACCAAGATTTCTACAGGCTTTAGTAGCATCTGCGTTTGCATATGCGGTAATGTCATTTTTAATGACAGCTACACCAATAAGCATGCATGTAATGGAAAAAATAAGCTTAACCAAAACAGGGCTGGTAATTCAACTGCATATTGCAGCTATGTTTTTACCTTCACTGGTTACGGGTAATTTGATTAGAAAATTTGGACATAGTAAAATCATGTATGCTGGCGTCTTCTTATTTTTAATAACAGTTTTAACTAGTTTCTTTGAGCAAAATTTTACTAATTATTTAATTGCATTAATATTTTTAGGATTTGGTTGGAACTTTTTATTTATATCTGGGACAAGTCTATTAGTTTTATCTTATAGGGAAAATGAAAAATTTAAGGCACAAGGATTTAATGATCTAATAGTTTATTCAATTCAAGCAACTGCAAGTTTATCTGCAGGAGTTTTCTTAACCTTAACAAGTTGGAAAACAATGAATTTAGTTTGCATAATATTTTTAACAATAATTGTTTTGTCAACATTGAGGGCAGATTTTAAAGAAAGAAAGTAAGATGGATTTACTAGTTTATTTTCAACTCAGTTTAGTCGAAATTTATTTTGTAATATTTACCGTATTTATTGCATCTATTATAAGGGGATTTAATGGCTTTGGATTTTCAGCAACATGCATTTCAGGTTTTTCTTTTATTCTGCCTGCGATAGAAATAGTTCCAGTTATCCTGATACTTGAAGTCATTATTAGTATTTTTATGGTTCCATATATATGGAATAAAATAGATTGGAATTTTGTTTTAAAGTTATTAATAGGAATAGGCATTGGCTCACCTATTGGCCTTTATTTATTAAAGTATTTATCTCCAAACACAACACATCTATCTGTTTGTATACTAATCATATTTTTTTCATTTTTATTAATGAGAGGCTACACAAATCAAAAGATTAATAACAATTATGGAAAATTCTTTACAGGAATAATTTCTGGAACATTAAATGGATTAACTACTTTAGGAGGAATGCCAGTTGCGTTATTCTTATTAGTTACAAGCATTCAACCTGCAATAATCAGAGGTTCATTAGCAGCATTATTTTTCTTAACAGATATTTATGCTTTTGCTCTTAGTTTTTTTGCTGGAATTGTAGATGTCACAACTATTTATAGAACCATTCCATTGATTATTATTTTACCAATAGGTGTTTATGTTGGTGATAAATTTTTTATTAAGAGTAAAGAAGAGACTTATAGAAAAGTTGTTTTTTACTTTCTTATATTCATTTCGATATTTGGGTTTTTTAGGATTGTTAGCAATTTTTAGATAAAAAAACCCCCAGCAATTTTCACTGCTGAGGGTTTTAAAACTAAAATTTTAATTATCTTTGTTTTTTATTTTTAAATTTTCCACCTTTGATTTCTTTCTCTAAGAAAGAACCTTCAGCTTCACC
>Ga0209816_1002138_pt1 | contig 14203 bp, 13 predicted proteins | sample CoawatmetaG01DNA_FD_187509 | JGI IMG/M metagenome (GOLD analysis project Ga0209816, IMG submission 187509) | Marine microbial communities from the West Antarctic Peninsula - Coastal water metaG017-DNA (SPAdes) (version 2) | ecosystem: Environmental > Aquatic > Marine > Coastal ... | reverse complement strand
TTCATATCTGCCAATAATATGATTGGGATGAGAGAAACTCGTTTTTCAGTTGTTCGTTACGGTAATGTCGTTGGTTCCCGTGGGTCGGTAGTACCATTTTTCCAAAAGTTAATCAAAAATGGTGAAGTCAGTTTACCAATAACCCATAAGGATATGACTCGATTCATGATTACATTAAGTTCAGGTGTTGAGTTTGTACTGAAAAGCTTTAATCGCATGCAAGGCGGTGAGGTTTATATACCGAAACTTCCCTCTATGTATATGACTGAACTTGCAAAAGCGATGGCACCAGATTTACCTCATAAAATAATTGGCATTCGACCTGGTGAAAAAATACACGAAGTCATGTGCCCTCAAGATGAAAGTCATCTTACATTGGAGTTTGATGATCACTATGTGATACGCCCATCAATTGAATTTACATTTGCGGAAGATTTTACTAACAATAGACTGGGAGAAATAGGGGTTCCGGTAGGTCAGAACTATGAATATAATTCAGGAGGAAATACTGAATGGCTGTCTTCTGAAAAATTTCTTAATATGGCCAATGATGTGGATTACTTTTAGATTTTGACCTTCTTGTATAAGACAAAGTATAAAGGGTATTATGAATTTTGTTTATAAGGTGAACTCACATCCCAAGTGCAACACCTAATAAAAATACAAGTAGGCATCGTAAGAATCTGATACATTTAAATTTCCGAATTACTTTGTCAAGGGCCATAGTCATATTATGAAAGAAAATACAATCTTTAGAATTGATAATTTTAAAAATGTTCTCGTGTTGGGTAGCTCCCTAAATCTGTCGATCTTATATAGGCATGTTCAAGATTTAGGTCTAAATTTTTTTGTTATCACTTCTCCAGATCAAGAGGTTGAAATAGAAGAAAAGGTACCTTATAAAGTTTTTGAAAAGTTGGATAAACATTTTATTGAGTTTATTCAAAATCGATATCATAATAATTGTACGTTGTTTATTTCTTTAGGCTCAAGGTGGATATTTGACAGCAATATTATTAATTTAATGGGTGGTAATTTAGTTAATTTTCACTGTTCAAGGTTGCCATTTGATGCTGGTGGAGGTGGGTTTTCTTGGAGAATTTTAAAAAAAGACAGGATTAATACTCAGTTAGTTCATTTAGTTGATTCTGGTATTGATACTGGACCAATAATAACTTCATATTCTTCGATTTTTCCATCAGATTGCAGAATTCCACAGGATTTTGAAAGTTATCATTTAAAAAGTTTTGAAAAGTTTTTTATGAAATTTATTTCTAGTCTAATAAAGGGAGAAAGCTTTAGTCTAAAACATCAGCCCAACTACATTGGATCATATTATCCTAGACTAGAGACTAGCATAAATAGCTGGATAAATTGGTGTTGGGATAGCGATCAAATAGTTGATTTTATTAATGCATTTGATTCTCCATATAAAGGAGCATCGACATATATTAATAATATAAGAGTGAGAATAAGAAATGTGCAATTACATGGGGGTGAGCTGCCTAGCCACCCATATATGTCTGGAATAATATCACGAAAACAAAAAGGATGGATAGTTATATCTACTTCAGATAAGTTTTCATTAATAGTTGAAAATGTAGAAATTGAAGATGGTAGCAATATTATCGATAGTCTTTATGCAGGAAATAGATTTTATACAGACAATGACACATTATTAGAGTCAATGACTAATAGAGTTAAATTTGGACCTAATGGCATTCTTAAAGAAACAAAATAAAACAATATGGGAATAGCTCTTGGAGCGGTTCAGTTCGGATTAAATTATGGTATTGCTAATAGATCAGGTCAAATTAAAATTGGTGAAGTCAAAAAAATTATAGATATAGCAACAAAAAACAATATAGATACCATAGATACTGCTATTTCTTATGGTGAAAGTGAGAAATTGTTAGGTAATGCAGGTATTAATGATTGGAAGATAATTACTAAGCTGCCGATTATTCCTAATGAGAATGTCAACACAAAAAAGTGGGTTAAAAAACAAATTAACAGTTCATTATTGCATTTAAATATAACCCATCTCGAGGGTATTCTTCTTCATCAAACCAAACAGTTACTTGAATCAGGTGGTAGCCATGTTTGGTCAGTACTACAGGAATTAAAGCAAGATGGTGTTATGAAAGAAAATACAACCTTTAGAATTGATAATTTTAAAAATGTTATAACTGGAAGCGCCTAAGCGTGATCCCTTACGGAAAGCAAGATATTAATCAGACTGATATAAACTCAGTTATAGATGTCTTACAATCTGATTTTCTGACCCAGGGTCCACAAGTTCCGTTATTTGAACAGATGGTCTCAAATTATTGTAGTGCAGATTATGGAGTGGCAGTTAATAGCGCTACTTCAGCATTACATATCGCTTGCTTATCTTTAGGTCTTGGAAAGGGTGATTGGCTTTGGACTAGTCCCAATTCTTTTGTTGCATCAGCAAATTGTGGATTGTATTGTGACGCAAGGGTTGATTTTGTAGATATTAATCTACAAACTTATAATTTATCTGTCGAAGAATTAGAAAAGAAGTTAATCCGGGCAAAACAAGAAGACAAGCTTCCAAAAATCTTAATCCCTGTACATTTTGCCGGACAGTCTTGTGACATGAAGAAAATCTATTCTCTCAGTCAAGAGTATGGTTTTAAGATTATTGAAGATGCTTCTCATGCTATTGGTGGTAAGTACCTAGATAAGCCGATTGGTGGTTGCCAATATTCTGACATTACTGTTTTTAGCTTTCATCCAGTTAAGATTATTACAACAGCAGAAGGTGGATTGGCAACGACGAATGATGAAAAATTGGCAGAAAGAATGCAATTGTTTCGTAGTCATGGCGTAACTCGAGACGCTAAATTGATAACAAATGTTTCTGAAGGAGATTGGTATTATCAGCAAGTTGATCTAGGATTTAACTATCGTATGACTGAGTTGCAAGCCGCATTAGGCGTTAGTCAAATGCAGAGGCTTGATGAATTTACTACTAAGCGCCATATTCTTCAAGAAAGATATGATTCACTATTAAGTGGTTTGCCAATAATAAAGCCTTACCAAGATAAAGATAGTTATTCTGCATTGCACTTGTATCCGATTCAAGTAGATTTAAATAAAGTTAGTAAAAATCGCGAACAAATTTTCAATGAACTCAGAGAGAATGGTGTTGGTGTAAATGTACATTACATTCCAATTCATACTCAACCATATTATCTCCAGTTTGGATTTAAAGAAGGGAACTTCCCTAATTCAGAATATTACTACAGCAGGACGGTTAGCATTCCATTGTTTCATACTATGACGTTAGAACAGCAAGATGAAGTAGTGATAGTGCTAAACAATATACTTAAATAAACTATGTCTAAGATTGCATTAGGAACAGTACAGTTTGGTATCGACTATGGCATTAATTCAACAAGTGGGCAGGTAAAGTCCAGTAAAGTATTAGATATATTAAATTATGCGCGTAGTCAGAATATAAGTCTACTAGACACCGCGCCAGATTATGGGGATAGTGAGAAGGTTTTGGGCGATGCAAATACGCAAGATTTTAAAATTGTTACCAAGACTCGACATTTTGATCAAGCTGTTATTAGCGATCAAGAGGCAAACCTTTTAATCAGTGATTTCAATCAGTCGCTACAATTCTTAAAACAAAAATCTGTTTATGGTGTATTGATTCATAATGCGGATGATCTTTTAAAGCTAGGCGCTGATAAGGTTTTTAAGCAATTACAAACATTCAAACAACGAGGTCTGATAACTAAGATTGGTGTTTCTATTTACTCGGATAATCAGCTAAAAAAAATTATTGAAAACTTCGATATTGATCTTGTTCAATTGCCGTTTAATATTCTAGACAAGCGCTTAATGGATAGCGGAATTCTAAGTAAGATCTATGCTCAGGGTATTGAAGTGCATGCGCGCTCGGTTTTCTTACAAGGTTTGTTACTAATGACCGAGCACAGTCGACCTAAGCAGTTCGATCGTTGGAATGATTTATGGAAATTGTGGCACGAATGGCTTACTGATAATCAATTAACGGCTTTAGAAGCTACGATTAGGCATGCAATTTCTACACCTGAAATATCCAAAGTATTGGTAGGGGTTGATTCTAAAGATCAGTTGCAAGGTGTTGTTGAGTCTGTCGATGGTAGTCTTCCATCCATTCCTGAAGGTTTGTTCACATATGATACTGACTTATTAAATCCTACAAACTGGGGGGATTTATGAAAATTGTGGCATTAGTGCAAGTAAGAATGGGCTCAACCAGACTGCCAGGTAAAGTACTTAAGTCGATTGTGGGTAAGCCGATGATTGAGCTCTTGTTAACTCGATTGTCTCAATCGAGTGAGCTTGATGAGATCGTAGTTGCTACCTCTAATGCATCTCAAAATGATCAATTGCAATCTATTGTGGAAACGTTAGGATATCAATGTACTCGAGGGAGTGAAAAAGACGTTTTAGGTCGATTTTATGCATCTGCAAAGTCGGTAGATGCTGATGTCATCGTACGTATTACCGGTGATTGCCCCTTGGTAGATTCAAGTTTGGTAGACCAGTGTGTTCAAGGTTTTAAACAGTCTCAGGTCGACTATTTTTCAAATATAGATCCTGCAACTTATCCGGATGGGATGGATATTGAAGTGATGTCATTTACTTCAATTGAACGCGCTAACAATGAAACATATTCAGAGTTTGACAGAGAACATGTTACTCCCTATATTCGTAACTCCCGTTCATTCACCAAAGACTCTATGAGTCATACTGAGGATTTATCCAATCAAAGGTGGTCGGTAGATGAACCAGAGGATTTAATTGTGGTGACTAATGTGTTTGAGCATTTCTTTCCTGATCTATTTTTTGATTGGCAGCAAGTACTCGCATTAAGAAGCGCGCAATCTGAGTTGTTTCAAGCTAACCAGAAAATTAAGAATAATGAGGGGGCAACCATGGGTACAGGGCAAAAACTTTATAAGAGGGCAAAGAGAGTTATTCCTGGTGGCAATATGCTGCTCTCTAAAAGGCCAGAGATGTTTCTACCTGAGCAGTGGCCATCGTACTTTAGTAAGTCTAAGGGATGTAAAGTTTGGGATCTAGATGGCAAAGAATATATCGATATGTCCATTATGGGTATTGGCACCAATATATTAGGCTATGGCCATCCTGAGATTGATGAGGCGGTGATTAAGACTGTAAAAGATGGCAATATGGCAACGTTTAATTGCCCAGAAGAAGTCTATTTGGCAGAAAAATTAGTTGAACTCCATCCATGGGCTGATATGGTGCGTTTTTCAAGAGCAGGGGGTGAAATCAATTCAATCTCTATTCGTATTGCACGTGCGTCTACAGGCAGGGACAAAATTGCAATCTGTGGTTATCATGGTTGGCATGATTGGTATTTATCCACAAACTTGAATAATGATAAAAATCTGGATGGATATTTATTATCGGGTTTACAGCCTAATGGCATTCCTAGAGGATTAGCAGGCACTACATTGCCTTTTAACTACAATGATATTGAACAGCTTGAACAGCTAATTAAAGATAATAATGGTGAAATTGCAGCCATCAAAATGGAGGTTTCTAGAAATGAAGATCCTAAAGATAATTATTTGCAAAGGGTAAGAGAGCTGGCTACAGAAAATAACATTATCTTAATTTTTGATGAATGCACTTCTGGCTTCAGGGAAACTTTTGGTGGTTTACACAAAAAATATGATGTAGAACCAGATATCGCTATATTTGCTAAGGCCCTTGGGAATGGTTACGCTATTTCTGCCTGTATTGGTAGGCAAGAGTTTATGCAAGCTGCGCAACAGACCTTTATTAGCTCCACTTTCTGGACCGAACGTATTGGACCAACTGCAGCATTAAAAACGCTAGAGGTTATGGAGAGGGAAAAATCATGGCAAACTATTACCCAAATTGGCAACAACATCTCTAGCCAATGGCAAAACCTTGCAGATAAACATAGTTTGAGTATTAGCACCTGGGGTCTTCCTGCGCTCAGTGGCTATACATTTAATGCACCTGATGCACTTGCCTATAAAACTTTAATTACGCAAGAAATGCTAAAGAAAGGCTATCTTGCTGCCAATAGTGTTTATGTCTGCACAGAGCATACACAAGAGCTGGTGGATGGATACTTTGTGGCACTTGACCCAATATTCGCAATAATCAAGGAGTGCAAAGATGGTAGAGATGTGAAATCTCTTTTAGAGGGCCCACTGTGTCATAGTAGATTTAATCGATTGAATTAATGAAAGTCATTTTTCGAGTTGATGCTTCTTTGCAAATTGGCACGGGTCACGTAATGCGCTGCCTAACCCTGGCAGAAGTGCTAAAAGAAAACGGCGCAAATGTTGAGTTTATTTGTCGTAAGCATAAAGGACACTTAATAGATAAAATTCGTTCGAATGATTTTACTGTTTTTGGGTTGGAGCTATCAGCAGAAAATACAGTTGACAACAAGATGCTTCATTCGCATTGGTTGGGCACAACTCAACAACAAGATGCTAGAGATTGTATAAGCATATTACAGAAAACTAAAGTAGATTGGTTGATTGTTGATCATTATGGCATTGATAAGGATTGGCAGCAAGATTTAAAAGATTATTACGATAGGTTGATGGTAATTGATGATTTGGCTGATCGAAAACATCAATGCAATATTCTGCTCGATCAAACTTTTGGCCGTCAACCAAAAGACTATAAAAAACTAGTACCAAAATCGTGTGAGTTGTTACTAGGTTCGCAATATGCTTTACTCAGGCCCGAGTTTATTAAATGGAGAGAATATAGCTTACAGCGTCGTAAACATCTAGAATTTAAGCAATTACTTATTAATATGGGTGGTGTTGATGTTGATAATGTTACCTGGGAAGTTCTAGAAGAGCTGAGAACATGCAATTTACCATGCGATATAAATATTACCGTTGTGATGGGAGGGTCTGCACCCCATCTAGAAAGCACTCGGGCTAAAGTAGACACTTTGCCTTATAAGACAGTAGTTAAAATTGATGTAGATAATATGGCCGAAATTATGGCAAATTCTGATATGGCAATCGGTGCAGCTGGCACTACTACATGGGAGCGATGTTGTTTGGGGTTGCCAACCATTCAAATAGTGATTGCTGATAATCAAATAGATATTGCAAGAAATTTGGATTCTATTAATGCTATCCAATTAATCAATAACCCGCATCAATTGTCCAGAAATATTGATAGTATGTTGCAATCTATTGACAAGATGTCTTTAGTATCTTCAAGTCTTGTAGATGGCAAGGGTTCTGCAAAGGTGGCAAAATTTATTAACTCTAGAGAAAATTATGTTGATTCATTTTTTATGAGACCCGCAGAGCTAATAGATACTAATTTTGTATATAGTATGCAAACTAAAGAAATTCGTAAATATTTTATTGATCCTGAAATTCCAAGCTTAGATAAACATATCAAATGGTTTCAAAACATAATAAATTCGTTGACATCCCAACTATTCATTTTGATGCTTGGAGCTCTTAAAATAGGAGTTTTAAGAGTTGACAATATAGAAGGCGGTGAATTGGAGATTTCCATTATTATTTCACCAAATTATAGCGGTAAAGGTTTAGCTAAACAAGCGCTACAAGAAATAGAGAGCTTAACCCCCGGTAGAACTTTAAAAGCTATAATTCATAATGACAATATTCTCTCTAAAGGTTTATTTCTTCAATTTGGTTATAGAGTGAGTAAGCAGAATGGTGATTTTTCGGAGTATAGAAAAAATGGATAGTTTTATTGTTGCTTCCACTGGGGAATGGAATTTAAAATATTTTGATCAATTTTCAAAAAAACAAAAAGGCAATTGGCATTATTGCTCGACTCCAATTGAACTTGATAAATTATTAGAAACTATAAATCCTCGATATATATTCTTCCCTCATTGGAGTTGGATAGTGCCTGATGAGATTGTTGAGAAATATGAATGCATCTGTTTTCATATGACTGACCTGCCATTTGGGAGGGGAGGGTCCCCTTTGCAAAATTTAATTGTCCGAGGTTATGAAAATACCATGTTAACCGCTTTAAGGATGGAAGAAGGTGTAGATACTGGGCCAATATATTATAAAAAACCCTTGAGCTTACATGGTTCGGCACATGATATATATAAAAGAGTCGGAAAGTTGTGTTGGGACATTATTAGTGATTTTATTAAAGAAAATCCAAGTCCATCACCTCAATGTGGCACAATAATAAATTTTAAGCGCAGGACGCCAGAACAAAGCCATATGCCAAATGGTTTATCATTAGAAGAGATGTACAATTACATTCGTATGTTAGATGCTGCAGGATATCCTAAGGCTTTTTTAGAAATAGACGAGTATAAGTTAGAATTTGAAGGCTCTGAATATATCGATGGTAAGTTAACTGCGAAAGTCAATTTTATAAGAAGAGAAGATTGATGTCTGAAATTATTATTAACGGAAGAAAAATTGGAGCTAATTACCCTCCTTATGTAATTGCTGAATTATCTGCAAACCATAATGGTAAATTGCAAAAGGCATTAGATACTATTTCTAAGGCAAAATCTTGTGGGGCTGACGCAGTAAAATTACAAACTTATACCGCTAATACCATGACAATCGATTCAGATCATGAAGATTTTTGTATCAAAGGTGGTTTATGGGATGGTTATAAATTATATGATTTATATCAGGAAGCGGAAACGCCATTTGAGTGGCACAAAGCTATGTTTGATCACGCAAGAAAAATAGGTATTACGTGTTTCTCAACCCCGTTTGATGAGACAGCTGTTGACCTATTGGAAGATTTAAATGTGCCAGCTTATAAAGTAGCTTCTTTTGAAGCAACCGATCTACCGTTAATTAAGTATATTGCCTCAACTAAAAAACCGTTGATTATGTCAACTGGTATGGCAAATTTTGAAGAAATTGAAGAAATGGTCGAAACTGCTAGAGGAGCTGGTTGTGATGATTTGATTTTACTTCACTGCATTAGTAGTTATCCAGCACCAGTGGATCAATCTAATTTACTAACAATTCCTGACATGAGAAAACGATTAGGTATTCAAATAGGTCTTTCAGATCATACTGTAACTAATACCGCTTCGGTTGTAGCTTCTGCACTTGGTGCAACTTTAATCGAAAAACATTTTATTTTAGATAGAAATGAAAAAGGACCTGATTCTGAATTTTCAATTAATCCAAGTGAATTAACATCATTATGTAAAGAAACTAAGGATGCTTGGTTATCCCTGGGGTGTGCAGGATATGAAAGAAAACCTGCTGAAGAAGCTAATATAAAATTTAGAAGGTCTGTTTATTTTGTTAAGGATATCAGTGCTGGAGATGTTATTACTAAGGAACATGTTAGGCGAATTCGTCCAGGTTACGGGTTGACCCCAAAACTGGAAAAAGAATTAATAGGAAGAAAGGTAAACAAGGATATTGTGGTTGGAACAGCTACAAGCTGGGAGTTGATTGATGGATAAAAACGTACTAGTTGTTGCAGCGCACTCGGATGATGAAGCTTTAGGTTGTGCAGGCACAATGGCAAAACATGTTGCGGCTGGCGATAAAGTACATGTTATCTTTATGACCAATGGGGTTGACTCACGTAATACCTCTTCTAGTAGTGATATTGAGAATCGCCAAGCAGCAGCTCGAAAATCTGCTGACATATTAGGTGTTACGTCAATGGAGCATTTTGATTTTCCTGATAATAAAATGGATACAGTCCCTTTGTTGGATATTGTTAAATCAATTGAAAATGTAATTAATAAGCTACAGCCTGAAATAATATATACACATCATATTGGTGATTTAAACATAGATCATCAAATAACACATAAAGTAGTTATGACAGCGTGTAGGCCACAACCTAGTTTTTGTGTTAAAGAAATATATGCTTTTGAGGTGCTTTCAAGTACTGAGTGGCAAACACCAGGATTTTTGCCATTTACCCCTAACGTATATATTGATATTAGTAATCAGATAGAAATAAAACGCAAGTCATTAGAGACATATAGTGAAGAAATGCACAAAATCCCACATAGTAGAAGTTTTGATAATATGCTAAATTTAAGTTCTTTTAGGGGTAATTCTGTTGGTGTGGATTATGCAGAAGCTTTTAAATTATTGAGATATATAAAGTAGAAAATATTGTGAAGATAGTTGCAACCATTGAGGCACGTATGACATCTTCTCGTTTGCCCGGAAAGGTGCTAATGAAAGTGCTAGGCAAGCCAATATTGTATTATTTGGTTGAAAGACTGAAACAAGTATCGTTGCTTGATGATATTGTGTTGGCAACCACCACAAATAGCGATGATGATAGTCTTGTTAAGTTTGCTAATAATGAAGGCATACAAAGTTATAGAGGCAGTGAAGATGATGTTATGGGTCGCGTAATTGGTGCTGCAGAGTCAGTTGATGCAGATTTGATTGTGGAAATTACCGGAGATTGTCCTATCATTGATCCGAGTATTGTTGAGCAAACAATACAAACTTATATTAATAATAATTCTGATTATGTGAGTAATGCACATATTCGTAGTTATCCAGATGGGATGGATGTCCAGGTTTTTAGCTTAAATGTATTGAAAAAATCTTCAGAGATGACTAATAATGTTTTGGATCATGAGCATGTAACTCTTCATATACGAAACCATCCAGAGTTATTTTCTCATCTACATTTGGTAGCACCACCAGAACTATGGTGGCCAGAACTAGGGCTGACTTTGGATGAAATATCAGATTTTGAATTGCTGAAAAATATTATTGAGTACTTTGGTGAGAGCAATCGCTTGTTTAGTTGTTATGAAGCGATAAAACTACTACGTGATAAGCCTGATTGGCTTGCTATAAATCAGAAAGTAGTACGGAAGGGTGATACATGACATTTGATGTCTTAATTATTGGGTTGGGGCAGATAGGCATGAGGTATGACCTTAATTTAGATTCTAAAAGGTATGTTTATTCACATGCATCAGCATTTAGCCAACACAGGGGTTTTAATCTTGTTGGCGGGGTTGATACAGATAACAGAGCTAGAAAGACCTTTGAAAGAAAATATGGTTGTGCATTTTATGATAATGTTCAAGAGGCATTACAACAACACGATCCTGATGTTATTGTAATTTCAGTATCAACTCAGTTTCATAAACAAGTTTTACAAGATATTGTTAGATATTCAAAACCAAAAGTTGTACTCTGTGAAAAGCCATTGTCCTACAATATTGATGAAGCTTATGAGATGCAGCAACTATGTAAAGATAATAGTGTCCAGTTGTTTGTGAATTATATTCGAGATTCAGATCCCAATTCGATTGAAATTAAAACCAAGATTGGTAGTGGTGAATATGCCGGTTTGTTAAAAGGGGTGGTGTGGTATTCCAAAGGTTTGATTCATAATGGCTCTCATTTTTTGAATTTATTGGAATACTGGCTAGGTCCAATTAAAGAAAGTCGCTGTATTAGTAAAGGCCGTTTGTTTGATAATCAAGATCCTGAGCCAGATTTTTCTTTAACATTTGAAAAAGGCGATGTTGTATTTCTTTCTACTAAAGAAGAAAATTTCTCTCATTACACAATTGAGCTAATTTTTGAAAATGGGCGTCTAAGATATGAGAAAGGCGGTGAAAAAGTGTACTGGACCCCTGTGCAACAGGATCCGAACTTACCGGCATATAAGGTTTTATCACACAGTAGTGTTTATTATAATGCAAGAAGTATGAATAAGTATCAGTTACATGTTGCCAATGAATTATGGAATATGCTGAACCAAGAAACTTATGCATTATGTTCAGACCTAATGGCAATAACAACTCTGGAATCTATTGTGAATATTATTAAGGAGTGTGAATGAGCAATTCAGTTTTAGCTATGCATGGTGGTCAAAAGGCAATTAAAAAACCTTTTAAGAGATACAATTCTATCGGATTAGAGGAAGTCGAAGCGGCAAAATTAGTTATTGAGAGTGGTGTTCTGTCTCAATACTTGGGGTGTTGGGATGATGATTTTTATGGTGGCCCAAAGGTGCAACAATTTGAACGCGAATGCGAAGCTTATTTTGGTGTTAAACATGCAATTACGGTTAACTCATGGACTTCTGGCTTAGTTGCTGCCGTTGGTGCAATTGGAGTAGAGCCTGGAGATGAAATTATTGTCACGCCATGGACTATGTGTGCAAGTGCAACAGCGATTTTGCATTGGAATGCAATCCCTATTTTTGCTGACATAGAGTCTGAGACATTTTGCTTGGACCTTGCCTCAGTTGAAGCTAATATCACATCTAAAACAAAGGCAATTATGGCAGTAGATATCTTCGGCCATTCTGCCGATATGGATGTTTTGATGTCTCTAGCTCAAAAGTATGATCTTAAAGTTATCTCAGATACTGCACAAGCGCCAGGCGCTCTTTATCATGGAAAATACGCTGGTACATTGGCAGATATTGGTGGCTATAGCCTAAATTATCATAAACATATCCATACAGGTGAAGGTGGTATTCTTGTTACAAATGATGATGAGCTCGCTGAGCGCATGCAATTAATTAGAAATCATGCAGAGGCTGTTGTAGAGGATAAGGGGGTTACAAATCTCAATAATATGATAGGACATAACTTCCGTCTTGGAGAAATTGAATGTGCAATTGGAATTGAACAAATAAAGAAGCTAAAAGATATTGTACAGACTCGCCAATGTGTGGCAGAACGATTAACAGAAGGGTTACAAAATTTACCAGGATTACGTGTACCAGTTATCAAGAAAGACTGCACCCATGTTTATTATATATATCCATTAATTTTAGATATTGAGGGGTTAGGTGTCTCTAGAGCATCTATTGTCGAAGCATTAGAGGCAGAGGGCGTAACTGGATTGGTGTCAGGATATGCAAATATTCATACACTGCCTATGTATCAAAATAAAATTGCATATGGCTCTGGTGGCTTTCCATGGACATCAGAGGTATGCCGTCGTAATATTGAATATGGGAAAGGTATTTGCCCCGTTGCTGAAGATCTGCATAATAGTACATTTATTGGTCTTGAGTTGTGTCTATATGAAATGTCGGATAATGATATTAGTCTTGTTATTAGTGCATTTATAAAGGTTTGGAATAATGTTGACAGTCTAAAGACAAAGAGTCTATAAATGTTGGTTATATTATTATGATTGGTATTATTTCTCATGATGCAGGCGGTGCTGAAATTCTTAGTAGTTATGTTCTTCATCAGAAGAATTTAAAGTTTTCTTATGCGCTAGAAGGCCCTGCAATTAATATTTTTGAACAAAAATTAGGCAGTCTTAAGATTGAAAATTATCAAAAAGTTGTTAAGCAATCCTCAAAGATTTTATGCGGTACCAGTTGGGAATCAGATTTAGAGTTTAATGCAATAAAACTATCTAACTCATTTGGAAAGTACTCAGTTGCTCTTTTAGATCATTGGGTTAATTATAAAGAGCGATTTATTAGGCTAGATCAAATTATATTGCCTAATGCTATATGGGTATCTGATTCTATTGCTAAAGATTTAGCGGAGAAAATATTTATTAACAATCCAGTTAGGCTTATTAATAATTTTTTTTTGGAGGATATTAAGAAAGAATTAATTCTAAACCGTTTGTCCAATAATATTGCTAGCTCCTCCTCTATACTATATGTTTGTGAGCCAATAAGAAAACATGCTCAGTTGCAACATGGAGATGAGACATATTGGGGATATACTGAAGAAACAGCATTGCGTTATTTTCTTTCAAATATACATTCTCTCAGATTAGTGTTAGAAAAAATTATCATTAGACCGCATCCATCCGAAAGTGCGAATAAATATCACTGGCTACTTAATGAATTTAGATTGCCAATAGAATTTAGTAATGGAAAATCTTTGGTTGAAGATGTTTCCGCTAGTGATATTATAGTTGGCTGTGAGTCTATGGCATTAGTGGTTGGATTACTAGCTGAAAAACGTGTTATTAGCAGTATACCTCCGGGTGGAAGGGATTGCTCTTTACCACATCGAGATATTGAAATTTTTCAAAATATAGTGCATAAAAAATAAGTTATCAGTGAAATTTGGAAGCATAAGAGTTGCTAGTTTTCATATGCAGAATTATAAGAATTAATGGATAGTTAAGTTGAATAATAAGAAAAATCTATTAGTAACTACAGCAATTGAAGAAACATGGGG
>Ga0209816_1002129_pt1 | contig 14238 bp, 15 predicted proteins | sample CoawatmetaG01DNA_FD_187509 | JGI IMG/M metagenome (GOLD analysis project Ga0209816, IMG submission 187509) | Marine microbial communities from the West Antarctic Peninsula - Coastal water metaG017-DNA (SPAdes) (version 2) | ecosystem: Environmental > Aquatic > Marine > Coastal ... | reverse complement strand
AGGGTCTTCATAAAACTTAGGAATGTTTGTTTGTGTGCTTAATGACGTTCGGTTTGCTACGTTACCAAGAGAAGAACCCATGCTTTTAACACCAGCACCTGCTCCTGTAACTGCCGCCAGATTTAAGAAATTACCAGCGGCATCCACACTACGTGGGTACTCTTTAGCAGTTTCCGTTGCAAACTCAGCTATTTTTTTACCAAAATCTGTAGACATCATAGCGTTGCCTAAGCTTTCCGCTATTTTTTCTGAAGGTTCTGATATATAAGTAGGGACAAACTCGCCTATTGCGTCACCCAGTAAACCTGCGGTCTGTCCAGCTCCTGATAACAGTAACTCAGCAGAGTTCACGTAAGGGTTGCCAGCGGTTTGCCTACTGGCTGTTCTTTTTACGTTGTCTATTCTTTTATTAAAGTTTTCTTTAGAAGAAGTCTTGCTTAAGTCTTGACTCAATAGTTCGTCATAACGCTGTAACGTAGAATCAGCCATTATAAACCCGCCTCTTTCATTTCTTCTTCAGTAATGTCTTCTGCTTGGGTTGTAGGGAGCTTCATTATTTCCACAATAAACGCCCTGTCAGCAGCAATAGCTTTCTTCATAGCTGAGTTGTTAGTTGCTTTAATTGCATCATCTGCGCTCCTAAGCATCACACCTAACGATTTACGAACATTAGGGCTAACCGCCCCTCGTTTAATAGCGTAACCAATAGCACCAGCCGCTGACACCGCTGTTACAAGGGGCAAATAACCAGAAGCTGCGATACCTGCAACACCTGTTATCGCTAAACTACCCGCTATGTACTTACTGATAGCTGTTGTTGGAGCCTTAGTTCCTGTAGCTCCTTCAATATTTTGAACAATGCGGCCTACTTTTAAATTAGCATCGTTAGCCGCTTTATCCAATACATTGTCGTGAGCCTTAAGCCACAAATGCATTTTACGCAAGTCTTTTTGTACATTAACATCAGGTACAGCTTCAGCAACCTTAAGGTTTAAACGATCACGCATAGCACGAGAGGCAATGTCAATACCGTTCTGCTTGTTACCATCCCACCCGCCTTTGCCTAACTTACTAAGTTCTTTATCTATCTGCCTACGTATGTTTAGAATACTTAACGCAGAACCGTCAGACTCTTTAACTAGCACCTCTACAAGATTAAAAATCTTCTGTGCTGACTTTTCAGCATCACCAACAAGAGCAGGATTTTTTGACTGTAAGTTATCAGCTACGTTTTTTAAATCACTCAATAATTCTTTTTTATTTAATTTAACTTTTGATTTTGCTAATTTCTTGTTTAGGCTGTTTTGTTTAGCTTCTACAGCTTTTGAAATTGCCTGTCCATTCTCTGTAAAACTTACACCCTTTTTTAAATTTAACTCTAGTAGGTTACTGACCACTTCTTCTTCATCTGCCGTAGGTACAACCTCCAGCGTTCCCCATTTATTTTTTACGTTTGTCCGTGCTTGGTTCCTTAGGATTTCTTGTGTGGGTACAGGGCTTGCCAGTTCAAGTAGAAAACCACGGTCTGCCTTTACTATTTTTTTCCTACCAGACTCATAAAGACTGTCACCTGCTCTACCCAGTAAACCAGCAGTTGTGTCAGGAGCTGGGCCACGTAAAGATGGCGGTTTTAACCACTGTGCTACATTAACAACACCTTCAATTGTTGCAGCGTCATTAGGGTTTTCCGTTGAGTAATTAACCCAAGCATCCCTAACATAACCAGCAGGGCCGCTTAATATCTCTAATCCTTTTTTAGTTACAGGGTTGTCTATTAAAGGCATTACAGTGTCTTTTATTTTGTTAGCGACATACTCTTCCATTTGATTAGGAAAAATCTGAACCATCGCGTTTTTAGTAGCTAGTTGTATACCTTCACTAACTACCGTGTTTAAAGCATCAAAACCGCCTTTAGCCGCTATATTAAAACCAGCTCTCCCATAGCCTATATCTCCTTGAATCGCAGCAGAAGCTTGTTGTTTTGCAAAATTTGTAAACTCTTCAGGAGCCTTTCCAACATTCTCTGTAAATTGTCCAAAGTCTTCCTCAGTTAATCCTGAAGCAGCAACATAACGACCTTCACTTTCCTTAATCTTTCTCTCTCTTTGATTAATTTTTTGTTCTAAAATAGGAGCCAGCTCAGTAACAACATTTACTTTGTTTTCCTTGACGGCTTGTTCTATTGCTGCCCTTAGTTGGTCTTCGTTCATTGATCGCCTCCTACTGGAATACCCATTCTTTCTAATAAATCAAGAGTCTCAGGTGAATAGCCGCCAGTCGCTGATGCTTCGTCTTGCGTTGGTTGTAGAAACTGAGTAGGTTGTGGTATATAAAAAGCGTTTGTGAGTGATGTTGTGTCTTCACCGCGACCAGCAGCAAGTTTCATAACTCCCTCAAGGGTTTCGTTGTTTAACTGGATAGCAGCACGAGCCACACGCTCTTCAAGGTCTAAAAGCCTATTAATGGTTGCTCCATCAAGAGAAGCATCAGCACCTTTTGTAGCTTCAAGGAATTTCCTATCTTGTTCTGTAAACCCTTGTCCACCACCAAAGATATCAATAGAGGCCAACACAGCTTCACTTCTTGAAGCCATTAATGCTTTAGAAGCAGCTACTCCGTCCATGTATTTATCAGGCAACAGCCCTGTCTTGTTAATAATCTCTAATGATTTGTTTGCCCAATCTGTTCCAAAACCAGTACGTACACCTTCACTTAAGATTTCTCTTGTTGATTGGTTAGTAGCCATTACTTTTATAGCAGACTTTGCGTCTTTAAATGTCTCTAAATACTGAGTAGTAAGACCGTCTGTTAAATTAGAAATAACGGTGTCTGCTTGATTAATAGCCTTAGTTTCCTGAGGAGCTATAAGCAAGCCTAATTCACTAGGGTTGACCCACTTCTTAGTTTTTTCATCATAAGCCTTACCTGCCTCATTGATACGATAAGGTTCAATAGTTTCTTTACCGTCCACTATTCTTTTATAAGCTTTTAAAGTTGCCTTCTCTCCTTTCATGGTCTCTAAAAAGAGAGTGTCTGACATTTTATCATACTTACCGCGATTTATTGAGTCATACACAGCTTGTCCAGCGTTTTTAGACTCAGCCACAGCCAGCTTGCCTTTACGGCCTTGTTTGGCAATAACATTACGCTCTTCTTGCTCTAAGACTTGCTTAGTTCCCGCCTCAATGGAACCGCCAGCGATAAGAACCTCAGCAGTTTGGTCTAGCCCTAAATCTTTAGCTTGTTTAATTAACCCTTCCCGTTGAGTAGCTAAAAGTGTTTTCTCTTGTAGCTTTGCGGCAAGTGCTGTAGCTGTCTTAATGTCACCTGTGGCTTGACTAATCTGGATAAGCTTCTTAAGGTCTTCTGTTTTGTTAATGTCTAACGCAGAAAGTGCCTTCCTAAGCTCAAGGGATTTATCTGGACGGCCTGTAAGCCCCTGTAAGCCACCCTGCATCATGTTGGAAGCATTAGCGCCTAAGGCCATTGCTTGTTGCTCATAGTTACCCGTAGGGCTAATGCCTTGAGGGGATATGCCTGTTAACATACCTGCTAAATCTTGTGCCATTATTATACCCTCTTTACCCTACGTTACCTAAGTTTATTTCAGCTTCTCTTTGTAGTCTTGCGGCTTCTTCTTCGGGAGTTTCTAATGCCTCGTCTTGGCCCATATATGACAAATTATTATTCCCCATTGCCCTTAGCGCAGCATCACTTAAACCACTAGCTCCTCCAAAACCAAACCTATCTCCTAACTCTTTAAGCCACGATGGGGTACTGCTATCACCAAAACCTAAAGCACCCATCATTCCTCCAGAACCTCCAGCACCTCCTTCGCCACCTAAGAGTTGAGCAATAAACTGCTGCTCTGGGCTAAGGCCACTACCAAACAATCCACTTGCCATGCCCTGTAGCTGCTGCTGTTGTAAGTTATTAGCTAACTTAGCGCCCTGTAAGTAAGACTCTACACCCTGCGAACCAGCCGCTGCTTGTAGTTCTGCGCCTCTAATCTGGCCTCTCTGAGCAAGCTGACCTGTCTGTACACCTTGTCCTAGCATACCCATGGCTTGAGTTTGTGGAGCAAAGCCAGCGTTCATCAAGTTCATACCACCAGCAATTGATTGTTCTCTTTCACTCAGCAGTTGATTCCTTGCGCCTAAGTTAGCACGGCCCATAGCTTCCTGACGTGCTGCTTCTTGAGCAAACATCTCAGGAGAACCACCACCATAAGCACTAGAAGATAAACCTAAGCGGCCTTGAGAGAGCAGCCTAGACTCTGTAGCTTGACGGTTACGCTCTTCATCAGGGCGCTGTGTGGCTCTTATTTGCTCATAGAGAGCCGCTTGATCTCCTGCAAAGTCACCGCTACCTGCGGCACCAAACATGCCTTGGGCCTGACCTAATAGCTGGTCTTGTAATGCCTGTTGTTCCGGTGAAAGACTTAGATTAAAGCCACCTCCTGCACCCACGCCTACATTAGCAAGACTAGAGGTTACGCCATAAGGCTGGAACTGGGTAGCGTCAGAAGCTCTTGTACCTATGCCTTCTGATAATGCAAGCCCTTCTGAGCCTACTTGAGTAGCACCCTTGATGCCTTCTTTGCCAGTGTAATATCCAGCTCCTGCTCGTAGTAAGTCTTCTATAAAAGACATTAGAATGTACCTCCATCAATTTGTGCAATAGTTAGTGTGCCTGTAAAGACAGGGTTATTAACATCTACTTTACTACTTATTGCAATAGCAATGTTAGTATACTCTGTGTCAATCTCTGTTCCTCTTACAATCTTGTTTGCATTACCAGAGGGTAGAGCGTCTTTTGTTGCAAAGTTAGTGGTCTTAGTGTAATTAGACATTTAAATAAGTCTCCCTAGTAAGGCATGTATGTCAATTTTTTGTATGGAATAAGGTGCGCCAGTGATTTGTGCTTCAATACCAACAGTAACAATAGAGCCGCTGCCTCCTGTGTTAACAGTAGGTTTACGAACTAAGGCATCATAGCCTCCAGAGTACTCACCTATGCCATACTCCGCTATTCCGTACTCTGCAATAGCATTAGTAAGGGGAGTAGTAAAGATATGTTTAGAGAAAGCACCTGTATAGTCATAGCTCCAGCTTAAAGTAGTTGATGTGTTGTATGCACCGACAAGCGTAATGTTAAACTTCTTTAAAAACTTTAAATTAGAGGGGCTGCCAAAGTCCATAAAGTTACTGAAGTAACGTAACTGGTATTCGTTTGTACCGTCTAAGTAAGTATCATATTTAACAATACCTGTGGTCAGCCCTATGTATAGAGAACCATCATCTAAAAGTGTTAAAGCTAGAGGGTCTAGTCCTGACCACGTAGTAGCCCTGTGCGCCCCTGTTTCATCTATAGCGGTACGCATATCAAAACAATAGACAACGTCAGTAGAGGGGAATGTAAGAAGGTAGAACGCCTCATCTGGGCTGTATAAGCTCTTAATAGGTAAAAGTTCTGACGCTACTCTGTCTTTTAAATCATTACGTACATTTTTACTGATGTCACGCATGGGTAAAGACTTTTCCTGCACTACTCTACCAAAGCTACGTAGCCCAGAGTTTGACAGGAATAAGACATCAGTGCCTGTGTGCTGTACTGAGTCACGGGCTATACAACCCACGCCTTCAATAGTATCTGCAAGCACTAAAGTATTTGTAGGATCAGCCGTTCCTTGATAAACAATAATAGACTTCTTACCAAAGATAATCAGGAAGTCATTGTGTTCTGTTAAGGCTACTATCTCGTCAGTGCCTGTGGGCCATACAAGTGTTACGTCAAGACTGCCTGATGCGCCTCCGTGAAACTTGTTACCTAGTAAAGTATCTGACCAGTAGACAGTGTGCTTGTTGCCTGTTAAGTCTGCTACCCAAAGTCTACCAGCGGCTGCTAAGACTTCATTACCTAAAGGAGCTGCGTGTGAGGCATCTACTGACACCACTAATGTAGTAGAGCCAGCAGTAGATACCAGAGGAGAATGACCACGTTGATAAAAGTGGACGTTGTTGTTAAACGTAACAATCTTCCAGTTGTTAGCTGTTATACTGTAGCCCGCTGGCATAGTTACTTCAGCTAGTGTAGTAGTGCCTGTAAATATCTTGTTGTTGCCTACAGAGAATACAGTCTTTGTACCATTTCTAGCAACAAACTCGTGTATGCCTTCTATACCACGGCTACTCCCTAATACAGCAGCACCGTTGGTAGAGACTGTTGAATAACCTTTCCTTGCACCTATTCTACCAAACTGATCAATAACACAGTTGTCAGCAACAGCAGCAAATGCAGGGTTTAGACCAACAGGGGAATCCTGTGTGTTTAAACCAGCAAATCCTGGGGCTGCTATTGTTATGTTCTGTAATTGTGATCCCATTATGAATACCAGATAGTTTCTTCAGGGTGTAAAGCTGCGTCCATAGCAATAGCATCTGCTAGTGAATCATCAGCCAGTGCAAACAACTCTGCTGCGCTAGTGCCACCAGTTTCTCCTCTTTCTCTTGACGCTAAAGCTGTTGCTTTACGCACAACAGGGTTAAAAGGTACGTACAGTACTTCCTCATCTAGCGTGAAGTCACCTTTACGAAGAACAAGATTAAAGCGTAACGTATACTCTTTGTCTGGGATAGGGTACAGATCGACACTGTTGATACCGTTGATGCTATAGAACTGTGTAGTTCCTTTAGGTACACTGGCGAAGTCTAGGAATGCTTGATCAAACCAACGAGATGATTTGTAGCCTAAGAAAGAATTTAAGCTGTCATTAGTAGCGTCCAACATCTTAATAGTGCTGTCAGCGTCTGTCAGTACATAGTTAAAGACATTAGCTTGTGTGTCTACAGAAAGTGTAGTACGTAGCCCTGTCCAGTCCCATGCAGTCTCTACTGTATTTTTAGCTTCATTAACATACTCTCCTATCAGCTTTGAATACGAGTTTTCGTTAACAGTACTAACTTCATTCTCACGAAGTCTAACTAATACTTTGTTTACTAGCTGTAGGTATGTCATTATATAAACCTTTCTTGTGTTTGTGCAAAGTCAGATTCAAACGGTGAGGTTAGGAACTCTTCAATAGAAACCGGAGTCCCTGCTTCTATATCCTTAAATTCACTAAGTTCTATTCTGTTTTTAAATTTAAATAATTCTTTGTCACCAAAGAGTTTATCTGTTGTTCCTGTTGAACTAGGAGAGAAGGTAGGCATTGTGAAGCCGTTGTCCCCACCGCCTAACAGTGCAGCTCCTGCTGCTCCTGTAAGCATCCCTGTTGCTGTGTCCTTAAGCCAATCCTCAAAGTCTCTACCTGCGGATGACACAATGTCTTTAACAGTATCAGGAGTTACATCATCTAGTCTATTATCTAAAGGATTAACAAGGTCTCCTAATGCAGAAGCTCCTGTTTGTATTTTATCAGCTAACCAGCTAACAGCGTCACCCACAACACCGAAGTCAATGTTAGGGCTAATGTTGTCCGTCCAGCTACCGAAAGACCCACCTTCTTGTATATAGTTTATAAAGCCAGATTTAAGAGCATCGTCCAATGAACCGCCTTCAGCTAGAGCCGCTGCCGCAGTAGACAAACCTGTTTTAAACTCACGATCACTAATGCCTAGCTGACTAACCATAGCAGGGTCTAGTCCTACAGTTTCTAAACCTCTGTCTATTAAGTCAGGGCCAAAATAAGTAAGCACGGCACCTTTAAGATCACCTGATGCTGCTGCTCTCATAAGACCTGAGGTTTGAGCATAAGATAAAGTCCCTAAGCCTTTACCTGCTAATGCGGCAGCTTGTGCTGCATTACCCGCTGCCATTGCTGCTGCGTTAGATAGACCTGCTGCGTCTGCTGCCTGCATTGCTGCTGAACCTGCCTCTGCTGCGGCTGCTGCGTCTACAGGAGGAGCTATCATACCAGACACCTGTAGTCCCGCAGTACCAATCGACAACCAGTCACCTGCATGTAGTGTATCACCTGTCAAGCCTTTACCAGCAGCTATAAAGCCTTCAGAGAGACCTCCAGTCATGATACCAGCAGCTAGACGTAGTGGGGCGCTTGCGAGAAGCCCTCTACCGACACTTGTAACATTAAAAGTCTCTTCAACTCTAGGCGTGTACTGGTCTAAGCGATCTATAGGGCCATCAAACAAACCCTCCGTCTCATACCATGTCATAGGGCCGTCAGAGTCTTGACCGCCTTGTTGTTTAACAGTGTCTGGTGCGTATAGACGGTAGCCGTACTTATCTACCCACTGTAGCGTACCTGCATTGTCTGATGAGTTCCATTGCTCTGCGAAGGCATCTTGATACTCTCGCTCGGTCATGTCACCGTTATCAAATTCGTTTCTTAGGAAGGCAAGCTGTCCTGTGAGGGATAGTGCGCTGTAGTCTGCTAAGAACTTATCAGGGTCTGACGTAGCCAGTTCCTTTAAAGGTGCAGCCCAGCCTTGTAAGCTCTCACTTAACTCTGCTTCTCTCGCTTCTTTAGCAGCTATTGCTTCGGGACTATTAAGGTCTTCGTAAACAACTGCGTCTTCTATGGCTGTTCCAAGGGGGTTGTATGCTGTTACGTTGTTGTACTGTTCCTCTCTCTGGAGGCCGCCTAGCATACCAACCATGTCTTTATCGCCAAGGCCAAGTACGTCCCCGCCAATACCAGACAGGTCCATCTCTGCCATACGACCTAGTTGCTCTTGTGTGACTATAGTGTCGGCTTTAGGGGTAACAGCAGGAGCAACAGCAGTAGGGGCTGTGGTGGGGAATACTAATTCAGGGGTGTTACCAGCAGCAGAACGCTGTGAACGCTCAGTCTCATCAAACCAGTTACCATACAGGTCTTCGCTCGCGAAAGTACTCTCAAGAGATTCAAACTCTCCCTGATCCTCGGCCTGATCCTCGTCCACCATAGATAACGGCATTAACTCTCTCTCTGTACGTTTTTAGTCTTCTCTACTGTACGCATAGCACCAAGGCCTAACATACCCATTAACACTGTCGTAAGCAAGGAGCTATCAACAGCAGGAACAACAAACCATATACTTAGGATGGGAGCGATCAGCGTAGAGTACGTTAACGCGAAACAGCATGACCATCCCACAGCAGGTCTCCAACCAGCAACAAAGAGACTCTTATGTGCCGCCTCTACCTTATTGACTTCCAACTGGCCCTTGGCTAACTCTAAGGCATGACGCTCTGCCATAGTACTAATTTCATGGGCTAAAGCATTCTTAGTGTCTTTATCTTCAATAAATTTATCTAATAAAGAAGTTACTGGACTGATTAAACTATTTAAAATACTCATATATTATACACTATTTTTAGTTGAATGTCAAGATTTATTAAACAATTTCTGAACAGTGTCAGTTTCCCATATACGGATACCTAACCACACTATAGTAAATATAGAGGCTGTGGGTGGAAGCCACGTTGCTAAAGCCAGTACACCTGTAGAGGCAGCAGCTACGTCAATCAAATCTTTACCTGTATCAAGGGCCATTACTTAGCAACCCAGCCACTAGAACTTGTGCCAGATTCTTTAATGTACAAAGTAGTATTTGAACCACCATTGTTTCTATACCAAACAGAACCTATGCCAGCAATTCGTGCGCCTTCTGGTGTGCCTGCTCCAGAACCTTCGTAGTGGACAGGGTAAGCAGTCTGATCAAGTTGTACTTGATTGTCAGTACGGAAGTTGTCTTTGACAAGACCAGTAGAGGGAATAGTCTCTGTAAGCGACTGTGCAATCCACCAACCTTTGTAGCTTGTGCCTACAACATTGGTAACAGTAATGCCCTGCGTCTGATAGAAAGACACAACACCGCGAGATGATGCGCTATCTCCTGAACCTTTAGTGTCATAAGTTTTGACGTTATCAATACAAACATTACGAGAGTTTGTAGAAAAAATAGCAGACTGATATGTCTCATAGAACATGGAGTTATGTACTGTAATGCCCCTTGAGTCTTCAATGCCAACACCATTACGCTTGGCAGTCCTTATAGTAGCGTTGTTGATTACAACATTACCCGCCTCATACATCTGAATACCATCTAGCTCAGACGTGTCAGATATAATGTTGCTTAAGTGGATATCATGGGTGCAGTACTTAACAAGAGGAGTGCCGCCAGAAGGTTGAGGGTTATTAGTAGTGGAATAATTAGGATCAACAGGAGCATCTTCTGAAATGTACTTAATAATATTACCGCTAACACTGTAGATAGGGAACGATCCGTTAAAGCCAGCAACACTAGCGCCAGACATGTTGATCCAGCCATCAGCAGTAAACAATGTGCCTGATATTGGCGTACCCATGTCTACCGTAACCATTCTTACAGTGACGTTAGATATACCTGTACCTGTAGGGGCTACGTTAATAACTTCATTTGCCGAAGTAACAGTAGACCCAGTAAAGGAAAGACTATTCTCTGCTCTAAAGCCATAACCGCAGTTGATTGCAATGCAGTTAGTAAGGTTAGTGTTTCTTTGTGGAGCGTGAAGTCTAAAGCCCATGTTAGAACAATCTTTAGCGGTGCAGTTAGTAAGCTGTGCGCCTGAGTAATAAGCTAAAGCAAATCCATTACCAAAGTTGTTACCATCTGCACGACAGTTAGTCATAGCTAGTTCAGGAGCTAGACAATACCACCCGTTGTCATACGTCCAGTTAAATGCGTTACATGCATCAACAACAACCTGAAACCCGCCAATGTAGAAACAAGTAGCTGATGTGTTCACTGAACATCCGCGCATGTAGGTGTAAGCAGAAGAAACTAAGATTCCTCGTGGCGTACCAGAGTTACCATTGCTAGACCAAGATGTAGCGTTATAAACAGTACAATCAAAGATAGAATTTTGTAACTGAGTACTGAAGCCTGTACGAGTACCTGTAATAACAAAACCAGACCACCCATCTTTAAAGTAACAATCTCTAATGCGTGAGCGACTACAGTTTTCTAAGTAAACACCACCAATACCTTTGTTAGTAGAAGTAGCAGAACCATTAGCAACAGCAACAGCACGGTTGCCATGGATTCCTATGTTTTCAATACAAACAGAATCATTACCTGCCGCTTTAACAGCGGTGTCTGCGCTTAAGTAAGCGTCATTAACAATTAAAGAAGCAGCAAAAGCCTCTAACGTAGTACCTGCTGTACCACCTTCTTTAATAATAGTAGCTTCTACACCATCGCCATAAAATCTAGTATTGCTTTTAACTCTAAGAGAAGAACTAATAATGTAAGTACCAGTCGGTATATATACCTGACCCTGTAGGTCAAGAACTGCTTGAATAGCCGCAGTGTCGTCTGTCGTGCCATCGCCTTTAGCACCAAAGTCTTTTACATTATTTGGGTTGCCTGTCACATCTGCAATTAAAGCAATGACATTGCCCGCAGCATTCTTAGAAAAAAGTTGTTTATCTTCTACGTTAATAGCCAGCTCACCGACAGCTAGATTGGAAGCCAGAGGTACATCACCTACCGTGCTTGAGTTCTTTGTAATAATCGTAGTCATTTTACTGACCTCCAGTAATTAAAAAATACAATGCAATTCCTACAACAATTAGTAAAGATGTACCTAAGATTGTTTTGACTGCTTCTGTTGCTTTAGTTTGCTTGCGTAGTTTAGCTAGTCGTTGCTTCTCTAGCTTGTGCTTGTGTTCCATTAGAGACTTATGCTGTATGTTTAGCATGTCTCTCCATACTTCTCTAGGGGTTATCTTCTTGAGTTCCTTCTCACGCTCTCTAATGGCGTTCTTAGCCCATGCAAGCTCTAAGGCTTCCTCTTGGGTCAGTACATGATCACCCTGCTTAGAAGCCTCCTCAATCGTTTCTACGGCTACCTTGCTTTCCGTAAGACTTGTAAAAATACCAGCAAGGTCTGACAGGTGTGACCCAGACTCCTTCACAGTCTTTATGCCTGCGTTAAGAGTCTTGAGTACACCAACTACTGCTGAGATTTCTACAATCATATTAGCTTCCTAAAGTTGGACGTGTGTCAGGGAAGTCTCCAGTAGACGGCCAGTCACGTAAGGCAGTCCTATACGTCAGGATGTTGTCACGATTAGGCCAGTCTGGGGTTTGTGCTGCTGTGTCTGTGGATGACAGTTCGCCATCACGCCAGTTACGGGCAGTCTCTTCTGCTGTAGGTTCTGCGGGTGTAGGCTCAACATACAATTCGTAATTCTCAAAGTTAGCTTCAACAAACTCAGCGTCTGCAATGATGGTATTTGTGATGTTACCGTCAGCATCTTTAATATTGTATTTCATTTGTATTATCCTTATGGGATGTATTGGATGACGCAGATAGCAGCGCCACCTCTACCGCCAAAATATGAACTTTCTGGGCCGCTACCTTGACCTGGGCCACCGCCACCCCCAATGGAAGCGTCACCGCCTCTAGTAGGACTGTTGCTCCCAGCAGATCGTACCATAGCTCCACCAGACAAAGGGCCAGCGGCAGGAGGAGGCGTTCCCATTGAATACGCATTATTTGCCCAATCTGGGACAGGAAGACCACCAGCTATCTGACCCATCTTGGAAGACCAAAAATCTCCAATAATGTCACACCGCGCACCCCAGCCACCGTACCATTGTCCAGACATTGTTTGACCTGTACCTGTTAAACCAATAGCGCCACCACCAGAAGAAGCAGATGACCCACCGCCTGTGTAATTGACGGAGCCTCCACTGGCCGTTCCCCCAGCAGAAGCACTAGAAGTTCCACCCGCGCCACCGTTAGCAGTCATAGTGGACAAGCTAGTACCTGAAAACGTAGAGTTGCCGCCAGCAGAACCATTGGTTGCAATAGCATAATTACCTCGCTCACCAAAAGCCCCTAACGACAAAGTGAATGAACCGCCAGTGGTTACTGCTAAAGTGTTTTTACGTGAGTACCCACCAGCGCCTCCACCTGACCTGTTAGTTTGCCAATTGCCAGAACAAGCACCACCGCCACCAGCGCCAATTAGGTGAATCATTATGTTACCGTCTTGTGGTGGAACCCATGTCTGGGACTTGCTTAAAAAGATTGTAGGGAATGATGCAGAGCCACCCCCTCCTGCTGATATTAGGTCTGTTAGATTACTCATTAGATAAACACCCATGATGAAGTTGAAGTACCAATAAGTCCTATGGACATATTAGCTACGTTAATTGTTAAGTCTGATGCAGAGCCTACGATGGTGCTGCTATTGCGCCCAATGATTGTGTTCACAAAGTTACCTACAGTGACGTAAACCTTCATACCCACAGTTGGCGTAGGTAGCGTCAGTGTTACACCTGATGCACTTACAAAGTGGTGCGTGTTAGCCGTAGCGTTACCGTTGCTCCCAACAGTAGCTGTGGGAATACCAGCGGCTATCGTAGATGTTAAAGCAGCCGTACCTACAGCACCATCTGCAATTGCGGCAGAGCCAACAGCATCGTCTGCTATGAGAGCAGCGGTCACAGAATCATCTGCAAGAACGCCTGTTGTTACTTTTGTTAATGCCATGTTTATAACTCCGGTCTTGTGTTGGGAAAGCCGTTGATGTATTCACCAGCTTCGTTTGTAGCAGGCCATTGCCTGAGTGCCTCGCGGTAAACTAGGATAGCGGCTGCGTTAGGATAATCAGATACTGTGGCGGCTATGTCTGTCCGAGCGAGTTCATCATTGCGCCAGAAGATTGCTGCTGACGTTGGCGAGACATGGTCTGCTTGAATTAGTAAAGCCATTATTTAATCCTCGTGTAGTTTTGTCTGCCTTGAGTGCTTGCTTGATTAACTATGCCAATTTGGTTTTGGTATTTAAATGCATAAGCGCCAACTAAACCTATTACCCAAAGACCAGTGCCGTCCCATTCAATGCCAGATGGTTGTGTTTCTTGAGAGCCTACATAAAAACTTACATTTTGATAAACACCGCTAGAGTTATATTTGTAGATGCTGTCGTTGTCCCCTATTAACCAAAAACTAGTACCGTCCCATGTAAGACCTTCAGGATAAGAACCAGAGTTAGCAGACACAGAAAAACTTACATTTTGATAAACACCGCTAGAGTTATATTTATAAACTGTTTGCGTGTTCCCAACTACATAAAAATAAGTACCGTCCCATGCTAATCCTCTAGGGATTGTTTCTTGTGCGCTTACAGAAAAACTTACGTTCTGATAGACACCTGAAGTGTTGTATTTAAAAACGGAATTATTGCCTAAGTCTATAACCCATAAATGTGTACCGTCCCAAACAATATCCCACGGGTTTG
>Ga0209816_1002127_pt1 | contig 14248 bp, 17 predicted proteins | sample CoawatmetaG01DNA_FD_187509 | JGI IMG/M metagenome (GOLD analysis project Ga0209816, IMG submission 187509) | Marine microbial communities from the West Antarctic Peninsula - Coastal water metaG017-DNA (SPAdes) (version 2) | ecosystem: Environmental > Aquatic > Marine > Coastal ... | reverse complement strand
CTATGAACATGCTCTAGTTGGCGTAACGCAGGCAACTGTTGTTGGTTCAGCTTCAGCGGCACGTAAGATGACTTCCTTCCTAAATCAGATTTCTACAACTTTAGATGCAGGAAGTAATTCTACAGATAGCCTTACAGAGGCCAAATTACTGGCGGCTGGTCAAACTTGCTACACAAACGGCTCAGACGTAAATACTTTTATGATAAAGCCCGCCGATGCAACTATTGTCGCTGGTTTCTCAGCGGCATCTGGTCGTAACCGCGAGATCTCACAAGGTAAGACATTGGTCAATGCGATTGATCTGTACGTGTCTCCGTTTGGCGAATACAGAGTTGTGCTTAACCGCCAGCTAAAATCAACACACGCTCTATTGATTGATCCGTCAATGTTCAAAACTTGTACTTTGCGTCCATTTACACGCACATTATTAAGTAAGAACGGTGACTCAGATCGTCACCACATCGTTGGTGAAGTATCATGTAAGCACACTAACTTTGCTGACTCAATTGCAATCACAGGATTGTCATAAGTCATCATCACTGAACTAATAGACTTAGGTCTATAGTAACTGGCCCACCCATCGCACACACAGGTTTTGCTCTCCTTACTTTGTGTGCCTTGGGTGGGCCTTTTTCATTTCTAAGGTAGCAAAACAAATGACTTTACTCATTAAACCACAGCCCACCCTCATCCAGTCTGAAAGCACTTTCACCAGTGAACATGGCGGGACAACTCATAAACACACACAGCATATCTCACAGTCATTCTTAGACGATCTGAAAGACGCTCGAAACGATAGTGGTTCGAAGCCTACAGGTGACATGATGCGAGTGGCCTCCATACCAACAGCAGTTGTTGAGAAGTGGATGCGCGAAGGCTTCAATCTATGGGAAGCTGATGGCAAAGAAATAGTTAGGAAACTTAAAGCTGAACACTTGGATATGTTCTTAGCTACTGAAAAGAGGATTTAAAAGAGATGTCGAAAAATGGACTATACGCAAACATCCACAGGAAAAGAGCATCAGGCAAGCCCATGAAAGCAAAAGGCACAAAGGGCGCGCCCACTGACCAAGCTTTCAAGCAAGCGGCAAAGACAGCCAAGAAAAGAAAGACATAAGAAATGAACAAAGGTCAAATCAGAGCGCACTTTATTGCTCTACTAAACAGAAGTGACTGCACGAATGCTTTGGCTGATACCTTTATTGATCAGGCGAACACTCGTATAAAGCGAACACTGCGCATCCCATCAATGGAAAAGCAGTATGCACTAACGGTTTCAAGTGCATCAGGGGTCGCATCCTTTGTCATACCCGCAGACTTATTGGAAATCATTGAGCTGTACTATGACGGAACGACGATGGTCAGGATACCGCTCCACGAGATGATTGCATACCAAAAGACTGGTGAAGTCGGGACACCTCAGTTCTTCTGCCGTGAGGGTGGTTCTATCAAGATATTCCCAAAGCCAGTCAGCGGAATTGTCTACCTAAACTACTACGCAGACCTTGCCGACCTAGCAACAGACAGCGCCGAAAACACACTAACTGTAATAGCTTCAGACCTACTGACTTATACAGCGCTGGGCTATGCGGCTGACTACTTCTTAGATGAACGAGGTCAAGTGTTTGATGGCAAAGCTGGACAGTTCTTAGCTGAGATACAAGAGCATGCTAACACGGCTGAACAGTCAGGTGTTAACCAGGTTATGCGGCCCACACAACGATACGAGGATTAAATCAAATGGCATCTAAGTCAAGTTTCTACAGCGGCTCTGCCGTAACCCCAACGCAGGCAGACGCTATCGAAGCTAGTGTCAGTAACGCCGCAACATCTGCATCAGCCGCATCAACTTCAGAAACTAACGCCGCCAACTCTGCCACTGCATCTGAAGTTTCAAAAGATGCTTCTGTAGTAGCTAAGAACGCTTCTGTTACCGCTAAGAACTCTTCTGAGACTGCGGCAAGCAATTCGTCTTCTAGTGCATCTACAGCTACTACAAGAGCAAATACGGCTACAGCAAAGGCAGACATTGCAACTGCTAAAGCTACCATAGCTACAGACAAGGCGGCGATAGCTACAACTAAAGCTAGTGATTCAGCAACATCTGCAACGGCATCAGCTTCTAGTGCTTCAGCTTCACAAACTTCTAGGGTTGCTTCCGAAGCCGCACTTGATTCATTTACTGATATTTACCTTGGAAGCAAAAGCAGTGCACCTTCAACTGATAACGATGGTAACTCTTTAGCAACTGGGGCAATCTATTGGAACAGTGGTAATAACCAACTTTATATTTGGAATGGTTCTGCATTTGTATCGGCTGTATTTACTGCAAGTGGCGCAGTTGCATCTTTTAACAGTAGAACTGGGACAGTAACATTAAGCAGTACAGATGTAACAAACGCATCTGGTTTACTTCGTACTGGCGGAGCAATGACAGGTGCCATTACAACGAATAGTACGTTTGATGGACGCGATGTTGCCGCTGACGGAGTATTGGCTACCAATGCTTTACCAAAAGCTGGCGGAGCAATGACAGGTGCTATCACAACTAATAGTACGTTTGATGGGCGAGATGTAGCTACTGATGGTTCTAAGTTAGATAGTATTGAAGCATCCGCTACCGCAGACCAAACTAAAGCTGATATACAAGGTCTTGGTATTGATGTTCCAGCAACTAATCTTACAGGTACAATAGCGGCGGCTCGCTTATCCACAGCAACCACACAAGCTGAAAGTGATGATAGCACTAAAATAGCTACAACAGCTTATGTAGTAGATAAGATTACGACCCTTATAGGTGGCGCACCAAGCACACTAAATGATTTGAATGAGTTAGCTGCGGCTATCAATGATGATGCCAGCTATAACTCTACCCTCACAACAGCATTGGCTACTAAGCTACCTCTATCGGGTGGTACTATGACAGGCAATATTTCACACGGCGGCAATTTTACGCTAGACGTTGCAGGAGATATTACCCTTGATGCTGATGGTGCGGAAGTATTCTTCGCAGATGGTGGCACAAACTATGGTAAGACCATGAAAAGTGGTAACGACTTTAGACTTAAAAGCGAAATATCAGATGGTGACTTCGTAGTCCAAGGAGTAGACAATGGCTCAATTATAACAGCCCTAACCCTAGATATGTCTGACGCTGGTACTGCTATCTTTAACCAAAAAGTAGTAGCTAAATCATCATCAAGTGGTGATTACGTTAGAATGTATGCTGGTTCTGGAACAGGCAAGTGGGACATTTATGGCAGTGGTGCAAACCTCCGCTTTGGTGATAATGACAGTGCTGGTTTTGTGCAGTTTGATACTAAAGTAGGTATTGGCACGAGTTCGCCTAGTTCGCCTTTGCATGTTTCATCAAGCAATGTTGATGTTGTTAGAATTAGCGGTTCAACAAGAAGTCTATACTTTAAGCCAGACAGCGCTGGAGTAATGCTTGGTACAGGCGCTAATCAAGCTGGAAATGGCATTTACTTTAGCGAAGCCTCTAATCTTCTTTATTTACAAACAAACAGCACAGAACGTATGCGCATCGACACGTCGGGCAACGTGTTGGTGGGTACTGCTACATCAAGAGCAGGTTCAAAGATTGTCGTTGATGGTGGAGCCGCAGATACCTTTATTCACTTAGACTCAGATTCATTTAACGGAACTTACGAATCAGGAATTAGGTTTTCTTCCAATACCATTTCAGGTACAAATTATTACCAAGGAGAGATTTCGTTCAAGGGTAATAACAACTACTCAGGAGACTTAACTTTTTCCACAGCAGGGGGTGGGACAACCAACGCCCCCACAGAACGTATGCGCATCAACTCGGATGGCAAAGTGCTTATAAATACTACTTCAACAATCGCCGCCGCTCCATCAGCTATGTTTCAGGTTTATAACCCAACAAGTGTTGCAGGTGTTTTTCAAACCGACAATGCTGGTACTCAAGTAATAGGGGCTTGGAATAAAGGTAATGCTGGAACTAGATATTTGATGTGGTTTGAATCAAATAGCGCTAGAAACAGCGTTGGAAATATATCAACCAATGGTACATCAACATCCTACAACACCTCATCAGATTACAGACTTAAAGAAAACGTAGTAGACCTAACAGGTGCATCTGCAAGGCTTAACCAACTAGATGTGAAACGATTTAACTGGATAACTGATGATACTAATACACTCGTAGATGGCTTCTTAGCTCACGAAGTTGCAACAGTAGTACCAGAAGCAGTTACAGGCACTAAAGATGCTATGAAGGAAGAAGAGTACGAAGTTACAGCGGCTGTTGAAGAAGTTACAGATGATGATGGTAACGTCACAACTGAAGCGGCTGATGCAGTCATGGGTACTCGAAATGTCCCTAACTACCAAAGTATCGACCAAAGCAAGCTAGTGCCATTACTTACAGCGGCACTGCAAGAAGCATTAGCTAAGATTGATTCAATGGAAACACGACTAACAGCATTAGAAGGCTAACATTATGTCTGATGATACAAACTGGCACTTATCAAAAGGGGTGCCTATTACATTTATACTTGCGATAGGAATGCAGACGTTATCGTTCGTGTGGTTCTTATCAAACTTAAACTCAGACATCCAACAAAACGCTAGAGAGATTGTTAGGCACGAAAGTCGCATTATAGCACTAGAGAATGTTGTGCAGTCACAAGCTGTTACTATGGGCCGTGTCGATGAAAACATCAAAGCAATTAGGCTGGCTGTGGAAAAGATGAGCAATCGCCGTGGCGACTAAAAGAACAGTCGTGCATATGCTTCTCTGCTTGTTGTTAAGTAGCTGTACAACGACAGTCCTACAGTATCCATCTGTGTGCTTATACAACGAGCAGGGCTGTCAAAGGAGATTAAATGCTACAACCCTTAAACTTATTGGACAAGACGAAGCGGCTCTTAAACTCATGTGCCAAGACGATAACCTTGTTGATCTGCTTGCAGACAAATGCTCCACTAGCAAATGACGTAAATGGAGACTTCAGCAACAACTATCAAGATTCAGAAGTAGATAGTAATAACGCCACAACTAATAACACAACTAATAACAATGCAACAGGAGCAGGCCAGTCCGCGCCAGTTATGTCTTCCATTGCCCCAACAGTCATGGGTGCAGGAGGTAACGATAGTTGTCTCCTGCCCACAACATCGGGAATCCAGATGTCTTTTTTTGGTTTCTCACAAGGCACGATGCAACAGGATGAGCACTGTAACCGCCGCAAGAACGCGCGCCTACTAGGAACACCACAGCAAATCGGAGGACTAGGACTTCAAGTCTCAGCTATATCAGTTCTCTGTAGTTCTCCCGATGGCAACGTATTTCGAAGTATGATGTTAGCCAGCACACCCTGTCCAATAATGGATGTGGTCACTGGTAAAATCCTGATGGGTAAAGCGGCAATAGATAAATATAGAGAACACCCAGATGTCTACATTATTGGCTACGAGCCAAACAAAGTATTCTGGGACACTCTACTCAGACTTGGAGAAGATTTAAGTGATGAAGAAACAAAAGCAAAAGCTACTGTTGTTAGCGACAGCCGCACTGTTAGCCAGCGGTTCCGTAGCTCACGCTCAAACAAGAGAGTACCAATACACACAAACAGGCGCCCAGAAGATAACAGCTCTAAAGGGGACGATTGACATTATCAACAATAGACTACTTGCGAGTGGTCAGTTGCGCAATGGTGCTGTCGGATATGCTACAGTCGGACGTGTGGTTGTCGATGGCGCTTTGGATGGCGGCAAGATAACTGATGCACAGTTTGTAGCGTACAAAGCGGCTTTAGATAAAGTGGTTGCACACGACTACGCTACAGCTACGAACGCAAAGCAATTGTTCACTCAAGAACACACGGCAGCAATGAACCAACTGACACTTGCTGTTGATCTCCTAACATCAGCCACATCTATATTGGCTACAGCCACAGCAGTATCCTCTGTTGCGGCAGAAGCTGACACCAAGCCAGAGCAAGTTGCACTACAGGATATGCTACAAACAGACGAGTACAGCATACAGGCATCTGAAGTTGCTACATACAACGATGCAGTTGGCAACGTGGAGAAGTACGCACAGCAAGCTGGTGCATTCATGGCGGCGGCTAACAACACTGACCTAACGGCGTCTATAGACACATACACAGCCACAAACAGCTTAGTTGCTGGTAACTACACAGCCATAACGTACACGCAGAACGTGGATGAGTTTGTCATCACATGGTCTGGCAACGGCACTGGTTGGTCTGGTTATCTAACTGATGACATGAAGAATGCTTCAGCCATCTATGGTGCGAACACCTACATGCAACAAAACGGAACACCAATTAAGGACATGTAAACACAATGGAAGACACAGAACTAAAGGTTGGCGGGTTCACCTTTAAAGGCTGGTACTTAGCCGCCGCCCTGCCCCTGCTAGGTTCACTTAGTGGTGGTATTTACTATGGATACGACACGTTACAAAGGTTCTACGCTGTCGAACGTGGCATAAAGACAGTGGTCTCCAAGTCTGGGTCTTTCGACACTAAGGCACTTAACCTTGGTTCGCGTATACAAACACTAGAACAGGCGGTTACTGATAATGACGTTAGAGGTCTTAACACTCGTCTATCGACGATCAGTGCACAGATGCAAACTATACTGGAACAACAGAAAGACCTGTTGGACTTACGCAGTCAGGTTGAGAGATCGACTGGCATCACTGATACTTTGGGCAATAAACTTGACGAATACCAAGTTGAAATAGACGACATCTGGAAGGCATATGACAGCCTAGCCAGTAACCCATTAAATTAAGGAGCATAGATATGCTACAAGCATTAATCGGGCCAGTCGCTGGTCTGCTGGACAAGTTTGTGCCTGACAAGGATCAAGCGGCGGCACTAGCACATGAGATAGCCACGATGTCTGAGCGACACGCACAGGACATTATGGTGGCGCAGTTAGCTGTCAACAAAGAGGAAGCTAAAGGTAACTGGTTTCAATCCAGTTGGCGCCCAGCGACAGCGTGGGTCTGCGTTGTAGGTATGGCAGTCAACTTCCTAATCTCACCCCTACTCGCTCCACTTGGGGTCGTTGTGCCACAGGCAGACACATCTGTAATGATGCCAGTGCTTATGGGTTTATTAGGGCTGGGTGGAATGAGAACGCTAGAAAAAACAAAAGGTGTTTCTAAATGATACAGAACTTTGATAAATGCTTAGAGATGCTGTTGCACCACGAAGGCGGCTATGTGAATAACAAGAATGACAAAGGTGGCATGACTAACCTCGGTGTGACTAAACGTGTTTATGACGAGTGGATAGGTCGTGAGTCTACAGAACAAGAAATGCGTGATTTAACGCCTGCTGATGTCGGGCCAATTTACAAGAAAAACTACTGGGACCGAGTTAAAGGCGATCACTTGCCCTCTGGTGTTGACTGGTGTGCCTTCGACTGGGCTGTCAACAGCGGTTCTGGACGCCCAGCTAAAGCCATCCAAAGAGCAGTAGGCGCTGTGCAAGATGGCGCCATAGGTAAAAACACGTTACAATTAGTGGCTGAAGTAGACCCAGAGTTTATCATCAACTACGTCTACGATGTACGTCAGGCTTTCTATGAGGGCCTAGATGATTTTAAGCACTTTGGACGCGGCTGGACTACACGAAACAAAAAAACACTGATCGACGCAACAGAAATGGTGTCAAAGTGATTCCCCTATAAAGCTAATAAAAACACTGGTCAAGGAAATCCAAAGTCCCGATCAGTGTTTTTTTAAAGGTGTTGACTATTTGCTCCATTATCGTCAATATAATATACGATACTTCGGTATCAACGGATCGGAGGAGCAAGCTACGTTAATCGCGGCTACCCTTCGGTCCACCCAGCTCACCTCAACATGAACTCAATGCCCAAAACCAGACCTTTAGTCACATCGCTATCTATAACCTCGACGGCGGGTGCTATGAATACTGTTGAAGCATTATTTAGATACCTTCCAGCTCTTCCGTACAGCACTGGCCTACCAACAGCAGTATAGCCACTGACAATACCCACTTCGATGAAGGTGTCGTTGTGGTCAAACTTCATGCCAACGTAAGTTGACAGGCGGTCTTCACTGTTGAGGTAGACACCGCTAATTGCACCATTGTGATGCAGAACTCTGATGTGCGGGTGTAAACTGTTGTAGTCAGCGGAAAGACCTAAGTGAGCTGTGAGTGCCAGACCATATAAGAAGTTCATTTGACAGGCTCTACTCTAGTTCTGTAGATACCATCCTTCTCACCTATTGAATTTGCAATATCTAGCAACTGCTTGTAGCCAATGTCACAAACTTGGAACTCATTAAGCTCAGGGCAGAACTGACGTATGAACACTGTGCCGTTGTCTTCAATATAGAGTTCGAGGTCTTCATGTTCTCCAAAATCATCTAATGCGACTACTTTTGTGTAGTTCGTCTCAATTTCTATTGTAAACATCTATGTCGCCCTCAGCTTTAATCTCATCGTAGATACGAAGCCCGAGTTCAAAAGGTATCTCTAATGTAGTGGTTCTATAGTCACACTTGTCACAAGCCTTTCGTCTCTTGTTTGTAGGAAATCCGAAAGCAGTGTGAGGGCTGGTGCATATGGTTTTCATTTTACGCAAACAATTTGGACACTCGCTGACTACTTGGTCTATCTGCTGTTTTCGGTCTAGTTTTTCAACAGCACCATCTCTAGCAGATGCTTGTCGCTTCAAGTGGTCTGCCCAAACGTCTAAGGTTGCGTTTTTATTTCGATATGCGAAAGCCTCACGCATTCTTCTGTTTTCAACTTCAGCCACGGACCTGTGCTGCGCTAAGAGTAAGTCTTCTCGATTTACTGTATTCACTATGTTGACCATTGGTTTTTTATCTCCTCTATAAACGAAAAAGAGGCCCATGAGGGCCCCTTCATTGTGCAATATGCGGAACTCGTAAGTAGAACCGACGCATCTATTAGATGTCAACAATCTCGCAGACACCACCAGTACACGCGAGTGTCTGTGAGGCTTTCGTTGTGTCAAATAGTTCGTACTCAGAAAGTCTGGTCCAATCTATTGCCTCTGGCATGGCAAACAATGCCACCTCATATTCTTCCTCAGTGCAATCTTGATAAGGTGCTTGTGCGTAGGTGTGGTCAAAGCGTGGTAAGAAGCTAACACCACTCATCTCGTCGAAGTGCTTGTAGACATACGCTCCGACTTCAGCCCATTCGTCATCGCCAACTGAAACAGTGACTGATGGCTTGTGGCATGTGTAGTGACGCTGGTACATCAGCCACATCTCCAACTGTTCTATCGCTGTCATATCGTGACGTGTGATTGAACCTCTTGGTGACTTTTGCGGGAAGCTGAAGACAGTCGTAGTGTCTCCCTTCATAGCACACGGTTCCGATGGTATACCCTGATCTTTCAAGAAGGCAGTCAGCGGGTCTTTGTTATCTCCACGTACTGTACGGATGTAGTAGTCAGAGTGCCTCGCATGGATTCCACTTGCACTTTGACACAGCTGAGAAACCGTGCCACTTGGCTTGACAGCAGTCACTGCCGCCGCTGGGTTGATACCCAACTTTCTAGCGTAGTTGCGGTTAGTTTGCACAGCCACTTCGCGCCAAATCCTCAACCGACCTTCAAGGTTTTCTTGCCTGCCGTTTGTAAGGCCACAGTCCATGATTCCTGTCATACTCACACCCAAGAGTGCTTCTTCCTCAGTGTTTGTCTTCCAACAGTCACGTAAGTATGGAAAGTGGGTTAAAGTAGCTTGGATTGTACCAAGTATCGTTGCTAGTTGTACCTTCCTTGATATATCGCTGGTGGTATCTGTAGCTCTAATGATTACTTCTGTGAGATTGCAAAATTGACCACCAGTCCCAACGATGCCTCTAGTCTTTGTTTCGCCAGTCTGAGGGTCTGTGTACTCCTCAAGTTTTCTCGATCTCAACACGATTTCCGAACATGGATTCGTGCCAAACTCCCACATGTGATCTCTTATGCCTTCACTTTTAGCTTTGTCTCTGGCTGCCTGTCTATTGAAGATACCACGTTCACCAGAACCCGAAGCCGCCAGTGACGCCCACTCGTTCATAAAGTCTACGCCGCTGGGCTTACTTTCGTATGCCACTGAGTTGTTCGCAAGTGCATGATGTGGATTGTCTATGTACCATTCACCTGATTTCGCTGTACGCATTTCGTCATCTGATAGATCACTTAGGCTTATCATTGCTGATCTTCTTACGCCCCCTACGACCACCACCTCCCCTATTTTGCACATGATACTGTGTACATCTAATGGTGACAGCTTGCTACGTTGCCTTGAAGTAAAGGTGTTGATGGTATGCTGGAACAGGTCAACTAATGGTCCAGCACCAGATGCTCTACCACCAAAGGTTTTTAAGCGAGCCCCTGCTGGTCTTACTCCAGACACATCCCACTTTGGTATTCTTCCTGCAAACAATTCAGATATTAATTCTCTATAGCCAGTCGCCCACCCTTCCTTGCTGTCTTCTACAGTTATGATTTGCTCACAATCTTTAAGCTCAGGTATTTTTGGAAGGCTTGCCACGTACTTTTGTTCAACTGAGAATCCAACTCCAGTCCCACACATTAAAATAAAGAGAACTTCATCAAAGCAACGGACATGGTCTATAGGTGTATAGGAGCAGTTGTACCCCGCTGTATTGTCTCGCGCTAAAGCTTTACCAGCACACATCATCGCGCGCATTGAAGGCATGATTTCTAGGTTAAGAATTGCCTGCTCAATCTCGTTTGCTAATGATTTAGTGACTCTTGGAGATACAACATTCTCAATGTAACGCCCGACAGTTTCTGTCCAGCTTTCACGTCTTCCTTCATCTTCAATCCATCTGGCATAGCGGCTAGTGTGTATGAAGGCTTGGTAATCAGTAGGCAATAAGTTGTTTTTCATAGTGTTTCTTCTTTTTCTTCAATGAGTGAAATGAGTCGATCCAAGTACCAGCGGCACTTTTTTAAATCTTCAATAGGTTTCTTTTTGTAGGGCCAGCGCCACAGGTATTTGAACGCGTTCTGCCATAGATACGCATTGTGGCCCCAGACCATTGAGCCATCAGCCATTGCTTGCATGGCGTCGATGCACTCGATTGAACCTGAGTTGTAGTGAGGCGGTTTGTTTACTTGATCTGTCATGGTCGTTTAGGCTCCCAAAGTTTAACAGCCATCTTGTCATCATCCCACTCAGTATGGCGTAGGATGCGGGCTAGACGTGCCTGTGTCAGCGCGTAGTCAGAGCTGAGGTCTGCTTTTTGATATTGGTTGACGACTGCATCCCAAGTTGGGTTTGACTTCAGTATCTTTTCTGCTGTCTTCGGCCCTATCTTTGGACAGCCATTGTAGCCGTCTGTCGTATCGCCCATCAATGTTTGCGTTAGAAAAAACTTGTCAGCCTCAGCCTCACTGATGTCCAACCGCTCGTTTGACTGCGGGCGATATAGCTTACATGGGATGGTCTTCATATCTTTGTCGTCGGAGACAATAATCGCTTGCGTGTCCGGCATTGAACCCATAATCCCCATCACGTCATCTGCCTCGAGACAGTCAACAAGAATTGTTTCATAGGTCTGCTTGGCCCACTCAACTAAAGCCTTATAGCCAACGGGCTTTCTGGATTTCTTTCGACCACTTTTATAACTTGCTTCAACGTCTTTTCTGAAGTTGTTGCTACCAGTCAAAGTGATTACTACATCCTCAATGAGAAGTGCTTCTTTAAAGTCACACACCATCTTGTTGAACAACTTCTTTGCACCATTTAGGTCAGTGCTGAGTGACCAAATATCGTCACCCCAGTCAATTTCCCTCTCTAAAGCTATAGCAGCTCTAAATAGGTAGAGGTCGCCGTCAATGAGTAGTGTGGGATGGCTGTAGGATTTCTTTAAGAACAATTGTGACGTCATCTATTACTTCCTGTCCGATAGGAGTGGCTAACCATCGTTTGCCCCAGCTATCTTCTTCTATTTGTGTTGAAATAAGTCCTTCACTTGCCGCTATTGCGACGTGAAGAGCACCCTCACGTGCAAAGTCAGACTTTACTGTGAAGGGCTTGCGCTGGGCTCGATCTACTATAATAAAAAGTAGAACTAAGTTCTCGAGGTACTCATCAATCTCAGTGGGTATCAAGCCAAGTTTTGCCCACGGAATACTGTGAGGCAATGGCGATCTTACACCCGAGAGCAACGCCAGCTTCTTCTGCCATTGTACCTGCAATTCTTCCGCAATCATTTGCTATGTCCTTTGTGCGGCATGCGATCTGAACCTCGTCGTGGATAAATCCTACGATGTACGCGTCGCTGCCATGTTTAAGTTTGATTGTGTCATACGTCATCATCACCCACTTTTTCGCTATTATTGCTCCTGCCGATTGGAGTAATTGCGAAAGTATCCTGTGCTCTGAACGGACACTTAGTTTTCTACCATCCAAGCCTTTGATAAAGCCGCGTCCGTAGGCCGTCTTTAGATTCTTTTTTAAGGTAGCAAACGCTGGGACGTTTTTGTCGAAGTTGTCTTTGAGTCTCTTTCCCAGCTTTGCACCACCCCCAGCTATGGAGCCAATAAGTCTATCACCTCCGCCATAAATTAAGCTGTACAAAAAGCGTTTTGCTAAATCTCGAGAAGCAAGTCCTGTTGCTTTCTGGTTGTAGGTGTGGATGTCACCTTCTAAAATGATTTTTGCATATTCACCGCCATCATACGGATGTAGGTAGGAAGCCATGAGGCGAATCTCGATGCCTGATAAGTCAGCTCCACATAGCCACCATCCTTCGGGAACTCCAAACAGCTCACGGCACTCCTTGCCATAAAGTGAGCCCGCACTTGGAACTTGACCTAAATTGGGGTTCTGGTGAGCACAGCGTCCCGAAACGCAACCATTGGAGACGATGCGATGTCTTATTTTACCATCATTATCCACCTTTTTAAGCCACGCACCTTTGCCCTCCGCAAGCATTCCTACGCGCTTCTGTAATAGAAAGAACTCTGCAAGACGCTTGGCTTCTGGATAAGGTAGGCTCTCCAGTATCTTTTCGTCGATTTTAGCTTGCCCAGAAGGTGTGTAAGACTTTGGCTTCCACTTGTATTTGTCCACGAGACACTTTTCGATATGCTGGCGAGACGCTGGGTTGAAGTAGACAGTCTTCTGCTTCACAAACAGCTCACCTTTGACATACCCGAGCGTCTTGTTATTTACTTTTGGAAAGAAGTCAGTCTCAATGATCCAAGGCTCAAACAGCTCCTTTAAGTCTTCCTCAATCACATGTCGTTTCTGTGCAAGTTCAGCGTAAAGTTTCCCCGCTTTCTTCTCATCGAATGTCCAGCCGTTGTTACCGATCTCGCGGCAGATAGAAGCCATACGATGCTCAAGGTCGATAGACTTCTGAGAAGGCTCAGTCTTCATCAGCTTCTTGTAAAGCGTATCAGTCACCTGAGTGTCTTGGACACAGTATGACATCATCGTTTCACTGTAGGCTTCCCACCCACCATCGTAGTCATCCTTGAAGTCACCAAGGCGGAGACCCCAAGCCTTTAAGCTGTGGCTTCCCCAGAGTTTCTTTGGGAACTTAGAGACACTAAAGTCGCGTTCAGCATCCTCATTAAACATGTCGCCATGTATCAGCCTTGAGAGGACTAGAGTGTCAGTAACCTTGGCCTTAGTTGTCCACTCAGGAAAGACAATCTGTATCGCTGGTATGTCATAGTCGATGATGTTGTGACCTATGATCTCGTCAGCATTCGATAGTAGCTCAAGTGCGTCTTCAATCTGATCTGGTTTAAATGTGCGTACCTCGCCAGTGTCCACCTCACGGCAGACAATGCACCAGATAGTGTGGATGGTATCTAACAGACCATTGCTTTCTAAGTCCCATATCCAACGACTCATCTCTTGTCACCAGAACCCTTGATAACACCGCGTTCTTGGCGTGACAAAAGTTTGACATGGTTCATGTGCGCTACTGTATTAAGGGTTACTCCGAGGTCTTTTGAGAGTGCCGCAATATACCAGAGTACGTCACCTAGCTCATCTGCTATCTCAGCTTTCTTCTGCGCTGGGATAGTGCCTATGCCATCAAAAGTTACATCGTTGTCTCTGATGAGTTTCTTAATCTTTCCTAGGACTTCACCAGCTTCATTAGCTAGACCCAAAGCTGGATAGATGACCTTCCACTTGTAGATCATAGTAGAGGCAGCATCAGCTTGGTATTGGTTC